>Ga0307421_1001643_pt1 | contig 13294 bp, 10 predicted proteins | sample SalMarWE160270MG_FD_202163 | JGI IMG/M metagenome (GOLD analysis project Ga0307421, IMG submission 202163) | Salt marsh sediment microbial communities from the Plum Island Ecosystem LTER, Massachusetts, United States - WE1602-70 | ecosystem: Environmental > Aquatic > Marine > Intertidal zone >...
GTAAAATAAAATATCTTGGTTTTTCCTTTCACGATATTTTGCCGGTGTTTAAAGAGATTGTAGATTTTTATCCTTGGGATGTAGTACAAATACAATACAATTATATGGATACAGCGATTCAGGCAACAACCGAAGGCTTAAAATATGCCGCGGGAAAAGGAATGGCCGTGGTGATTATGGAACCTCTAAAAGGGGGAAGATTGGCCAACCCGCCAACTGAAGCATGGGAAGTGATGGAAAGGTCGAGAATAAAAAGGACTCCGGTTGATTGGGCACTACAATATTTGTGGAATCTTTCGGAGATATCCGTGGTGTTAAGCGGAATGAGTAACCTGCAAATGTTAAATGAAAATTGTGACAGTGCTGACCGTTCTGGTGTAAGTTCTTTACAGGAAGAAGATTTGAATATTATAGATGATTTAGTTAAAATTTATAGTAAGAAGATATTGGTTCCCTGTACATCCTGTAAATATTGTTTGCCTTGTCCTTCCGGGGTCAATATTCCCCAGAATTTTGCTATCTTAAATAATATAGCCTTGGAAAAAAGCAATGTTCGTAAATGGTTAAATAAACGGGATTATAAAAAAATGGCCAACTCTCAGAAAGAATTAAACCAGACCAAATCTAACGGCAATGCCTCATTATGTATCAACTGTGGCATTTGTCTTGAAAGGTGTCCCCAGGAAATAAATATTCCGGCTGAATTAAAAAATGTACATTTAATCTTAAAGAAAGGTAAAAAAATTAGCGATATCTACAAAAATAAAGATTAGTAAATGAATGAACAGGGATCAACCTATAATTACCCGTTCGCACTATTGCCTAACCGTGTGTAACTGATCCGGCCTTATGCCTTCATCCAAATCGCCTTCGGCGATTTCAGATATACATAAAACCTTATAGGCCATGTTGCCATCAGAAGAAAATTGAGGAGGAACATATGAATAGAATTGCTATTGGAATTGTTTTTGGTATGATTGCTGGCATAATAGATGTAATACCAATGGTATTACAAAAACTAACCTGGGATGCAAATTTATCCGCTTTTTCAATGTGGGTTATTGCAGGTTTTTTAATTTCCACAAATGGATTAAGAATTCATAGCATGATCAAAGGAATTTTAATTTCATTTTTACTGTTGATACCATGTGCTTTTTTAATTGGCTGGCATCAACCTATTAGTTTGCTTCCAATATCTATCATGACTTTAATCTTGGGAAGCTTATTAGGTTTTGTAATACAAAAATTTGGAAAGAATAAATGAATAAGTTAAAAACAAAGGAATATAAAAAAAATAGATGAAAAAAGTCCAGGAGATGATTAAAGATAATAAAATATGGGCAGGTTTGAATTGTCCTGAAATTCCGATGGAAAAAGCAGATATCGTGGTATTTGGTATTCCCTTTGATGGAGGAATAAGCTTTAGAGCCGGTTCAAAGGATGCACCAGGGGAGCTGAGGAATATTACTTATTCTATTGACCCGACAACAGAGAGGCTGGAAAGTATCGCAGGCTTAAAAGTTTTGGATATAGGAGATGTGCAGGGAGAAAACAGGGATGAAATATTTAAAGGAGCTGAGGAAATAACCTATCAATCCATAAAAGCTGGAAAATTGATTACCATGATCGGTGGTGACCATTCTACTACCATTCCGGTTCTCAAAGGTATCGATAAAGCATTGGATGAGCCCCTTGGGATTATTCATTTGGATGCTCATTTTGATTTATGTAACGAAATGGGAGGAAATCAATTATCCCACGGTTGTACCGAAAGAAGATCTCTGGAATTAAAAAATGTTAGGGATATCGGACACATTTTTTTTGTTGGTATTCGCTCGGTTGAAACTGAGGAATTATCTTTTGTTCATGATGAGAAGATAAACATCATCAAAGCAATGGATTTTCGTCGTAATGGTACTGACAAATCATTGGAAATAATTAAGGAGAAAATGAAAAAGTTTACCAGGATATATCTTACCATCGATATCGATGTATTGGATCCTGCCTATGCACCGGGTACCGGAACTCCAAAGTTTGGAGGTTTGGATAGCAGGGAGTTGTTGGATTTACTTTATGGTCTTTTTGATCTACCGATTATTGGATTTGATGTAGTGGAAGTGGCTCCTTCCCTGGATGATTCAAAAATTGCCCTTTTTGCCGCCAGAAAAATTATTATTGAGTGCTGGGGACATTACTATAGAAAAATGTCTGGAAAACGCACCATATCAATAATTCGGAAAGATTTGGCGAAAAACCGATAGGTTCTGAGGAATTTCTTTATCAGATAGTCAAAGGTTTAGGTATGATTAAAAAGGAATAAATATCATTGACAATAGGTATGAATTGTGATATTAATACCACAAGTATGAGAAATGCTAAATATCCAACAAGTAAAACAATTCAGAGAAAAGGAGGCAAAAATGGATAATCATTCTGATTTATATTTTACTACGGTTACTGTGGGGAAAAAAGGACAAATCATCATTCCGGTAAAATTACGGAAAGAACTGTCAATCGTCTCTGAAGAACAATTGGTTATCCTTTCTGATCCTCATCAGAAAGGTTTTATGGTGCTAAAAACCCAGTCATTTATTGAAACACAGGAAAAGTTTAAGAAATTGACTGAGCAATTATTTGGTAGGAATACCACAAGTGTAAAAAATGTAAAAACAGTTAAAAAATAAAGAAAATAAGGAGTGATAAAAAATGAGATTGAAAAAAAGTCGTTTTTTAGGGAGAGTTATATTCGCCCTTCTCTTCGGATTAATATTTTCAATGGTAAGTCATTTAGTTGTCTTTGCAGCCTCCTCCCCAATGAATATAAACTTGGAAGAGAGCATTCAAATTGCTTTGGAAAACAATATAGGTTATAAAATGGCTGAATCGACGGTAGATGTAAGTCAGGCTCAGGTTAAGGAAGCCGAAGGAGCAAAAAAATTGAATATGAAATTACGGGGCGGCATCCTTCAGATGAGTGAGACCCTTGATGAGGAAGACATGGCGGCAGGAGATTACAGCGATCTTTTTGCTCTTGCTCCGGTGGTACCGATTATTTCTATCAGTGCAACAAAAATTATGTATGGCGGGGGCAAAATAGAATCACTCATTGACCAGGCAGAAGCCAACAAACAAATTTCTTTGAATGACCTGGAGAAAGAAAAACAGGAAGTTATTTATAAAGTTACTGAAGCTTATTACCAGGTATTACAAACTGAAGGCTTAAAAAGAGTCACTGCTCAGGCAGTTAAACAGATGCAAGCTCACCTGGAAACCTCGGAAGCACTATTAAAAGAAGGGATGATTGCCCCGATAGACTTGAATCAAATTAAATCACAATTATCCAATCTCGAACATAATCTCATCAAGGCAGAAAATGCTTATGAGCTGGCGATATATAATCTTAATTCTATTATGGCGATTGATTTAAATACCCAACTGTTATTAGAGAATAATTTATCCTATGAACCCTGCGAAATTAATCTGGAAGATGCTTTAATCCAGGCTGGAGAAAAGCGATCCGAAATCATGAATATTACCCAGCAAAGAAGAATTATGCAAGAAATGGTTGATATAGCCAAAAGTAATAGAAAGCCGCAGGTAATATTCAGTGCTGAGTCGGGAATCACCGGTTGGCAGGCTATGATCGTAGCAGAATATTCTTTCTTGGATGGTGGCGTTAACAAAGCCAAGATTGAACAGGCGGAAATCAACCTTGCTCAGGTTGACCAAAGCGAAAAGCAGGTACAGCAATTCATTGAATTTGAAGTGCGCTCTGCTTATTTGAATATGAAAGAAGCGGAAAAATTAATTAAGGTAGCAGAGGAAGGCATAAAAAATTCCCAGGAAAGTTTTCGCATTGCTCAGGTAAAATATAATGAAGGCATTGCCACAAATACAGAAGTGATTGATGCCCAAGGTACGCTCATTGAAGCTGAGACCAATTATTTAAATGCTCTTTATGATTACAATATTAGTCGTGCTGCCTTAATTAAAGCAATGGGAACATTGAGTTAACCATTACAAAATATATAAAAATAATCCCTTGATACTGGTTTATTTTTATTACTTTGGTGTAAGATTGGTGTAAGAATTGCAAGATGATTATATTTATTAATATATAAAAGAATATTGATTAGAGGAAAGAGGAAATATTTTATGAAATTTAAGAAAAGAACGTTATTTTTCATCTTTTTATTTATGGTTATTATCGGTTTATTGGCATTTCGAATTGTCAATAGATTGAATGAAAGACAGCAGGAAGAAGTTCAGAAATCACAAATAAAAGAAGAAATCATTATACCGGTGAGAACTGCCCGTGTGGAAAAAGGGGAAGTTAATTCTTTTATAAAGGTTACCGGCGTGGTGGAAGCGAATGAAACGGTAAGAGTAACTTCTGAAATCATGGGACAAGCCAAAGAAGTTAAAGTAAAAGATGGTGAAGAGGTTAACAAGGGAGATGTACTTATTGTCCTGGGTGATGAACAAATTAAAATTCAGGTGGCGCAAGCACAGGCAACACTGGATGCTATCCAGGCCTCTTCTGATAAAATCAAATCCGGGGCACGTCCTCAAGAGATTAAACAGGCAGAATCAGCCCTGCTTCAAGCCAAAATGAATCGGGATAGCGTAGAGGAAAATTATCAGAGAATGGAAAAACTTTTTTCCGAAAAGGCAATATCCGAACAACAATATGAACAGGCGAAAAATCAATATGAGATGGCAGACGTGCAGTATCAGTCAGCCCAGGAAAGCTATGAATTAATCATTGAAGGTGCAGCGGAAGAAGATATAAAATCAGTGGAAGCTCAGGTAAGACAGACCAAGGCTGCTTTGGATATGGCAAAATATCAATTGAAAAATACGCAGATTACTGCTCCTATTAGCGGTAAAGTGACTTCCATTGCTGTAAGTTCCGGTGAGATGGTTGCTCCTTCCGTTCCTTTGCTATCCATCATAGATGTGAGCAGAATATTTGTTAAAGTGGGAATTTCAGAGAAAGATATTTCTAAAATAAAAGAGGGCCAAACGGTACATCTCGAAATTGATGCCTTTCCGGAAGAAAAATTTCGAGGAGAAGTTGTTTCTAAAGGTGTGGCGGTAGATCAAATGAGTAAGACGCTGGAGGTAAAAATTGAAATACTTCAACCGGAAGTGGGTATTCCTGTTGGCGTTTTTGCCCGGGGAGATATTCTGGTAAAAACCAATCAGGATGCACTAATCATTCCTTCCAGTGCCTTGACCAGAACAAAGGATGGAATCTATGTTTATGTGATTGAAGAGGGAATCGCCAGACAAAAAGAAGTCGTTTTAGGCATTATTCAGGATGAACGTGTGGAAATATTGGATGGACTGTCAGAAGAAGATGAAATTGTCGTTCTCGGTAATCAAGAGTTGGAAGACGGATTAAAAGTAGACGTGCTGGATAAGGAGGAATAGAATTGAATTTACCTAGTTTTTCGGTTAGCCGACCGGTTACCATTTTAATGCTTTTTATCGGATTGATTCTGATTGGCCTTATCTCCTATCAGAATTTAGGATTAGATTTATTGCCTGACTTATCCTTTCCCATGTCAGCCATTATCGTTTCCTATTCTGGCGTAGCTCCCCAGGAAATAGAAAATATGGTTACAATTCCTCTGGAAGAAGCGGTAGGCACTATTCAGGGTGTGAAAAATATTTCCTCTTATTCTCGGGAGGGAAGCTCTGTTATTTTGATGGAATTTAACTGGGGTACAGATATGGACGTCAGTGCTTTGAATATTCGCGAAAAGATTGATCAGGTCAAAGGTTTTCTTCCTGATGATGCCAGTGATCCGATGGTCATTAAATTTGACCCCTCACTGATGCCGATTCTGGTTTTGGGAATGAATTCGGAGGAGAAAGATTTACAAAAATTACAGGAATATGCGGAAGATATTATCAAACCCCGTCTGGAAAGAATGGAAGAGGTTGCCAGCGTGTCGATTAACGGTGGTTTGAACAGAGAGATACTGGTTTCGATTGATAATGATAAACTCCGTTCCAACCAGTTAAGTTTTAGTCAGGTGACTGCTGCTTTGGCCGGAGAAAATGTTAATTTGCCGGCAGGAACATTGAAGGAAGGCACCATTAATTTTCTTATCAGGACTTTGGGGAGATTTGAAAGCACTCAAGATATCGAAGGAATATTAATCTCTAATATTCGGGGAAAGAAAATTTATTTAGGTGATATTGCCAAAGTTGAAGATACTTTTAAGGAAAGAGATTCAATTACCTATGTAAACGGAAAACCCGGTATCATGGTGAGCCTACAGAAAGAGTCGGGTAAAAACACGGTTACTGTAGCCAAAAGGGTATTTAAAGAACTAGAGAATATTCAAAAATTGCTTCCTGAGGATATATTTATCACCCCGGTTTTTGATTCTTCCAATTTCATCAAAAAAACCATATCGCAAGTAGGATGGGTGGCTTTATACGGGGCGGTTATCGCGGTATTTGTTCTATTCTTTTTCCTTGGTAATTTCAGTAGTACATTAATTATTGGTTTTGCCATACCGATTTCTTTGATTTTTACCTTTACTCTGCTTTATTTTTCCAATTTAACCTTGAATATGATGACCCTGGGAGGTTTGGCACTGGGAATCGGTATGATGGTGGATAATTCCATTGTCGTTTTGGAAAATATATTCAGGTATAGAGAATTAGGAACCGGTAGCAAAGAATCAGCTTGTTTGGGTGCAAGCGAAGTAGGTACGGCAATTTCTGCTTCCACTTTTACTACTATTGCTGTATTTTTACCCATTGTATATGTTCAGGGAATTGCCAGTGAATTATTTAGGCCTATGGGGTATACCATTACTTTTTCTCTTTTAACCTCTCTGTTGGTTGCTTTAACTCTTGTTCCCATGCTTTCTTCAAAGATTTTACACTTTAAAGTGAAGGATAATAGCTTATCTGCTTCTAAAGAAAAGTTGGTTCAAAATTCTATGAGTCAGGGTGGAAGAATTTTTAATTTTGTGAGGGAAGAATATAGTAGATTGCTTGGCTGGTCTTTGAGACATCGGGGAATTGTATTCATTCTGGCAGTGATTATTTTTGTCGGGTCAATCATTTTAATACCCTTTGTAGGCACAGAGTTCATTCCATCGAGTGACCAGGGACAATTTAATATTAATATTACTTTGCCTACCGGGACGAATCTGGATACTACCAGAGAAGTTGTAAGTGAAGTGGAAAAAATTGTTTTAGAAATACCGGAAATAAAAAGTATGTTAGCTAGTGCAGGAGGAAGTTCGGGTGGAATGGGGTTTGGGTCCCAAGGCAGCAACAGTGGTAGCATTATGGTTAATCTGGTGGAACAGAACGAGAGAGATAGAAGTACGGCGCAGATTATTAACCAGTTAAGAGAAAAAATCGGTGCTTACCCGGACGCCCAAATAAAATTTTCGGAACAATCTATGTCATTTTCCTCCGGGTCGGATCTAGAAGTAAAAATATCCGGCGATTCGCTGGATGAATTGGAAAATATCGCCAATCGTATTTTGGTATCGATAGCTGAGGTAGAAGGGGTATATGACCTGGAGAGCAGCGTAGAAGATGTACGTCCGGAATTACATGTGAATATTGACCGCGAAAAAGCAAACCTCTATGGTTTAAATACGGTCCAGATTGCTTCTACCGTTCATGATGCTCTTTTAGGTAGAGTTGCCAGTATTTATCAGGAAAAAGGAGAACAAATTGATATTCGGATTAGATTGGAGGAGGAAGATAGAAACAGCATAGAGGAAGTAGAAAATCTTCTGATTAGCTCCAGCGTTGGATTACAGATTCCTTTAAAGGAAATTGCAGAAGTAACAGTGGGTTCCGGACCCAAAGGGATTGACCGTGAAAACCAACAGCGAGTAGTGAATGTTTCCGGAAGTATCAGTGACCGCTTTTTAGGGAAAGTGATTCAGGATGCTCAGCAGAAATTGGGAAAATTAGTATTACCCGAGGATTATCGCTATGAATTTGTCGGACAAAATAGGGAAATGCAAGAGTCATTTATTCAGCTTGGCCTGGCATTGGTTTTATCCGTTATCCTGGTATATATGATTATTGCTGCTCAGTTTGAATCCCTTTTAATGCCCCTTGCAGTCATGTTTTCTGTTCCTTTTGCTTTAATAGGGGTTATTCTGGGATTATTACTGGCGGATAAAAGCTTGAGTGTCATGTCCTATATCGGTATTATCATGCTGGTAGGTATTGTGGTCAATAACAGTATTGTTTTGATCGATTATATTAATCAACTTAGGCAAAAGGGAATGGAAAGGAAAGAAGCCATTATTTTAGGAGGGGAAACCCGTTTAAGACCTATTTTAATGACCATGTTTACCACGGTTCTTGCGCTGGTTCCCATGGCAATAGGTATTGGAGAAGGCGCGGAACTTCGGGCACCGATGGCGATTACCATCATCGGAGGTTTGACTTCATCCACTTTTTTGTCCTTGATTATTGTTCCCATTTTTTATACTTTTTTGGATGATTTAAGCCAAAAAATAACCGGAAGAGGGAAGGTAAAAAAGTAATAAAAAATAATACCCTCCTTTTTACGATAAAAGGAGGGTATTATTTTTATGATTCAATATAGTATACCTATAGATAGTATTCTTTCTATATGGTTTCAAGGCAAATCTGAGGTGTCATCTTCAGTTCGCTGATATCATAGCCCCAATCCTCAGCTTGTTGAACCAGGCCATCATAAATAGTCGGGTCCATCTGAGGCGTCCGGGATAAAATCCACAAGTATTTGTAACTTGAACCGGTAACCATGGCATAAGTATAATTTTCTTCATCTAGAGCAATGATATTATATTGGCTGGAAATCAAAGGGAAAAAACTGACTTTCAGACGTGCCGGTTCATTGGGATCAGGCACCCATGCTGTCCCGGTAATGCTATCAAATTTGCCTTCCGGTGAATCTTTATAACCTTGATTAAGCACTTCGATTTTTCCGTTTTCCAGTAAAGTATAAGTGGCTGTTACGCAAACTAAATTTTTAGCAAACCAGGTGGGTAGGCTACTGATTTCATACCATTTTCCGGCATATTTTTCCAGGTCAACAAAATCAACCACGGGAACTGTATCCCCAATCGATCCACCAAAAAGGAAACACCCTTCCAAAAAGATTGGTACTAAAACAATCATAATGATTAATATTATTTTTTTCTTCATTTTTACACCCCCTTTCTATACAGAAATATCAATCTATCTTAGATTGACTGTTTTTTTCTGATCCTGTTGGCATAATTTACAATACTCTGGTGCCAGAGATAACCATTGTTTATCTTCTTCTCCCTGATTGGGAAAATCTTTAATTACCTCGCCATCCAGCATTTCAACTATCCGATTGGATTTGGCGGCAATATGGCGCTCATGGGTAATAATTAAAAAGGTGGTTTCCATTTCCTGATTAATTTTTTTCAATAATCCAAAAATTTGATCGGTATTGCTTGAATCCAAGTTTCCCGTGGGTTCATCAGCCAAAATCAAATCAGGTTCATTAATCAGGGAACGCGCAACCGCTACCCGCTGCTGCTGGCCGCCGGACAATTTATTTCCTCTATTATACATCCTGTCTTTTAAACCAACCAGCTCCAGCAATTCTTTTGCCCTTTTTACCTTTTTGGCCGGTGCCAGTTGATGTTTTATCCAGGTGGGTATCAAGACATTTTCCAGGGCTGTAAATTCCTTTAATAAAAAGTGAAATTGAAAAATAAAACCGACATGCTGGTTTCTGAATTCCGCCAGCTGATTATCTTTCATCTTTGCAAGGGCAGAGCCTTTATAGTAAATAGTGCCCGAAGTGGGCTGGTCCAGAGCACCCAGTATGTTTGCCAGGGTGGTTTTTCCGCATCCGGAGGGACCGATAAGGGTGATAAATTCATTCTTTTGAATCTGTAGGTTAACATCTTTTAAAGCAATGGTCTTAATGGCCTGACCATAAGTTTTTCCAATTCCTTTTGCTTCCAGTAATATATTTTTTTCAGGCATTCCTGATCACCTCAATGGGATTCATTTTTGCCGAACTGTTGGCCGGAATCACTGCTGAGACAATGCCGGCAATAGTGGTCACAATCATCACCAGAATCATTTGGGAGGGTCTTATTTCAATAGAGAACACACTAACAAAAGTTGTAAAAGACCTAACCAGTAGGACGCCTATTAAGGCACCCAGCAAAGCACCCAATAAGCCGAGAATACCCCCCTGGAAAATAAAAATCATTCGAGCTCCGCTATTTCTGATTCCCAGGGCTTTCAAAATTCCCAATTCCCTTGACCTTTGAATGACTGAAATTCCCAGGACGCTGGAAATACCAAGGGTAACTGCCAGCAGGACAAAAATTTGAATAATATAATTGGAAAAGCTTTGACTGCTTAAGGCATTCAGCAGCTGAGCGTTTTGTTCTTTCCAGTTATCAATCTTCAGTGCTTTTAATTGATTGTTTAATTCTCTGCTAATATTATCGGCGGTAAAAACATCTTCAATTTGCAGTTCAATTTTAGAAATATAATTCTCCTTATCCAATAATTTTTGTGCTCTTTTTAAATCGATAAAAATCCAATTACGATTAATGGACTCATTTTCAAAATCAAAAATACCTTGAATACTAAATTTTTCCCGAACATTATTGGCCAGAGCAATCACCACAATATCCTGGGGATTTAATTTGAAATCTTCCGCCAGGTCCTTACCGATAAGGATTTGATTTCCTTCCAGGGCATCATCACCTTTGGTGATGCGTTGGGAAATTTGATAAATTTGGTTCGCTCTTTCCAATTCCACACCTCTTAGAAGAATGGAAGTGTCTTCTCCTCCTTTGACTAAAAATCCATTTCCATCCAGGACCGGAGAAATTGCGGTGAATTGATTTGTTTGTACCAGATAATCCAAAATCGGACGCCAATCCTGAAAATCAGCAGATTCTTCCAATTGATTTTCAATAATACCGAAGCGGGAAGTTTCTTTAATATCCTTAAAGACATCACCGCTCTCGCTAATGGTGATATGAGCACTGTTTCCCAATGTCTGTTCGATTAAGTTAAACTGTAAACTGGTAATAATAGCACCGATAAAAATAATGACAGATACACCAACAGCAATACCAACAATAATAAATAATGATTGGTTTTTTCCTTCAATTAAAAATCTTAAGGCAACTCGTAAAGAAAATAACATCATTCCATCACCTTATTCCGCCAATATTACTTTCATCCCTGTTTCCAATCCTTTCGGATCTAAAATAATTTCATTCGCAAGAATTCCCTCGATGATTCTGATTTCTAGTGCATTAGGGTTATCAATTTCAATCTTTTTTTTCTGCGCCAAACCGTCCCGGTAATAAAAAACAAAATAATCATCATTTTCCTGGAATACAAACATTTGGGGAATAACCAGGGAATTTGGATATTCTTTAGAGATAATTTCACATCGAACTGTCAAATAATCGATTAAATAATCTTCGTCTTCAATTAATTTCACTTTAATTTTTACCGTTCCTTTATCCGGGTCAACCGAATAGGCAATATAATCAATGTAGCCCCGGATTTTATTTTCCGGGGCAAATTCGGTTGATATCGAAACGCTTTGATTCAAGTTAATTCGAGGAAGGTTTCGTTCATCCAGTTCAATTTCCACATATTTACCATCTTGTTTTGCAATGGTAAAGAGGCTTTCTCCAATCATGGCATATTCTCCCAAGGACTTGTATTTCTGAAGGATAATTCCATCCAGGGGAGAAAGAATGGTATGTTTTTTTAAATTATTCTTGAGTAAATCAATCCGGGCTTGTGCTGCTTTCATCTCTGCCAGAGCGGTTTCTCTTTTTGCTCCTCCTTCTGCGCATGATTCCATAAACTTATTTTGAATCAGGGTATTGGATTGCTGAAGTTCCAATTGATGTTTTACTTCCTCCAATTTTTCCAGGGAAATGGCTTTTTGGTCGTAAAGTATCTGATACTTCTCTACTTTTTTTTGAAGTTCATCTTCCGCCAGTGTGGCCTGGCGATATTGTTCCCGAGAGGTGGGGCAGGTGGTGTTGACAATTTCATCATATCTTGATTGAGCCAAAGTATAGCTGGCTTCAGCCTGTTTTAGATCCAGGTTAACATCCGTATTATCGAATTTTAGTAAAGCCTGTCCTTTTTTAAATGTATCACCTTCATCAACATAAACATCGACAATTTTACCCGACACTTCCGTCTTCACTTCAGTTAAACCTTCCAGAAGTACCGTTCCGCTAGTTAATATTTTTTCAAAATAATTCGCCTGCTCAACCTTGGTAAAATTCACCTCTTTTGGGGTGGAACGTTGGTAAAAATAAAATGCACCCAGAGCAATGATTAAAATAATGAAGATCATTAGAATTTTTTTCACAGGAAACCTCCTTAACTCAATGATAATTAGTAGGGTATTGGATAAATTATTTTTTTTATTTTAAATCTTTTCAATTCATTTAGCAAGAAAGTGTGCATTTAAAATTCGAAAATCGTTTTGTTGGGGGAGCCAAGACATTTCCAGCCCTTTGGCTTTTGCTGAAGGGCTTTTTTATTTTAAAATATTTTACGAAAAAAGAAGGATTTTTATAAATTTTGTTGTATGTAAATATTAAGCGTAAAAATTAAGTTGAAAAGTAATGAGGAGGAGTATCAAATGTAAAAAATCTTTTTAAGCATAAAAAATTAGCTATAGCCTTTTTCTTTAAAGAAATTTTTTAGTTTTAAAAAAAGCTTAAAAATTCTAGTTCAAAGGTACATTTGCGATAATTTTTATTTTTATGATTATCGACCAATAATAAAGCGGTTAGACACATTCCAACATCTCCACCACAAATCTTCCAATAAATCTACAAAAAAAATTCCAAGAGTCTTAGATTACTAAAAGAATTTCATATTTAACAATAATTAATCAACACACATTATAGGCTATTATATGGGGCAGCAGTTTGCCCAGTCCTATTCAGTCAATTTTTCCAAACAAAAATCAGAAAAAGACGAGTCTCGGTAAAGGCAATTCATTGAGTAGTTATGTTCTTAAAAATCTATTAAGGAAGTGAAAAAAGATGAGAAAGAAGATGTTTATTGTTCTTTTGGCGATGGTGATAATTTTTGCACTAACCAGTTCACTCTGTGCCCAGGAAACAGACCCGGCAGAGGTGGTCACTGCTATGGCGGATGCGCTGAATGCTGGTGATGTCGAGGCTACAATGGTACTTTTCACTGACGATGCGATTACCAAAGCCTCATATGGTGATGCACTACCGCCTGATTCTACTAT
>Ga0307421_1001646_pt1 | contig 13264 bp, 13 predicted proteins | sample SalMarWE160270MG_FD_202163 | JGI IMG/M metagenome (GOLD analysis project Ga0307421, IMG submission 202163) | Salt marsh sediment microbial communities from the Plum Island Ecosystem LTER, Massachusetts, United States - WE1602-70 | ecosystem: Environmental > Aquatic > Marine > Intertidal zone >...
TGTTAATACCGGAGCTTGTCGATAAAAAGCATTAAAAGACCGTGCCACTTCATATAAAGCATGGGTGAGGTGAAGCGGTTTGTACTCCCGGGCAGCGTTCTGAATTACCGCCGGGAATTGAGAGATGTTTTCGATCAGAGATACTTCTGTCGGATCAAGCTCATAAACCGGGTCAATGGCAGCAGATGGCAGGCCATCTGCTTTTTTTAGGATGCTGTTTGCCCTCACATGAGCGTATTGGATATAGGGAGCAGCCTGGCCATTAAAGTCGAGGGCAGTTTCCCAATCAAAGGTGACGATCCGGGTATTTTCCCTATCCAATATGGGGAATTTTATTGCGCCCAATCCAACTGCCCGGGCTATCTCTTTTTTATCTTCCTGGCTGAGACCTGGATTTTTCTCTTCAACTACTTCCAGCGCCCGGGATTTTGCTTCTCTGATTAAATCTTCCAGGAGCACAACGGTCCCTTCCCTGGAAGCCATCACCACATTTCCCGGCAGGTTGACCAGTTCGTAAGACAAATGTTCCAGGTTTTCAGCCCAGGAGAATCCGGCAATCTCGAGTGTTTTCCATACCTGTTGAAAATGCAGCGACTGGCGGACGTCAACCACATAGATAGATTTATCAAGCGGATATTCCTCAAACTTCAATTTGGCCAGGGCCATCTCTTCCGTGGCGTAGAGGGCAGTGTCATCTGATCTTAAAATCACCAGCACCCGGTATTTTTCCTTCTTTAATCCCAGCAGATCGTCCAGCCGGACAATAACTGCATCATCCGGGCGTAAGTCTTCCGCAATCCCTTTCTTGATTAACTCATCCACCATTTCCTTGCCTTGAAATTCCACCTCGCTGTTGGCATAAAAACGGTCAAAATGAATATCAAGCACTTCATATAAATCGTGGAATCCATCCACGGACCATTGGCGGGTTTGTTTCCACAAATCCACAATTTCCGGTTCCTGCCGGTCCCATCTGCCATATAGTTCCCTGATTTCAGATTCCAACCCGGGATTTTCTTCCAACCGGCGGTTAGCTTCAGCATAAAGATCGCCCATCCAGCGGGTTGCATCTGCTGGGGGCATTTCTCCAGAATGGAACTTTTGATAATTCCAAAGCCATTTGATTACATGCAGTCCCATATCACCGTAATAGTTAGCCCGGATCACATCATAGCCGGCAAATTCCAGGATCCGGCAAACCGCGTCTCCCAGGATGGCAGATCTCAGGTGTCCTACATGAAAAGCTTTATGGGTATTTGGCTGGGAAAATTCCACCATCAGGGTTCTTCCCTTAGGGTCTCCCTTCCCAAAAAGATCGGCTGTTAAAACAGTATTTACAACCCGGACGCTGAATAAACGGGGATCAAAATACAGATTCAGGTAACCGCCTGCAGCTTCAATCCGGGAAAAATATTCTTGGGGGGGAAGATTATCCGCTGCCAGCCGGGCGATTTCCTCTGCCCGTTGGGGAACATTCAGGGATTTCCCCTTTTTTGCTTCCAACGTAGCAACTTTAAAAAATGAAGTGGAAATGCCCCATTCACCAGAAAATGGTACAGGGACCCATCCCAGATCTTCCGGAAGGGGGATAGAGTTCTCTTTAAATATAGTATAGATCTGCTGCTCTACTTGTTTCTGTTCTTCCTGGAACATATAGCTGCTCGAGAAATAATAATGATTTTTATAATCTGTGTCTTCAGCTGGATTTTCAACAGGCTCGCACCGAGATTATATCATGATGGTTCCCGATGAAAACAAAAAGCGGGAGCAGTTAAAGCTCCCGCCGGGTTTACTAATTAAACCTGTTGGGTTTAGGCGCTTTTTTCCAGGGCTGCTAAACGGGTCATAAGCCGGCCTTTTCTACGTGAGGCATTATTTTTATGAATAACACCTTTCGCAGCAGCTTTATCAAGTGCTTTTACTGCAGCTGCGGTAGCTTCCTGAGCGGATTCCAGGTTTTGTTCTTCAATCTCAATAAACGCTTTCTTTACCAGCGTTCGGGCCCGGCTCTTATAGGACCGATTCCGTAATCTGCGTTTTTCGTTCTGTCGTTCTCTTTTTTGTGATGATTTTAAGCCCAAAGTAATTCCTCCAATCAATAACTTCATTTCCCAACAATATCCGGGAGTATTTTATCATAAATTTGGTTTGTTTCTTCGAAGGGACATTTTAAAGGAAGGAAGGGTTTTTGTCTACCCCTTTGGTTTTTGTGTTAAGCCCAATTCAATCCCACATTTTTTCAAATCTACTGAAATAATTTAATGACAATATTTTCTATCGATAATTCAAACATCTTACCGAAACATTAAATCTATTCAAGTGCTATAGATTGACAGATGTGAGTTGCTGATTGAAATTCCCATGAAAGGGTTCACTATAGTGGATTTTTAGATCAATCTTACTCAATTGTATTGACATACGAACATAATTTTTGTATTATATAAACATATTCAATCATCTACGGGTATTTTCGTATGCTAATTGAAGAACGGAAAACCAGGATTCTGGAATATATAACTGAGCATGGAAATATCAAGATCCAGGAAATCTGTGCAATGTTTGGGATTTCCGATATGACTGCGCGGAGAGATTTAAATGATCTCAACCGAAAAGGGCTTGTTCGTCGTATTCATGGTGGTGCAGTTACCAATCTGGGACGCAGTTATGAACCCGGCTTTCAAACCCGCTCTATGAAAAACGAACTCAAAAAAAAGGCCATTGGAATAAAATCGGCAGAACTTATTTATGACGGGGACAGTATCTCCCTTGATGTAGGTACAACTGCCCTGGAAGTTGCCCGACAACTGGTAGAAAAAAGAAATTTGACAATTGTTACAAATTGTCTGCAGATTGCCAATTTACTTGTGAGTTCTTTAAGTCTTGAAATGGATGCCCGCCTGATCATCACCGGGGGAATTGTCAGACCCAGGGAACTATCCATGATCGGAAACATCCCTCAGGATGTTTACTCCAACTATCATACAGATAAAGCTTTTATCGGGATAGGCGGAATCAGTTTAGAAAATGGACTGACAGAATATAACATAGAGGACTCCCAGATCAAGAAGGTTCTCCTCCGAAATTCCCTAGAAAAGATCATCGTTGCTGACAGTAGCAAATTTGGTGTGACCACATTCAATTCAGTAGGACCCATTGAGGCAGTTGACACAATTGTTACCGACTCAGACGCTCCAGAACACCTGGTAGAAGCCATCCGAAATCTGGGAATAAATGTAATCTTGACAGATATTAATCCGGTTTAAGGAGTGAATCATGGAACTGATTTTTGACCCACAAACCACAACCGCCTCTAAAGTTCAAGCAGAAAAAATAGAAACTTATGTGATCTTTCGCGAATATATCCTCAAACCCCCTCATGAGGATGAGCACCTGCGGCACATTCTGCGTTTTTATATCGCCCGGGCGATGTTAAAACAGGAAATTAATGACATCTATATCCTGCCGGATGTACAGGTTGGGGAGGAAACACTCCAGGTTGATGTACTCGGAATAAAAAACGGTAAAGTCACGCTGTCGATTTGTGAACCAAAATCAATAACTCCAGAGACAGAAGACCTGCTGGAAATACTAAAGGATGTAGACAATATTGAGGTTGTGGTAGTCCATTCCCAATATGGAAAAACGGGAAATGTGGAATCAAAATTCGCATCCCAAATCGAAACCGGTAAATTCAGAGTCATGGCTGTAGTACCACCACCATTTGATGATACCTTTGAATATGATATCTGGATGTTTGATTTGACGTTTAGGGATTTATTTGCAGGAGAATAACCCATGGATAAAAATTTCGTACAGAGCAGAATATATACCATTGTGGTTTCTTGTGGCACTGCCATCGCTACATCAACCCATGTGGCGCTTAAGCTAAAAGAAATTCTCCCGGAGAGGGGTTTTCAAATTCATACTATTCAATGTCGGGTCTCGGAAGTTCCGGATTATGCAGACCAAGCTGATCTGGTTGTTACCACTGCACAGGTTCCTTATGATCTTAATATTCCTGTCATTAACGGACTTCCCTTTTTAACCGGAGTAGGAATTAAGGAGGTGATTGAGGAAATCATAGTAAAGCTCAGCGCAGGAGAGAAGAATCAATAATCTATCTTTTTGTTGAAAGGAGAACTAAATGGAAGTCATTCAATCTATCTTTAATTTTTTGACAGGGCTCGGATCACCTGTCATGCTGCCCATTATCATTTTTGTTTTGGGGATAATTTTGGGGCAGAAGGTACAGAAGGCTTTAGTTTCATCTGTCACTGTCGGCGTCGGTTTCATCGGTTTGGGTCTCGTGATTGGCCTGCTGTTTGAAGCTTTGGGACCGGCCACTGCTCGCCTAGTGGAATCCACTGGAATCCAACTGGTCTCCGTAGACGTCGGTTGGGGCGTGGCAGCTGCAATCGCCTTTGGCACATCGGTGGGTTCGCTGGTATTCATTGTTGCTCTCAGTGTTAATATCGTCATGCTGCTCCTGAACTGGACCAAAACCCTTAACGTTGACATGTGGAACTACTGGCACTATGCCTTCACTGGCTCGCTTGTATATCTAGTCACCGGTGGTTCTTTAGCGTTGGGTTTGATCGCGGCAGCCATTCACGCAGCAGTTTCTCTGCTAATCGGTGATTGGACTGCGAAGGATGTCCAGGCTTTCTTTAAAATTCCAGGCGTCTCCATCCCTCAGGGTTGGGCTGTCACGAGTGTCCCAATCATTAAGGGATTAGACTGGATTATTGAGAAGATCCCTGGATTGCGGGACATTAACTGGGATTCTGAAACTATTGAAAAAAAGCTGGGGGTATTCGGTAAACCGATCATTATGGGCATCATCCTCGGTGCACTGTTTGGCATTATCGCTTATGGTTTCTACCCAGGAGAAATGACCTTTACCCAGGTTCTGGGAAAGATTCTCATGCTCGCAGTTCAAATGGCAGCCATTATGCTGCTTATCCCTCGCATCATCGCCATCTTCATGGAAGGACTCACTCCTCTATCTGAAGCTGCTCGAGTCTTTATGCAGAAGCGTTTTGCTGACAGGGAGTTCTACATTGGACTGGACTCTGCAATCCTGATCGGTCACCCGATCACCATAGCAGCCGCGATTATCTTGATTCCAATCACGTTGTTGCTGGCAGCAATCTTGCCCGGTAATACCACTCTGCCCGCTGCCGACCTGGCAGCCACAGCTTTCTTCATCGCCATGGTTCCTCCGCTGACAAAGGGCAACTTCTTCCGCTCGCTCCTCTACGGCACCATCATTATGGTCATGGTGCTCTACATCGCGTCCTCGTTCGCCCCGTTGTTTACCCAAATCGCAGCGGATATCGGCTTCGGCATCCCTGAAGGTGCCGTGCAGATTACCGGTCTATCCGGCGGAAACTGGATTGCCTGGATCCTGACCACTATCAGCCGTGTACTCTTTGGGGGATAAATTCACCAATCATTAAGAGAAGGGGTTATCCCCCTTCTCTTAATTAGCAATTATTCTTTTTTGCAATCTTTCTAAAGGAAAATATGAGCCAATACAACTGGAATCTACTTCAAGAATTATGTGGAATTCACGCCGTCTCCGGCCGGGAAGACTTAATGGTCAGAGCTATTAAAAATTTTGTTGAACCCCTAGCTGACAGCGTCAGTGTGGATCATTTGGGTAATGTCGTTGCCACCCTAAAAGGGAAGAAATACCCTGAACACAAACTAATGCTGCAGGCACACATGGATGAACTTGGACTGATCATCCGGAATATCACTGAAGATGGCTTCCTGCTCATTGAGCGAGTGGGCGGAGTGCCTGAGAAAAGTTTATTAGGTCAGCGATTAGATATTTTGACCGATGAGGGAAAGCTCATCCCGACCTATGTAGGAACTAAATCCCACCATATCACCACCCGGGATGAAAAGTTCAAAGTACCAAAAGTCCATGATATGTACCTTGATGTTGGTCTCTCCACCAAGGAGAAAGTGGAAAATGCTGGTATTCAAGTAGGTGATCCCGTAACGTATCATCCCAATTACAACCGTTTTGGTAATGGGTTTATTTGTTCCAAAGCTCTGGACAACCGGGTGAGCGTTTTTATATTATTGGAGCTTATGAAACGTTTTCATGATAAGCGTCCCGAATCAACAGTGGTTTTCTCATTTACAGTTTTAGAAGAATTCAGCATCCGAGGTTCTTTACCAACAATCACTCTCACACAACCTAACGCGATTATTTCATTAGATATCACAATCTCAGTAGACACCCCTTCGGATCCTCCACTACATCCAGTCAAAGCCGGTTTGGGCCCAGCAATTAAAATGATGGATTTTCACGGCCGGGGAACCCTGGGAGGGATGTTCTCCTCTCCAAAATTACGCAGGTTTATTGAAAGGAAAGCCAAAGATTCTGGAATCCCACTTCAGCGGGAAGTGATTGTTGGGGTGATCACTGACCCTGCCTTCCAACTGTATTTGGGTGAAAAGGGTAACGTCATTGCCGGGATTTCCATCCCGCAAAGGTACACACATTCCCCAATCTCAATTTGTCATGAAAAAGATATCGGGCAAACTATAGAGCTGCTTGATAAAGTAACCAGAGATTTCTCACCGGACCTGGATTTAACCCGGGGATGATTTTTAATCACGAGGAGTTTTTATGAGTAACTGGTTAAAAGAGATGTTTAACGTTCACAAACCCATAATTGCCATGGTTCATATGCGCGCATTGCCAAGTGATCCACATTATGATCAAGAGAAAGGACTAGAATGGATTTACGATCTGGCAAAAGCGGATCTGTCTGCCCTGCAGAATGGAGGTGTGGACGCGGTGATGTTTTCCAATGAATTCAGCCTGCCGTACCTCACCAAAGTGGAACCCATTACCACGGTCACTATGGCCAGCCTTATCGCCCAATTGAAATCCGAGCTCACGATTCCCTTTGGGGTGAACGTGCTTTGGGATCCAGTCGCGTCAATCGACTTAGCGGTTGCAACCGGTGGAAAATTTGTCCGGGAAATATTCACCGGTGTTTACGGGAGCGATTTTGGAATCTGGAACACTAATTGCGGAGAGGTGATCCGCCATCGGGCTGTTGTGGGAGGTCAAGGTATTCGTTTATTCTTTAACCTCGTCCCAGAGTCGGCTGCTTATCTTGGTAACCGAGAGATTGCCGATATCGCCCGGTCAACAGTCTTTAATGCAGAACCAGACGCTATTTGTGTCTCAGGATTAACGGCAGGAATAGAGACCTCCACCCAGACGCTGAAAATTGTAAAAGAAGCCATACCTGATACATTTGTTTTTGCCAATACTGGTGTGAAACCTGAAAATGTGGCTGATCAGCTAGCTATTGCTGATGGAGCTATTATCGGAACTGCCTTTAAAATAGACAGCTTAACCTGGAATCCAGTCTCGGAAAAAAGGGTTGATAGTTTAATGAAAAAGATCATTACTATCAGGAACAACTGACTCGATGGCAGGATTTCGTATTTCCCCCTCGCTTGCATCCGCTTCCTTCTTAGATTTAAAACAGTCTCTCAAAGAACTCGAACAAGCCGGCGTGGATTATATCCATTTTGACATTGAAGACGGCTCCTTTGTGCCCATTATGACACTGGGAACAAAAATTATCGCTGATCTCCGTCCGCTGACTGATTTGCCGTTTGATGTCCACCTCATGATGCATAATCCCGAGTGGATCATTCCAGACTTGATCAATTATGGGGCAGACCGAATCTCTGTACACTATGAGGCTTGCCAATATCCCCGTCGCGTACTGAGAAGTATCACTGAACTGAGTGCAAAAGCCGGTCTGGCATTCAATCCGGCAACCCCCCTCCCGGATCTTTCCTATCTAACTCCTTATCTATCCTTTATAGTTATCCTAACATCTGAACCGGAAGGTCCTGATTGTCCTTATTTGCCGCAAATTCTAGAAAAAGTACGCGCGGGAAAAGAGAGCCTTTTCCTCAATGATTTAGAATGGGTCGTAGATGGAGGCATAAGCTCCCAAAACATTCAGGAAGTGCTTCAGGCTGGCGCGGACACCGTGGTAGTAGGTCGTTCCGCATTCCGGGATGGTCAGATCAAGCAAAACATTCATACGCTCCGGGAATCTGCGGTAAAGTAAAAAAATAAGCGTTAAACATTAACATGTTGAAATAATCCTGAACATTTCTTTTGAAAACTTCTTTGAGTGTATGCCCCTACTAGAAAGCCCCTAAAGATGTTATGATGAAATCCCCAGGTCAGCCAGGTGATTGCGCCCTGTTAGCAGGGCGAGGAAAGTCCGCACTCCAAAAAGCACGATGCCGGATAACGTCCGGGGCGGAGAGATCTGCCGGATCGGGCCACAGAAACATACCGCTCCTCCGGGAGTAAGGGTGAAATGGTGGTGTAAGAGACCACCGGCGCGGACAGTAATGTTCGCGGCCGGGCAACCCCCATCGGGAGCAAGGCCAAACAGGGATGAACTCCTTCGGGAGTGGAGACTGCTCGTCTCCCTTGAATTCCAGGTAGGCTGCACCGAGGAGTACCGAGAGGTTCTCCCCAGACAGATAATCACCTCAGTGAAAAGAAGGGAGGAAGCCCTCCGGGGTGTAAACCGGAACCTTCACCAGACAGAATGCGGCTTATCAGCTGGCCTGGGGGTTTTCAGTACAATAGTTTTAAACCCATTGAAACTCAGGAGAGAAAGCATGGATAAACTTTACACTTTACTTCAATCCGGAAAACCCATCCTGCTGGATGGCGCCATGGGCACCATGCTGATGGAAGCCGGGTTGGAATCCGGCGACTCGCCAGAGGAATGGAATACCCTCCATCCTGAAAAAGTCAGGGAAATTCACCGCGCTTATATTCAAGCCGGATCCCGGATTATCCTCACCAATACTTTTGGCGGAACCTCGATCCGCATGGAAACCCACGGACTGGCTGACAGGGTGTTTGAATTGAATAAAAAAGCCGCTGAAAACGCTCGAGCCGAAGCAGATGGGGCTCCCCACCCTGTTCTGGTTGCCGGATCGATGGGTCCAACCGGTCAGCTCCTGGAACCTCTCGGAACCCTGAGTATCAGCGATGCTGAACAATCTTTCGCTGATCAGGCTGCCGGACTGGCAGCAGGAGGTGTTGATCTCTTCTGGGTTGAAACCATGAGTGACCTCACTGAAGTGAAAGCAGCCGTTGTTGGCATCCGCTCAGTAAGCAATCTGCCCATCGCGGCAACTATGTCATTTGATTCCCACGGCCATACCATGATGGGGGTCAGTCCCGAACAGGCGGTGAAAGAGCTGGGTGAGATGGATATCCAGCTGTTGGGAGCAAACTGCGGCACAGGATCAGATGAACTAATCGAAGCCATTAAAAAAATGCGTGCCGCAAATCCGACCCTACCCTTAATCGCCAAAGCCAATGCCGGTATCCCCAAGATGGTAGGAACCAAGGTGGTTTATGACGGCTCCCCAGAGGTCATGGCTGCTTATGCGGTTGACGCCTGGAAAGAGGGTGCTACCTTGATTGGAGGCTGCTGCGGCAGTACACCGGACCATGTCCGGGCGATGGCTGAAGCGTTGGCTGAAATCCAACCCCGTTAAATCCCGGGGATCTTTGATCACATATAAATTGATGCCCTGACAATAATCAGTTTCTGTCAGCTGGATGAATGTAAATAACCTCAGCTGAAATATTTGTAATATACTTGAAAGGTAAAATCATATGAACCTGTTTCAGAGGAGAAATAATGGCGAAAAACCTGACCACGCTGATCACTTCAAAATCCAGGACTGTGGAAATTCAGCGGAATAATCCAACGGTCATTATCGGAGAACGCATCAACCCGACTGGCCGGAAAAAATTATTGAGCGAATTAAAAGAAGGCAAATTTGATATCGTAAAAAACGATGCCATCGCTCAGGTAAAAGCCGGGGCAAAGATCATCGACGTGAATGCCGGTGTGCCGGGAGCAAACGAGGAGATTTTGCTCAAAGATATGATCTATGCCGTAATGGATGCCACAGATATGCCGCTTTGTTTTGATACAGCAGATAACAAAGCCCTGGAAACTGCCCTCTCCATCTATGAGGGCAAAGCCTTGATCAATTCTGTGAACGGAGAAGAAGAACGATTGGCCACTGTCCTCCCCCTGGTTAAGGAATATGATGCCGCGGTGATTGCCCTCTGTATGGATGATGACGGTATCCCTCCTACAGCAGAAGCCCGATTTAAAGTGGCCGCGAAAATGATTGAACAGGCAGATAAACTGGGAATCTCTGCTGATCGGATGGTGATCGATCCTCTGGCGCTGACAATGGGTTCAGATCACAATGCGGGCCGGATCGCCATCGATACCATTAAAATGGTCGTTGAAGAGTTCGGCGTGAATATAACTATGGGAGTCAGCAACATCTCTTTTGGTATGCCGGACCGCCCTGCTATCAATGCCACATTCCTTGCCATGGCAATTTTGGCCGGATTAACTTGTCCGATCACCAATCCCCTGGAAGAAGAAATTATCCTGGCTGTCCAGGCAGCCGATTTGGTGATGGGCCGGGATGAGTTTGGAATGAATTGGATTAAATCTTACCGTTCACGATTAAAAGAATCCTGAAGTAATTTATCACCTATCATTTTCATTTAATTAAAGAGGAAATAATCAATGAGTGGACTTTTATCAGAAATAACATCAATGCTTATTGAAGGGAACTTCAAAGATATGGCAGCCAAAACAAATGCTGCCCTGGAAGAAGGAATTGGAGTTGAGTCCATTCTCAATGAAGGCCTCATGCCGGGAATGGATCATGTCGGCGTTGAGTTTAAGGCCGGAAACATGTTTGTCCCGGAAGTTCTCCGCTCTGCCAAAACCATGCAGGAAGCTATGAACATTATCCGTCCCATACTGGTTGAGACCGGGGCAGAACCCGCTGGAAAAATTATCATTGGTACAGCCAAAGGCGACCTGCATGATATCGGTAAAAACCTGGTCGGCATGATGTGTGAGGGATCTGGATTTGAAGTGATCGACCTCGGCAAAAACGTGGATCCCCCCGCCTTCGTTGAAGCTGCAGAAGAACACCAGCCAGATATCATCGGTATGTCCGCATTACTGACTACCACGATGCTTTCCATGGAACGTACAATTAAAGCCCTGGTCGAAGCCGGTGTCCGTGATTCAGTCAAAGTTATGATTGGCGGCGCTCCTGTCACTCAGGATTTTGCTGATCAGATAGGCGCCGATGGATATGCGTCCAACGCAGCATCCGCCTCAGATCTTGCCAAGGAATTAACCACCTGCCCCTGATCTGGTTTAATAATCTCAAACTTTGATCATTTATTAGTGTTTGTGCTAATTTTATTCGTTTACCGGGAAATTATAGGAGTATTCCATGCCGGAAGTTACCATCATCTATGGAGCAGAAACAAAAACCGTTCATGCTGAAGAAGGCGATCTACTGGGAGATGTCATTGCCCAATCAAATCTTCCTCTTGAACAGCCTTGCGCAGGAAAGGGAACCTGCGGCAAATGCAAGGTTCTGGTGGAAGTCGGAACTGCAGCTCCGGATGAAATTGAACTAAAGAATCTCACTCAGGGGGAAATTGCCCTCAATAACCGGCTTGCCTGCCGGGCTCGGATTCAGGGCGAGACCCGTATTGTACTCTCCCCGATTGTGGTTTATTCAAACAAGATTTTTAAAGGCAGTTCACGATACAAAAAGGATAAAGGCATCCCATTGGGACTGGCAATTGACCTCGGAACTACCACAGTCGCCGCGTTCTTAACCACGCTGGATAATGGAGAAGTTGTCGCCGGAAGCGGTGGGTTAAACCAACAAACCGTCTACGGCTCTGATGTCATCTCACGTTTGGCAGCAGCAATAGATAACCCTCAAAATGCCAATCGCTTGCACCGTCTGGCGCTGGCTTCCATCAACTAGGCAGTAGATTCACTCAATTTACCATCAAAAACATGGGCTCGAATACAACGCGTCACCATTGTCGGTAATGTGGCAATGCACCATTTATTAACAGAACTGCCGCTAAAAAACCTGGCTTATCTCCCCTTTCAACCCCACGACTCTAAATCCATCCTGGATGGGTCCCGCTGCATGGAAGGGATCTTTCCGGGAAACGTCCAGGTTTCTCTGCCGGCTTTGATAGGCGGATTTGTCGGTTCTGATGCGCTGGCCTGCCTGGCCTATTTCGGATTTGGCAATCCTGGCGGTCCAATGGCAGCGATCGATCTGGGAACAAATGGCGAAGTGATGATCACTGATGGAACGCAAATCCTGACCGCCTCCACAGCCGCTGGACCCGCCTTTGAAGGAGTGAATATTTCTTGTGGATCGAGGGCAGTAGACGGCGCGATCACCAAGGTGATCAAGGAGAACAGCGAAATAAACCTGGTTACCATCGCCGATGCGCCCCCGATCGGTCTGACCGGATCAGGACTTCTCTCCGCTATAGCAGTTTTCCGCCGGGCAGGGATTATTGACTCTAGCGGCCGAATAAATCCGGAGGGTTATCATAATCTATCTGGTTCAGATTCTAATTCGACAAATATTCTTCTCAGTGAAACCAGCAGCGGAATTAAGCAAATTCAGCTTAAACCAGAGACAGATCTGTACCTGACTCAAACGGATATCCGGGAGCTGCAAAAAGCCAAAGGCGCAGTTCGGGCCGCTGTTGACCTGCTGATGAATCAGCTGGACCTCTCCCCTGCAGATTTGAACCGGGTTATCCTCACCGGATCCTTTGGCGGCGAGGTGGATATAGATTCCATCCTGGAACTCGGGATGATACCTCCTGTTAAGAAGGAAATTGTGGAAACTACAGCCAACGGGGCTGGATTCGGCGCCGCCATGTTCCTGTCTGATGAAGGCTTTGCCCTGGGGGAAAAATTAGCAGAAAAAGCCAAACAAGTAGACCTGGATCAGGATGCCATGTTTTTTGATTTCTACATCGAAGGCATGAAACTCGCCCCCTGAAAGGATCAAATCTCATCTTGAAGAGCACTCTGACTCAACAACCTTCATCCAGGTTTTCCGGAATACTCATGGTTATCGCAGCCACTGCCTGCTGGGGGACATCCGGTATTTTTATCCAGCATATTGTCCAAAAAAGTGGTCTTTCTGCAGTGGGACTGGCGTTCTGGAGGGATCTAATCTCCTCAGTAGTGATGCTGACGGGTATCCTGATCACCCGTCCGAAGCTGCTGATCGTGAAGAAAAAAGACTTACCCTGGTTTATTTTTATGGGTGTGATCAGCATTGGGACCTTTTA
>Ga0307421_1001648_pt1 | contig 13250 bp, 12 predicted proteins | sample SalMarWE160270MG_FD_202163 | JGI IMG/M metagenome (GOLD analysis project Ga0307421, IMG submission 202163) | Salt marsh sediment microbial communities from the Plum Island Ecosystem LTER, Massachusetts, United States - WE1602-70 | ecosystem: Environmental > Aquatic > Marine > Intertidal zone >...
TTCAGTAAGTTCCGCAAAATGAGCCGCGGCGTATGCTTGATTTATGACGCAGGAGCAGCACTCTGGGGGAATACCAGTAGATTGTTTTTTATTCTTAATAATAGTACTCACTATTTTACGCACTCTCCGTATTGGCTTCTGATCCATTAACATCATTGCCATCTGTATCTGGGACTTGCGTCCCCTAGCTCCATAACGGGGCTGTATCAAGTCTGGGGGATTGCGGTCTCCCTTACGGGCTACGTGGTTCCCTGTGTACGCTTCAATCGTTTCGCTCGGCTTTACCCCAACTATCTGGAGTTTTCACCTCCTTAACAACTGCAACACTCAGTATAGGTGGATGGTTAATCCTTATCCAAAAAGGACTTTCACCTCTAAAGAAGCGTCAAGCTTCGCTTGACGCACTAACGTGGGCGTAACATGCCGGGCGGGTTTGCCCCTGACGCGGCTTTCCCCATAACCAAACTTGGCTTTTCGCGCCGCATACCATCCGGGCGATAACCCGGTCATTGTTAACGCGGGGTTGTGCGGCCTTACCATCATCATTTACAGCTATGGGGTATAGGGAACAAAATGAAGATAAACTTCTTTGTAGATATTTCCATCTTCATTTGTAATCCTGAGATAAAATTTTGAGTCATTATCACACTCTTTATTTAGCCATTCATGGGGGAAGTTTACTTGCATAATGTTAATTATGTTTCAAATTCAAATTAATCAAATAAGGCGTTATGCTTCCTCTGATTTATAATCAATTATTGTGTTATCGCGCTTATTCGAAGTATAGCATAAGGAAATTTTAAATCTGTGACCTTTTCCCCTCTGCTCTCAAAACTATGTAAAGCAAAGAATCGCTCGACGGAGTTGTCAAGCGATTCTTGTAGTCAGTATTGAACTTGAATATAATCCGTTGCTAGGTCCGCAGACCTCACCCTTTACTTCCGCTTCATCCAGACAAAGACCAGTTGACCAACCAGCAAGCCGGCCAAGCCGACCAGCATCAACGTACCAAAGGCATCGCCAATTATTGGGTAGAGGGTTTCGATTGAGCCAACGGGGGTTATCACCATTTGCTCACCGCCCCATGGGCCTGCATTTTCTTCTTCGAAAATATCTATCCGGTTAACTACACGCCCATAGGCATCGGTCACGACCGAAACCCCGGCTCCGGTCTGACGGAAGATAGGCGTACCATTTTCAACCGCCCGGAAAGTCGCCATGCCAACGTGGATGTCCCGGATTTCCCTCCAATCATTCGCCGGGATGAAAAGCAGATCAACATCCTGCTCCCCAGCCTGCTTATTAGTCGCGGGGAAATCAGCATCCCAGCAAATCACAGCGCTCAATTTGCCAAACGGAGTTTCCACAGTTTGCAGCTCGCCGCTGCCCGCAATGGAGCCTTCAAATTGTGTGCCGCCGTATTTGTAATGTTCAAGAACAACATCGCCATTGGGATCAATGATGTGAACAACATTATGGAAGGGTTCTTTACCTGCAGGGTCCATTGTTGCAGTCGGCAATACCAGGTAAATGCTTTCTTCCCGGGCAACAATTGAGGCATCTGCCAGAAAGCCTTCCACTTCTTCGCGGAAACCCATTCCCGCAGCCTCTTGCAGAACTACGATCAGGGCGCCATTTTGTGCCGCATCACGCACCCCTTCTAATTGTTTCGCATGCAGTTCAGCGATTGCTTCACGGAAGGCTTCTTCTTCACTGCCCTGCCCCAATCCAAGCACAGAGACCAGTTGTTCTTCGGGTAAAGAAAACCCCGCGATCTTCACTTCTTGCTCGGCAGGTTCGGCTAGCAGCATTCGCCCAAAGCCAAATCCAAAGACCAAAACCAGCACTGCGGCAAAGGTCAACGCACCGCTGCGTATTTTTGTCCACTGAAAACCGCTTTCCCAAAAGTAATTAACCACACTGGCAAACCAGCCAACGATGAAGGGAATGCCCCAGATCCCGGTGAAAGCTGTCAGCTGCATCAGGGCGGTGAAACCCGTCTGGGAATACGCCGCAGCACCAAAGGAACCGAAAGGGCTGCCAGAAGCGGAGAAGAAATCTATCGCGGTGACACTGACCGGATAAACGAGAGTGAGCCAGAAGGTCGAATGCCCCTCTTTTGCCCACCGCCGGTAGTAAAGGCGGTCCACTACGTAGGGTATCAATGAGATTAACCCGGCAAAGAATATAAAGAAAAAAGGCTCTGCCATCGGATGCAAAAACCCATCGCGGTAGCGCCGTTCCAGGCTATGGTGGTGGGTACGGCCGTTGCCAGCCACAACCACAAAAAGGGACGGCCGCCTTTCTCGCTGCTGCGGTAAAAACGCAGGGCAAAGACCGGCGCGATCCATGCCGCCAAGGGGAAGTTCCAGCGAGCGCCTACGAAAAGGGTCAACAGGGCAAAAAGCGCTAACCACAGGAAATTAATTTGTTTTTGTTGGGTGTTCATAAATTCCTCCGAAAGTTGTTTTGATAAATTTCCCCCTCAGTGTATCCATTCTTGCCTAAATCCACATCGTACTTCTGGTGAAAAAAACAGTACAAGAGGACATTGTCCTTTTGTACAATACCCAACCCGATCAAATAAAGTACAATCAACACATGGCTGAAATAATCACCCGCAAAGATAAATTCATCGGACTCCCCTTTTATATTTTCATCACCATCCTGCTGGGCAGCATGGGAATAATTGGCTTTTATGCAAACTGGAAAGCCGACCAACCCGCCCTTGCCGCATTGGGCGCGATCCTAATGTGTGCCCATCTTGGGCTATACTGGTTCAATCTAAGAAAATTCCATCGCCAGCGCAGGAGATGGCGGGTCTTCTATTACATCGCGCAAACCATTCTGATCGTCGTCATCGCCAATCTGCCCTATGGTTCAGATACAAACTTGTTCGGTCTTAGTTTTCTTGGTTCAGCGATCATCTCGATCATCGGAGAGTCCCTGGGCTTATGGGGCAATACCCGCCCCGCATTATATCTGGGGCTTTTATATCTGAGTATCTTGCTGGGGATCTTCTTTACCAGGGTTGAACCTGATATTGTTCTTCCTTTTCTTTCAGCACTTCTAGTCAATGGAGGAGTTGTCATCCTGCTAATGATCGTCTATAACCAACAGTTCAAGGAACGCCAAAAAGCCGAAGAATTGGCCGAGACACTGGAGAGCGCAAATGCCAAACTTGCCGCCTTTGCAGCCCGCAACGAATCGCTCACCCTCCAGTCTGAACGAGAACGTATGGCGCGTGAACTACATGATACCCTGGCTCAGGGTGTGTCTGGTTTGATCTTGCAATTGGAAGCGATAAAAGCCAATCAACAGCAACGCGAACATTTAAAAGCTGAGAAGGTTGTCATCCAAGCATTAAACCGTGCCCGCAATACACTCAGCGAATCCCGTGCCGCAATTGAAGACCTGCGAAACGAACATACAGACTTTCAAAAGACCGTTGAAAAACTGGTCGAACAATTTAATGTACTGGAAAAAACCAGTTATGAACTAAACATCCACTTAGAGACTGAAAAATCGCTACCCCAACATATCCAGCACCATGCCCGGTGTGTTCTGCACGAAGCAATGACAAATATTCAGAAACACGCCCAAACAGCGTCTGCCCGCGTCGCCGTTGTCCAAAGCGGAAATACGCTCAAGTTGGTCATTCAGGATGATGGGGTTGGGTTCAACCCCGAGCAAATCCCTCCCCAGGGGCATTTTGGCTTACAAGGTTTTTTTGAGCGCGCTCAACTGACTAACAGCAGTTACACGCTGGTTAGCACCCCTGATGAAGGCACAACCGTCGAATTCATCTTTTCTTTGGATGAGACTGGAGATAGATGGTGAGAGAAAATATCCGCATATTAATCGTTGATGATCATTTCATTATCAGGGAGGGGATGCGCCTGATTTTCGACACTATCCCGGAGATTGATCTGGTTGCTGAAGCCGCAAACGGGGAAGAAGCCCTTGCCCAAGTGGACGCATACATCCCGGATGTAGTTCTGATGGATTTGCAAATGCCGGTCATGGATGGAATCACCGCTATCGAAATACTGAGAAGGACTCATCCTGAGATTGCCATCATTATCTTGACAACCTACAAAGAGAACGATTTGATGCTGCGCGGCTTAAAGGCGGGCGCGCGCGGTTACCTGCTTAAAGACACCGACCGCCAAACGCTGATTAACACGATTCATGCCGCCGCGCGTGGAGAAACTCTGCTTAAACCGGAGATATTGCAGCAGGCACTCAGCTATCAATCGGAAGAGCCAGGGATAGAAAACAACATTGAAAATCCCCTCTCAGAACGCGAATTTGAAGTTCTGCAGATGGTCGCGGAGGGGGCACGGAACAAAGAAATCGCCTACAAACTGGGGATTACAGAGCGTACAGTCAAAGCACACCTCAGCCATATATTCCAAAAACTCAATGTTGATGCTCGCGCCGCGGCGGTCGCAGCGGCAGCCAAAAGTGGAATTTTATAACGAATATAATTTCTGTAATCACGATCCCAAAATTGACTGGGAAGACCCTGATAAGTTAAATCCCCTTGTGCAGGGGACCTCTATCGTTCCCCAGAAAAAGCGTCTTTCAGCAGGGGAGCAAGGACTCACCTCTACCCATCGCAAAAGTATAAACCAGAAAACTGAACAGGCTCTTCCCCAGTTCTGTGAAAATCATTGTCAGCGGGGTTAGCCCATCCTGTTATTAAACAATTATCCCTGACTGTTACAGGTCAATCAAATGGCCATCTTGAATGACTAAAACTTCTATTTTATTTGTTTCCTTGATTTCCCGGATCAAATTTTGTAGAAAATCCGTTGTGGTTACCGCATGGGTGGAACCGGGCGCACCGATTACAAAAGTATCAACCTGATGCTCATGGATTACTTCATTCACCGCTTCCAGAAAAACACCTTGCCGGATAACTGCCTCGGCTTTCCATCCGGCATTTTCAGCGCGCTCGCAAGCCATGGCGAGCAGGAACTCGCCCATCTCTTCCAATTCCTCCTCAACTACCCTGGCGTGGCTGACATAACCCAGTTTTTCCAAAAACTTCACATTTGAGACATAGAGGAAAATCAGCTTTGCATTCCCTTCCTTGGCGAGTGCTATAACAGCATCCTGATTCAGGTAACTTGTCTGACCGCCGCGAGTGGGATATAGAATAGTTTTCATAATTGTCCTCTCAGAAGGCTCCAAAACGAATCATCAGCCATAGATAGCCAATGAACAATGTAATATAGGTAATTGGTAAACCGATCTTGAAAAATTCCTTAAACGAAATTGGGGAACCTGCCTGGGTGGTGATGCCTGCCGTGACCAGATTTGCTTCGCCCCCAATTATAAACCCGTTGCCGCCCATGGCAGCGCCCATTGAGAGCGCATAATACAAAACCTTGCTGCTGGCCCCCGGAATAGAGCCGGACAAAAAGTCAACCACTGGCAGCATCGAAGCCGCCAGCGGAATGTTTGCAATAACGGTCGAGAGCGAGCCGACCCCAATCACAATCACAAAAATAGACAACCCCAAATTATCGCCAACAATCTTGCTGATGGCTTTCGCCGCGAGGGCTATCAGGCCCACCTCCTGCACAGCCCCAACGACCATGAACAAGGTCATAAAGAAAACCAGGGTTGTCCAATCAACCGCCTTAATCATTTGATGAATATCGGGTTTGAGCCAAATTAGCAAAACCGTGGCACCGATAATCGCTGGAACAGCCGGTACCACATGAATCCGTTCGCCGAGTACAAAACCAAGAAGGGTGAACATAAACACTACCCCCGACTTCTTGAGGGCATCTGGGTCACGGATGCGCCCGTTCTCTTTTAGTTTCTTGTACAGCGTCTCGGAGATCCCCCCGCTGACTTTAGCCCACTCCTTTCGGTAATGCCAGATGACATAAGCTCCCATTGCTATCAGCGCAACCAATACGCCAACTGTTTGGTTTATCAAAAAATCGTTGAACCCAATCCCGGCAGATGCCCCGATCAAGATATTTGTCGGCGTTCCGATCAGGGTCGAGATGCCCCCTACATTCGAAGCCAGAACTTCGGGGATGATTAATGCCAGCGGGTTAATACCAAGCGCCAGCCCGATCTGCAAACTGATAGGTGTCATCAAGAGCATGGTGGTGAAATTATCGAGCAGGGCCGAGGCAACCGCTGTGAACCCCATCAAAATCAACACCAGCACCCAACTGCGTCCTCTGCTTAATCGATAAGCCTGGAACGCCGTCCATTGAAAGATACCGGTCTCTTCGATCACGGCAACCACAATCATCATCGCCATCACCAGGAAGATTACTTCCCAGTTGATATAAGTCAAAGCGCGCTCAAAATTGAGGATATACAAGGAAGGGGCAAATGCTGTCCCGAGTGCTGAGACCAGAAGCACGGCCGAGGCGCCCAGCAGTGCGGCGGTGGTGCTGTGTAATATTTCAAAAGCAATCAGCAGCAGCACGATGATAAAAATAGCTGTTGCAATCCAGAACCCAGCAGTTACTTTTCGTTCTAGAGATAATTCCTCAATACGTAATATGCTCATTTCCTTTAAATTAGCCAAATCTACCACATCCAGCTCAATCACCTGATCAATAAAGTGGTGACGCTGAATATGGACAGATACTTCTTCAGGAACATAGTCGAGCACCAGTACCCAGGAACCGTCTTCCTGGCTTTCCGCCTCGGCGATTGCTTTTTCTTCATCAGGTATGTGGGCACTGATTTCAGCGGTGACGACGGGCTGGCCCTGGGGATCAAACAAATGTCCTGTAATGAGATATCCGGATTCAGCTTCGCTGGCAAATGTTGGTCTGGGAATTAAGAACCAAAGAGCGGACAAAAGCCCAATAAAAAAGAGTACCAGGGTAAAGATTTTTCGCTTGGATAGATGTTTCATAGCGTTATTATACTGTTTACTTTGTGGATAAATAATTCAAAATTTCTTTAATCGCATTCACCTCCCCACCTGCGGCGAAGACGCGAAGGACTTTGGCTGCTTCAATGGCGTGGGAAGCTTCGATTAAGTTGCAAGCGAAGGAAATTGCAAAAAGTCAGAGCAGGGTCATGAATTTTATATTTGTCATACTAGCTCCATTATGTTGTCAGGTGACTTTAGCCAGGTTGTTGGCATAGGCGAAGAAGGCCAGGCCGGGTGAGATCAACCAGCACGGTGTTATCGAGGGCAAGGTGTTCACTATGCCAGGAAATACGCTAAATACCCGCTGGGGAGATTGGCTCGGATGGACATTGGTGGTTGGGTTTGTAATGCCTACCTTTTCCTCATTTTCAAAAAGAGAATAGCCAAAAGCCTCTATAACGGTTCTTGATATTTTCAGACAGCAGCAGGATGAGCTAACCAGCTTGTCCTGCTGCTGTGTTTTATTGATAAATTTCCTGATCTATTGTATAATACATAAAGACTAACCAGTCGTTTTGCAAGGAAAGATTTTATGCCCAAACTCAAACCTGAAACTTTAGCCAATCGGAAAATTCATATCCTCAAAGCAGCCTTGGTTTGTTTTAACAATAAAGGTTATCACCAAACCACTATGGATGATATCGTTCAGGAGGCGGGCCTAAGTAAAGGTGGATTGTACGTTCATTTCAACGGCAAAAAAGATTTGTTCCTGGACTTGTTTGATTGGTTTATAGATGAGTTCGGGCTTTTTTCAATCACGACCGCCACAGGTTCCACGACCTATGAAAAACTGACAAGTATATTATTAAATTTAGTGGCAGGTGCCACCTCTGACACTTTCCGTGAGCTTAGCTCTCTGATGACGGATGTCTGGGCACAAAATTTGCGCGACCAAGATTTTAACCAATTAATTAATAGGCTATATGTACAAATACGCCAGCCACTAACCCAACTCATCGAAGAAGGAATCGCCGACGGAATATTCAAACCTGTAGACTCGAAAGCTTTTGCAAATATACTCATCGCTATATTCGAAGGCCTGATGATCCAGGCTATGGTTGACGAGACAGCCGTGAATTGGACGGCTATATCTGGAACATTGAACTCAATTATTAATGGGCTGCTGCTGGAATATAGATATTTATCTCCCCGTGCCTTAGGAGACTTAAGAACGCAATAGCTAAATCTTCGAATCTGCCACTGCCGTCCTCACCAATCTGGGAATACACAGAGGCCAGGTGGACAAAAAGTGGAAAAATGATCACTTTTAGGGGACAATTTACTGGCGTTTACAAGACACATAATCAAAGTCTGAACCAGAAGGCAGCCCCTGACTTATAGGTTCGAGTTTTTGGCTTAGTTGCATCAGCGAAAAACCATTCAGCAAGCAGGTAATAAATCTGCACCGCTGAATTACCGACCGCGAAGGATATTTTTGTTGTGTTGAGCTGTATCTCAAACAGCGCATAGGGAAGTGATGTATGATGTTCAATTTCCAACATACAAGACCTTTAGCAGACCTCTTGACAGTAAGCCGGGTGATTATGGGTTTCGGGCTTGCAGGATTGGGAATGATACTTGGCCCTGATGCTTTACCTCTCGCCGTCTTGACTGTCTTACTCTGCTGGATTACCGACTTTGTGGATGGTCCTCTAGCTCGCCACGATACCAACAACCAAATCACCTGGGTAGGGAGTCACGATGCCGAGGCCGATCTCACCACTTCCTTGGGAGTGACCGCCTACTTGTTTTTCAGTGAGTACCTTTCGGGTTTGGTCGGGTCTGCGATTGTACTTGCTCTCTTGGGCACATGGGTGATGCACTCGCACCAATTAGCCTGGCCCATCTATGCCTTGCCATACGTGATATTGGGGGATGTGGTTTTTCGAGAGGCAACGTTCTTTAGTTGGTTGGCGATAGCCTTTCTGTTGGCTGTCCTGTCAGTACGCTGGTCGCGTCTGCAGAAGGAATTCCTCCCCGAGTTTTTCCAGGCCGTTGGCAGTCTTTTTGGGATAGAAAGCCGGCTCGATTAGTGCAGCATGTCCTCAAAAAATTCGATTAACAGACAATTTGAAAATGAGAATAAATTGTCTGCAACACATACGTTTTCCCCGATGACGAGTTTATGCCTATTAACATCACACTGCATGCTGCTGAGGAGTCCGGCTTTGAGGTAGGCGATGAGAAGAGCCTTCGTGAGCACCATATGCTAACGCTGCGCCACTGAGTGTGCTGCCTGGAAGCACAACCCTAACAATCTTTACAACTCATTGACGAGTTGACTTTCCGCATCTGGATGATTATTTTTCTTAGATTCGGCTGGGCACTGACAGGAATCCTGATTTTTCTGGTTGTGGTTGTTCTGCGAAGAAAGATAACTTGAGTTTGTTGACTACAGACCTTAATCGCCCTGAAAAACCAGGGCGATTATTGATTTATCAGCTAAGCTTTGCGAACCGGCTGCCGCAATACAGTCTTTAATTTCTCCGGAACGACGCGACGCGGATCGCTGAGATAGATCTCGTGATGTTTGCCATTCTCTACAAATCCATTATTCGGAATGAAATCGCTGTGCATTTGGGACAGAACAGGACCCTCATCATCATAGGAGCCAAAGTGCATAATCTGAACCGAGAGTCCTTCATAATATCGTTCCAGCCGGATCTGATCCAGTGAGGTGGGATCTTTCGCCTGGCGCACTTGCCTGATAGCTTCATCGAATATTTCATCGCTAATCCATTCCGGGGTCATGATCATCATCGTCCAGTCCCAGTGGGATTTCTCACGAGTGAGGAAGGTTGCCATATCCTCCGCCCACCAGAGTCCCTCCAGCGGCGGGACAGTGTAATCTTTTTCCAGAGTCTTTTTACTGATAAATTTCATTTTGTAAGCCACTGCGTAGAGTGCCTCGATTGCATCTTTGTATTCCTGGGTTGTGTTGGGATCGCCGTGCCCATCGACCATGATAAATTGCATCTCAGGCATATCTACAGTCACAAATTTTATCGGGGGGATATAGTACTGCTTCAATGTTTTTTTGAAATCAACTTTAGACATTTTTATTCTCCATTAATTATTCTTTTCCAAGCAAAAATCCAAACAGATTGATTATTAGATATTCCTTTACGATTGTTCATCCTCCATTTTCTGGATAACCTTCGTAACCCAATTCTTTTCAGCCTCGAGGGTCATCAGGCTGTAATCAAAAAGTATATCGACATAATCTGGTAGAGGTCGTTGGGATTCAGCCTGCGCCGCGACCTGTTCTAGACGTTCTGCCAATCCCTCGCGATAGGATCGCAGCGCTCCCTTGGTTTGCTCCTGAGATACGAGGGGCAGATTTGCTATCCCTAACAAAATGGACGGAAAGTTTTGTTTTGGAATAGAAAGGGCTTCCAGCGTGGCACTTAATAATGCCCTTCTTCCCTCCGACGTGATCTGGTACACCCGCCGCGACGAACCGCGTCCCTGGGTGGGGATAAGCTGACTCTCAAGCAGCCCAGCTTTCTCCAGCTTTTTAAGCAAATAGTAAATCGAGGAGAAACCTATCTCAGTCCACTCGCGCATACCGCGTTCTTCGATTGTTTGTTCAATCTCGTATCCGTGGCGGGGATTTTCGGTAATAAGGCTGAGGATGGCTAATTCTGCGTTGGTCATTTTCTATCCCTGTATTATTCTAGTATTAGAATAATACATATTGGGATTTTAATCAAGTAATTAACCACAGAATTGAATCGCAAACGATCAAGTGCTTTCGGCCCTGCTCAGTACCTTTCAATTGAGCGTTGATGGACATAAGCGTGAGAGGAAGAATCCAAATCAAAAACCCCATCCCACAATCCCAATACAAGAGTGTTGGGTATCAGCAATTAGGGGAAAAATCCAGACCTCTATCCTGCAATTCCAACGCAGGAGTGTTAGAGTATCTAGAACCGGCCTTCCAACTGATTATTGTAAAAGGATAACTATAAAGATTTGTTTTAAGCCCAAAGTATGGTCATGACAGCAGCAATCGCAGTGATAACCAGGGAGATAACAAAGGTTACCCGGATAACCTGGCTTTCCTCGCCTATCCGGTCGATGCTGGCAGCGGCGTTCTGTAATTTCGCTGGTGAGATGACACTTGCCAGTCCACCTCCGATTCCGCTGGCAGCGGCAATCAGCAGCCCGAACGCCCCAATTTTTTCCGCCGTAGAAAGATGAATGGCTGTCAGCATGGCAATCGCCGAAGTTTCTGAACCGCTAATGAACCCGGACAAAAGGCCTAGGAAAGGTGTAACAAAGGGATAAAACCCGCCAAAAGCCTGGCTGGCAGCGTTTGCAATTACAAAAACCATGTTGTTAGCAGGTTCAAGCAGCTGCCAATCTGCATTTTTCCCAGAATGGATTATGATGAAGGCTATCGAAAAGAATACAGCGGATGCCAGCATAGGGCGAGGAGCGCGTTTGAGCCAGCGCTGAAAGGATGTTCTCAAAGTGGATTTCTTTATTTTTAACCAAGGTAATGCGATCAATGTGCTGGCCAGAATCCAGAAATATGCCTGCCACATTATACGCAATTTTTCTGGGGAACCAGGGATAATGGTGACTGGCATGATCCAGCGGTTAAAAGTCAGCTCAAAAAAGGGTAAGAATGGGGCATTGACCAGCAAGGCAAAAAACGTCAGGATAATCCAGGGCGATATCGCTGCGGTCAGAGATAATTTAACTTCGGCAGACCTATCAATTTCTGCCATCAAACTTCGGTCTCTAAGGGTTTGCCCGGTAAGCTTAAGATAACCCAACATCACAACCACCACACCCAGTCCTGCAGCAATCCCTGTCAGAGTCACCATCCCCAGGGCATTCATCGCAATGGCTATAAGTCCCGCAGTCACTCCAGCAATGATGGTGGGAAAAAATCCTCGCCAGAGCAATTTCCAGCCTCCGGCCAGCCACAACATAGCCAGGGCAATACAGGTACTGATGACCGGCATGAAGCGGGCAAAATAACCGCCGACTTCGTTAACCGGCAATCCAACAAAATTAGAAAAAACAACTACAGGAATACCAAGCAAGGTGTATGTGCAGAGCGCATCGTAGCCCAGAGAAGGAAGGGCAATAGCTACAAAAGAAGAATAACCGAGTGCCAGCATGATCGGTGGCAGAATCGAGACCGGGGTTGCTCCCAATGCTGCCAGCAGGGTGCCTATGCCTAGATTGAGAATCAGAATTTGGGCGACCTGATTTCCCGGAGCGATGGTTTTAATAAATGCCACCACCCGGTCAATGGCTCCTGCTTCTTTCATAATTGTGATTTGCAACAGTGATGTGCCAACCATGATCGAAATAGGCAGCGAAGCCACCAATCCAGCCAGGCTGATGAGCAGCGTGTTTGCGAGTGGGGTCTTAAAGTACAGCCAGGCGACCAGCACGGCGCAGATCCAGCCAATCACTCCAGAAATATCTGCAGGCGTGTGTCGCCAGACCAAAAGTATCAGGATGACCAACACAGGTAAAAGAGCGAATAATATTGCAAAAAAGTTCATGATTACTCCAGGTTACAAATCTGTTTTTTTTAATGGGTTTTTCAGGTGGGCTTGGCCTGAATTGTTGATTTCCTGGACTCAATTATATGGCAGTATACCTGGATTATTCCTCTTCATTGATCTAGATCCAATGATAAACTATTCCTCATTAAAAAAGGGACTGTCTGAAAAGTCCATATTCTCAAAAGACCCCCCAAGATGAGATGAATATTTGATCAATTATGAGTATTTTCCCCCACCCTGAGGGTGAAATTTAGCGAAATAAGCTTGTTCCCCACCACTCGCCTTACTTTTGGGACAGCCCCTTTTTTTATTTGGCGGTATTGGGCTCGAACCGCGAGTGATTCTAAAAACAAGTCGCCTTTCCATTTATTTAGAGAATAATTCTTGGTGTAATTGGGACGGAAGGGATAGATTTTGTGCCCCTGATATACTTTATTGGGTAATTTGTCGAGAGGATGGAAATTTTTTACCCCCCTATAAGCTATTTTCAGCTTTACTATCCATTTCGAAGTCAGACGCCTGTCCTGAGTAGCATAAGCAGTGCGAATGCATATCGAAGGGCTCTATCCATTGAGCTACGGATGCGGGGTGAAGTTATTGTCCAGAGAGGATTTATTAGTCAATTTATGGTTCCTGGTGGACGTCTGGCAACAAATCACTCCTTTTCCTCGCGAAGCTTCCTTAAAGGGTATTTTCCGCGTTTCGACAATGGGAAAAATCAGTTAGAATAAAGTAATCCCTTCATCTGAATAAGGAGCTGTTATGTCAAATCAAAGTCTTGCTGAGCAAGTAAAAAA
>Ga0307421_1001654_pt1 | contig 13221 bp, 15 predicted proteins | sample SalMarWE160270MG_FD_202163 | JGI IMG/M metagenome (GOLD analysis project Ga0307421, IMG submission 202163) | Salt marsh sediment microbial communities from the Plum Island Ecosystem LTER, Massachusetts, United States - WE1602-70 | ecosystem: Environmental > Aquatic > Marine > Intertidal zone >...
CAAAACCGGAACACCCAATGTTTTTTCAACGTCTTTTAAAGGAATTTCAAAATTTTTATTATAAACTTTATTCAAGATTAAACCCCCAATATTTATCCCCCGTTTCTTGGCTAAATTTACTGCTTTCATTGTTGTCCCCAGCGTCGGCAAATCAGGACTCGTTACAACTAAAATTTCATCTGAAGCTAGCATAACAGCAAGTGTCTCCCCATCAAGTTTCGGCGAAGAATCAATTAAAATTACATCATATTTATTTTTCAAACTTTTTATCCTATTTTTCAAACTCAAAACTTCTAATTCGAAATTATTAAACATATCAGAAAAAATAACATCAAAATTTCCCACATTTTCAATTGCTTGATGAGCATGAACTTTCCGTCTCAAAACATCCTGCAAACTTTTTTCTGAAGGAAAAACATTCAAATACATTCCAAGATTCGGCGCAGATAAATTTCCGTCAATAAGCAAAACTTTTTTTCCCAATCGAGATAAAGCATGCCCCAAAGCCACAACCGAAGACGTCTTTCCAACACCTCCTTTAAGTGAAACAACGCCTATAATTTTACCCATAACAAAAGTAACAAAAACAGGTTTAAATAATTTTATCCCACAGCAAACTTTAAAAAACTAAATCACGAGGTATTTAGATGCCAAAAAAATCAGAAGAAAAAACTCCTAAAGAAAGAGCCTCTCCAGAAGAAACTTTAGAAAAACAATCTAAAAAAATCTCAGAAAAGGATTTTGAAAAAAAAGTTATTGAACTCGCTAAAAAAGGATTGACTTCAGAAAAAATCGGAGAAGAATTAAGAAAAGAAAAAATCCACCCAAAAGAATTTTCAAAAAAAATATCAAAAATCCTAAAAGAAAACAATTTATACAAAAACCCGGATTTAAAAAATACTGAAGCAAAATTAAAAAAAGTTTCAGAACATTACGAAAAAAATAAGCAGGATAAGAAAGCAAAAAGAGAAAAAAACAGAATTTTCTCTCAACTAAGGAAAGTTAAAAAATATTTAAAAGTTCCTTTGAAATAATCTTGCTTCTTCACTCTAAAAAAGGAAATCAACAATGAAAGAGGTAAACAATTTTTTGCAAAATGAAATTCGTCCAATAGTAAAAACTTTTCTTGAAAAATCAAAAAATAAAGAACTCCAAATTATAAGTCATTTCGACACCGATGGTATAACTTCTGCAGCAATAATAATCCATGCACTCAAAAAAGCAGACAGAAAATTTTCTCTAAAAATTGTAAAAAACTTAACTCCTGAAATAATTAATGAATTGCAAAAAGACAAAATAACTTTATTCATTGACTTGGCTTCTGGAAGTTTAAATCACATAAAAAATGCAGATTTAAAAGATGTCTTCATAATTGACCATCACGAAATTCCAGAAAAATATTCAATTCCAGAAAATGTAAAAATAATAAATCCCCAGCTTTCAATAAAACAGCCAATAAGTTCTTCAGGATTAACTTATCTTTTTTGCAAAGAAATTTCACATGAAAACAAAAACCTTGCCAAACTCGCTGTCTTGGGAATGATAGGCGATAACTTAGAAAAAGAAATTGACACTTTAAACAATGGAATTCTTGAAGAAGGAGAAATAATCAGAAAACGCGGATTATTAATTTACCCTGCTACTCGCCCAACAAATCGTGTTTTAGAATACTCCTCAAATCCTTACATTCCTGGTGTAACAGGGGATATGAAAGGCGTCTTAGAACTTCTCAGAGAATCTGGTTTAAGTCCTGAAAATGGAAAATACAAAAGCATAATTGAACTGGATGAAAAAGAAATGAAAAAATTAACAACCACAATATTATTAAGAAATCCAAAAATTAAAAACTCAGAATTAATAGGAGATTTGTTTTTAATAAAAATGTTTAACAAACTTGAAGATGCAAGGGATTTAAGTGCAATTATTAATGCATGCTCTCGCTCAGGAAATCCTGAAGTTGCAATAAAATTCTGCATGGAAATTTCAAATGCAAAAAAACAAGCTGAATCAATCCACATAAAATACAAGCAAATTTTAATTTCAGGATTAAAATATGCACAGGAAACCGACGAAAAAATCCAGGGCAAAGGTTTTGTAATAATCAATGCCAAAAAAAACATCCCAGACACAATGGCAGGAACAATTGCAAGCATTTTATCAAATTCAAAAATTTATGAAACAGGAACAGTCATCACAACAATGGCTTATTATGACGACAAAATAAAAATTTCTGCAAGAATTTCCGGCAGGCAGGGAAGAAATGTCAGAGAAATTTTAGCAAAAGTAATCTCTGAAACAGACGGAGAAGTTGGAGGGCACAAATTCGCAGCAGGTTGCATGATAAATCAAAATAAAGAAAAACAGTTCATTGATTTGCTCAAAAAAAATCTGGAAATTGAAATTGTTAAAGTTTGAAATTATCTTCTCTTCTTTCTAACAAGAACAAACATTCCAACAATTAATAATATGATAATCAAACCAACAATAAAATAAATCCAGAAATTATTTCCTTCACTAACAATTTCAGAAGTTTGGTCTGAAGAAGAAATAATTTTCTCTTCGCTGTTCGCGTTTTCAGGAATATCTTCGCTGATTTCCTTAATTGTCAAATCAGCATAAATTCCATTAATTGATTTTAAGTAAACACTTAAATCATAATCATTGTCTGAATCAAGATTTATTTTTTTAGTTTCATTAACAAAAATATCAAAGGTTATTGGCTCTGAAGAAATTGTAACACTTACACTTTCATTTCCAACGCTGTTTAATTTTAGTTTGTGCGATTCAGAAATTCCGTCAGAACCGTTAATATCAAAATCCAAACTCCAACTAGCAATCATTTTTCTTGTGTAACCCGCATCAGATTTTAAAGAATCTTTTGGAACAGCTATTGCTACATTTAGTGAGGAACCTGATGAGGTGGTTGAACTTTGTTGTGCTAACAAAGTAAAGGCAATATTTTTATTTTCAGTTAAATTGATTGTCTGGCTTTGAGAAACATAGCCGTTGGCACTTGCAGTAATTGTATAATCAGAAGAATAAGTTTTTGTTCCGCCGTTGTTAACATAACTCAAAAGAGTCTGCTGAGGAATTGAACTGCTTGTTGAACCAGAATAAATCACACTACTAGAATTTGACAAACGAATATTCGCACTCGCAACATTCGCAGAAACATCAACATACCATCTTCTCATCAAAACAGAATCAGAATCAACACTTTCCAAACTCTCATCATAAGTCACATTCGTAATTACAACATTAGAAGAATTAATAACAGAAATATTTTTATCAAAACTACCATCCTTCAATGTGATATTATAATCCATTCCATCTAGTATTTTTATAGATAAATTTCCAGAAGTATTAGTTATAATAAACCCCTCCACACCATTATTCCTATTCGCCAAGTAAATCGCCTTATCTGTTATGTTATCACAAGTTATATTATAACCATGGGACTCAACTTCACTCCAAAAACATCCAGGAGAGTCTTCAACTGTAGCATTATGAACCTCATGATATGTGACATCATTTGGAGTAGAACCTTCTCCAGTTCCAGTCCCATAAAAAAATATTCCGTAAAGACGATTATTTCTTCCAAATAAATTATAATATTTTGTAATTGAATAAGCTATATCTACTACAAGAGACTTGTAATTATCTATTGCAGAAACATTATATACAATTCCTTGAGAAGAAGTATCATGATAGCTAACTCCATCTCCTGCAGCAGTTGTCTGTGAATATCCATTATCATGAGTTACAAGATTTTGAAGGTTAACACCAACTCCACTCCCATGAACATTTACAGCGTCATTTGAAAAATTAAAAATCTCAAAACCAGAAAAAGTTATATAGCTCATAGTCCCATCAATTTCTATACCTTCTAATTCATTCGCACAAGTTCCATTAAGAAAAGGTTTATCTAACAAATTATATGCTCTAACAATTATGGGATAGTCTTCAGTTCCAGAATTTGACAAACCAATCCCATCACAATAAATTCCAGATTTAACAACCATTTCTGAATCTGCCTCTGCCACATTATCAGCAGCCTCAATAGAACAGAATGGATAACTTTGATTCATAGCTAAAATAATAGTATTAGAATCTGTGCAAGTTAAGGATTGATTATCAACATAATAAATTAATCTAGGTGGCTCTAGCATCTCTAAAGATGGAACATTACCTCCATCTGCAATAAGTTCAGCAACAATTTTTACAGAAGTTGAATTCTCTAGAATATTTAAAAATGTTCCATTTACTTGTTCAGTACAATCAGAATAATTTTCTCCAACACAAGCGTAAACATTAACTTCAGAATTTCCAGGAGTTTCACTTTTCCATTTAACAATCACATCAGTACTTACGTTTTCACTTTCATTATAACTTTGATAGATTTGGGAATAATTCCCTTTGTCTCTAGTCTCTGACGAAAAATTGTTATTTTCATATAATGATAAAATTGCAGAATCACTTAGAACGGTTTCGTATATTGAGAGTTCGTCTATATTCCCTTCTAAACCAGTCCCAGACGAATCTAAAGAAAAACTATCTATATGATATCCATTACAAATTCCAGCAACAGAACTAAGTAATTCTCCATTTATATAAAATCTTGCAATATCCGAATCCTCATCATAACAAGAAACAGTAATCATTGTCCAGTTATTATCATCCAGTGCATAATTAACAGAGGAGTCAATAGTATTTCCATTACTTCTTAATCTGAAGCGACTAAAATTTGCAAGAGAGACAAAATTATTAAGCGTCCCTTTTTCCCCAAGTCCAGAAAAATAACCACCACTCCAATTTGTTTTGTATGCCCAAAAATTTATCGTAAAAGAGGTTTCATTGCCTATTATATAGTCCAAGCTAACATCATTACCGTCGTTGTCTATTTTTATACTCGAATTATATTTTGCAACAGAATCATTAATTGTAGCACCAATTATTGTAGCGTTACGCCCATTTCCAGAAAAATCATAAATCAAAGAATCATTTTCTCCGTATTCACTTTGATTATCAAAATGATATAGTAAACCTAAATATTCAGAATAGTTAAATTGCAATGTCACCAAATTAGTCTTAAAATAAGTATCATTAAATGTTCCAAAATCATCTAGTCTGCTTTTAGAAACAGCAGAAACATTCGAGAATAAAAACATCATCACAAAACCCAAAGCCAAAAACAACAAAACACTATCTCTTCTCATTCAACACAAAACAAACTTATTATTTATAAAACTTCTCTCTTATCTCTCTAAACACAAAACTCCCTACCAAAAACTCCCCACCCCACAACATCTCCTCCGAGACATTCCCAAACTAAAATAGGTTTAACAGCAATTTACCAGTCAGGAGATATTTTAGCAAATTTCGTAAAAGAAGTTTATGGAGTCCCAGCTTACCAAGCAAACCCAGAAAAATTCAAAGGAGTAAACAAACGTTTATCTGAATTGCAAAGATTAGTTGAAAATTCACCTTTTTCTTCGATGATTAAATTCCAGTAAGCCCCCCAAAACTTTAAAACCCTACCTTACCATTCACCAGAAACACAGTAAATCTTATAAGGCAACCTAAAGTCAATATTTTATGGAACTTGAACAAGAAGACATTGTTTTATGCACTGTAGAAAGAATAATAGGAACAACGGTATTTGTAAAAATCCATACATCTGAAGGCGAATTAGAGGGAACAATAACCACAAGCGAAATCGCGCCAGGAAGAATTCGAAACCTCAGAGAATATGTTGTCCCAAAAAAACAAATTGTCTGCAAGATATTAAGAATTTCCGGAAACCAGATAAATCTTTCATTAAGAAGAGTAACCCAAAAAGAAAAAAAAGAAGTCCTTGAAAAACAAAAACAGGAAAAAAGTTACGAAAGCATATTAAAAACAATCCTAAAAGAAAAAGCTCCTGAAACATTGAAAAAAATAAAATCAAAATTAACCCTCTATAATATTATAGAATCTGCAAAAGAAAATCCCAAAGAACTTGAAAAATTCATTTCAAAAAAAGATGCTGAAAAAATTTTAGAGATAATAAAAACCCAAAAAGAAAAAATTATATCAATAAAAAAAATAATTCAACTAACAACCACTGAATCTGAAGGTCTTGATAAAATAAAAAAGATATTAAAAACTTCTGAAAAAGATAAAATAAAAATAAAATATATTTCAGGAGGAAAATATTCAATTGCAAAAGAATCTGAAGATGCAAAAAAAGTAAACCAGGAATTGAATTCATATATTGAAGAACTGGAAAAATCATCAAAGGAAAATCATTTAAACTTTGCAATAATTGAAAAATAAAATGATAAGTAAATTCAAAGTAAAAATCATTGGAATCTTATTTGAACCAAAATCAAGAAAAATTCTTTTAGGAAAAAATATCGGAGATAAAAATTTCAGTTTTCTTGAAGGAGAATTAAAATACAATGAAGAACTTGATGTGGGATTGAAAAGAGTTACAAAACAAAAAACAGGTTATAAAATCCATAATCTTGGAACGGTTTATGCAAAAAATAAAATAAAAAATAAAAGAGATTTGCTTGAATTGTATTTTTTATGCGAGGCAACAGAAGGGAAAGAAAAACAAGGGAAAAACGTTGAAAAAATAATCTGGATTAAACCAAGCGAAGTTGAAAAAATAATTAAAGAAAAACTTCCAACACAATTAAAAGAATATATTTTGGGGTTGGAATGAAACTTCGCTTCTTCATAAACACCGACGGAAAAAAACAATATACATTAAAAGATGAAATTGATTCTGAAAAAACAAAAGATGCTCATTACAAATTCATAAAAATCCGTGATGCTCCAAGAAGTGATACGAAGTTTGTTAGGAAGAATTAAAACAACTTATCCTGCTTCTCAAATTTACCTTCTAAAATAGCTTCTCCATAAACTCCATCATAACCAGGTTTAACTTTTATTTTTCCTTCACGATTTTTTAAAATCAAATCCGCTAAAATTTCATCAATTTCCCCCAACAATTTTTCTTTAGAAACTTCCAACAAAATATTAAATTCATTTCCAAATTTTTCAATTAATTTATTATAAATCATCCAAACTCCTTTACTATTAACTCCAATTCCTTTATACAAAGAGATAATTTCATGTAAAGGCAAAATTTTTAATTCAATTTTGTTTTTTTCTTTTTCCAAACCATCAGCTAAGGACTCAACACGGTTTTCAACACCAATTGTCAAACTCTTTCCACACCGAGGACAAATCCCATTTAATTTTCTACTCTCTTCAGGACTACATGAAAAATTGCAATTTCTATGCCCATCCCAATGATATTTTCCATAAGCTGGCTCTGTTTCAACAGTTCCGACAAAATCATTTTCCCTAATTTGCCTAATCAATTCTAAATATGAATCTGTTTTCTTAAAAACTGTTGCTTCCCTTCCAAGACGCCAAGGCCAAAAACTATGCGAATCACTAAAACTAACAATTGAAATTTTTTTTTCAAAAAATTCTTTAATTTTCAAATTCATTTCCCTATCAGAACTAATTCCTGTTTCAATTGCATGAATATTTCCAACCTGCTCTCCAAATGCCTCTTCTAAGGAATCAAAACCAGACATGCTCCCAAAAACTCCAAAATACGGTGTCCAGATATGCGCAGGAATAATTTCAATGTCCTTGGAAATTTCCATCATTTCTTTAACAAATTCTTCACATGAAATTCCAAAAATAGGCCTTCCGTCATAATCCCTTCTAAAACCTTTAGCATCTAAAAAAGAATGAATATTCTCTGCAATCTCTATTGAAGGAATCAAGAAATTCAAATGAACTTTTCTTCCTCTTCCATTATGAGTATAAATAAAAGAAAGCTCTCCTGTAATTACAAAATCAAAACCTTGATAAGAATACATTCCCTTTCCATTTGGTTTTAATTTTTCCTTAATTTCTTTAAACCAAACAGGATGAGTAAAATCTCCCGTGCCCAATAAATTCAATCCCTTAATCTTTGCCCACTTAACAAGATTATCAAAATTCAAACTTGAACTGCATGCTCTTGAAAATCTCGAATGCAAATGCAAATCTGCAAAAAGCCAATCATTCGACCACGCTTGGGCGGATGACGTAGAAAAACTTTTTTCTGCATTATCTTCTCTCATCAAAAACCCAAAACAAATTCACTTAAATAATTTACCTTACATACAAAAACTTTTTCCAATCAATTTTTTCAAAAACTGTATCCAAATCATCAACTGTTTTCCTTCTCAAAAAACCATAATTGTCTTCTATATTTAAAACAACAATTTTATTTTTATCTAATCCAAATTTCCTAACCAAATAATCTTTCATATATTTTTCCATGACAAAAACCCAGTCCATTTTTTTTAATAATTTTTTATTCACTTTTCTTCCTACAAAAATTGAAATCCCACCCAAACCAGCAGAATAAACTTTTCCTTGTTTTTTCTTTCCTTTCAAGTATCCCCTAAAAAATTCTGCACCATATTTACTTCGCGTAAAATTATGTTGACAAACAAAAAGGTAATTTTTCATTATCTAAAAAACCAAACAAAACTTTTTAAACTCTTTTGTAAAATAAAATACATGAAAGAAAAAACTTTAGTTTTAATCAAACCCGACGCAATGGTAAAATGTTTAGCAGGAAATATAATTGCTGATTTGTATAATTTAAATCTCAAAATGATTGGATTAAAACTTGTTAATGTTCAAAGAGAACTTGCAGAACAGCATTATTCAGAGCACAAAGATAAACCTTTTTTTGAAGAACTAATCAAACATATTACTGGAGAATTACACAACAACGAAAATGTAATTGCAATTGTTTACCAGGGAGAAAATGCAATTCAAAAAATCCGTGACGCTGTTGGAAAAAAAAATCCCGACGAATGCGAACCTTGGCAAATTAGAGGAAAATATGGAAAAATTAATTCAAAAACAAAATGCCATGAAACAGTTATTCACGCTTCTGATTCAAAAGAAAGTGCCGAAAGAGAAATTAAGTTGTGGTTTGACGACGGGGAATTGGTTGAATAATTATTTTTCAAAGGGATAAAATTTTCCTTTATATTTTTCTTCATATTTTTTCATTTCATCTCTTCTAAGAGTAAGTTGCCAACCCTCCATAACTTTTTCTCCTTCCTTTATCAAAGGAATTTCTGAAATGAAAAAACCCTCCAAAGAACCAATACTCCTGTCTTACTTCCCAAAGAGGTTGGGCATAAACCATTATATCCCAGTTCTCCTCATCTTTAGGAATGTCTACTCTCTCATAATCATAAAACTTCCCCTACAAATAAATATTTTTCTTTATATCAATTTCCATCTTAAACCTTATCAACAATACCTGCATTTGAAACCCAATAAACCGCCTCATTATCAGGCAAGTTTGGACTATCAATTAATTTTGCAACACGTGAGCCCTGTTTTCCACGACGCAAATACATTCTGTAAGTTGAAGCATGACCAACAATATTTCCCCCTATCGCAGTGGTGGGATCACCAAACAACTGCGCAGGATTCGCCATAACCTGATTAGTAACATAAACAGCAATATTATACGTTTCCGCCAATCTCATTAAATCATGCATATATCTATTCAATTTCTGTTGTCTATCAGCCAACTGCCCCCTCCCAGAAAACTCTGCTCTAAAGTGCGCAGTCAAAGAATCAACAATCATTAATTTAATTGGCTCTCCATTTTTTATCATTTCAGTAACTTTTTCCAAAAGAAGCATCTGGTGGTCTGAATTAAAAGCCCTTGCAACTAAAATATTTTTCAGAACTTTTTCAGGATTAGCCCCAATCCCTTCAGCAATCTGCTTAATTCTTGCAGGACGAAAAGTTCCTTCTGTATCTATGAAAACACATTTTCCGTTAGCACCGCCTTGCTCGACGGGCAACTGAACCCTCACAGCCAAAGTTGAACCCAATTGGGTTTTACCAGAGCCGTAAGCGCCAAACGCTTCAGTAATAGCTCTGGACTCAATTCCCCTTCCACCCAGAAGCTCATCCAAATTTTTACCTCCAGTTGTGATATAAAAAACATTTTCCCGTTTTTTTGCAAACTCTGCACCATCTGTAAAACCCAACTCCAACAAATCCCGCGCAGCCATAATTGCCTTTCGCGCAACAGCAGGACTCACTCCTGATGCATCTGAAATAGTCGCAGGTGAAGAAACAGCCAAAGCCATTAAATCAAAAATCCCAGCATTCTCCAACTTCGCAGCAACAGCAGGCCCAATCCCAGGCAAGTCAGTCAATTCAGGTTCTTTGTCTTTAGATTTTTTAGTTTTCTTAATTTCAGTTTCTTCTTCATCAGTCATAAAACCAAAAACCCTTTCCAGTTTATAAAGATTATTTAACAAAAAAGTATATATTGAATTTATTTATTCTTAAAAAAACTTCCCAACAACCAAAACCAAATCCAAAATTAAAAAACAAACAAAAACCACAATTTCAATTCTTCCGCCAGTAGAAACTTTTCCTGAACTTTTCAATTTTGGAAAAAAAGGATAAAAGGGTTTTATTCCGTTTTTTGTAAAACTATCTGCAAATAAATGCAATCCATAACCCAGGAAAAAACCCAAAGCAACAACATTTGAAAAAATCAAAATTCCCAGAGTAATCAAAATCAAAAAAACAAAACTATGAGTTATTCCGCGATGTTGGGTAAAAAACTGTAAAATCCTATTAATCTTTTTCCTTCCAATTTTGGAATACCTTGAATCAATATCCGGAATATACGTTGCTAAAATCGCCACAACAACAAAAACAAATTTATTCTCAACAGAATTCAGCAAAATCAAAATTCCAAAAATCGTTATAAAAATATGGGTTCTCAACAACATAAATTATTCAAAAAAACAACCTTTAAATTATTTCCCTTCAAACTCTCCAATCAACTCATCTAAATTAACTTCCTTAATATCATTAACTGTAAATTCTTCATTATTAAAATAATTATTTTTCCTGACAATTCCTGTAAAAACAAATTCCTTTCCAAGCAAATTTTCTCTCTGCAGAATTAACTTTTCAGTGTCCTCTAAATCCTTTAAACCCAAACCAGGAAGATTCTCATGAAAAACAACAGCCCGAATTGTTTCTGTTCCGTCATCCAAAACAATATTAATCAGTGCCTTTTTCTCCAAAGGAATGCCCTGAGAACGTTCCTCTTCTGTCGGCTTCCTGCCTGTTTCTTTATTTACCTCAAAAAATCTCGGTTCAAAACTCTGGACAATAAAACATCGGATTCTTGCATTGTCTGAAATATTTAATTCAGAAATTTTCTTTTCCTTAACAATTCTTTCAGTAATAACATTATCCAATTTTTCATCACTTGATTTAAAATCAGAAAAACTTCCCAAATGAATTTCTCCGTCACGAACACTTGCATTTGAAATTTCAATTACATGTCCTTCTGAAACTTTTCCTGTTTCTATTAAAGAAATATGATTTGCATCCCATAAAACAACTTTAACATTTGATGTCTCATCTGCTAAAACAAGATTGCAAACTTTGCCTTCATCTCCTTTTCGTGTCTTAAAACTCCTGACAGGAAACATATTAATGATTTTTCCAACAACATTAACCTTTCTCATTCCAGGAAGCAGTTCATTAATCTTAAGTGTTTCATTATCAAAATTTACTCCAAGTTCAGCAGCAACAATCTGCGCAGCACCTTCCTGAGAAATCAAACCCGAAAGCTTAGCCCGCTTTGCTTCAATCTTTCTCAAAATTTCTTCCTTTGAATTTCCAGAAACTGACGCAATCTTCTCAACAATCCTCTCATAATTTTCAGTATTCATTTTCAAAAAAAATTTCAAAACTTTATAAGCATTTTGTAACTAAAAAACAATTAACAGAAAAAGTATTGTTGAAAAACAATCAAACAAAGCCAAAAACTTTTAAACTATCTTTTGCAAGAAAAAATATGACAAATGAATTTAGTGGAGGAATTGCAGGAGTTAAAATAAAAATAATGCCTGATTCTCCTGAAGCAAATCTCATAGAAATAGAAAACAAAGTCAAAGAAATTGTGAAATTAGAAGGTGGAATAAACAATGAATATTCTGTTGAACCTATTGCATTTGGCTTAAAATCTATAACAGCATTTTTCCAGTGGCCAGAAGAAAAACCTCTTGAAACAATTGAAGAAAAAATAAAATCTGTTGAAAATATTCGATCAACACAAGTTATTGATATTCGAAAAATTGCATAAAACTTATAACCCTTCTTGCACTAAAAAAATTATGCTTGAAAAAATAAAAAAATTCTGGGATAATCCTTATTTTTCTGCAACACTAACAATTCTATTTTTTATTGCATTAAGTGCATTAATTTTTGTAGTATTCTGGAATGCGAAACTTTTTGAAAATAATTTAACAAACATGTTATTTTTAACAATAACCTACATAGCGATAATCTGCTTATTCATTTTCATTGTGCATAAATCATTAAAATTAATTTTTCTAAAAAGCAAATTAGATGAAAAAGAGTTTAGTAAGATATGGAAAAAAAGATTTAATCTTGCAAACAAAGCAAAAAAAGAAAAATATGGTTCAAAAAATTATAAAGAATTATGGAGCAAAATCGAAAATCTAACAAAAAAATTAGATGAATCTTCCATTACATTCAAAGACGAATTATTATTTTTTACATTCTCTATATATTTTGGATTATTAGAAGGACTTCCTTTTTGGGCAATAAAACAATCAACAAAAAATATCTGGCAATCATTAAAAAAAATATTCAAACCTTACAAGATAGGATTCAAATGGTACAAAACAAAAAATGGTTATTATATTATCAACTCTTTCATTTACAAAAAAACCCGCAAAACTTATTAATCCCCCTTTTCTCAGAAAAACATGGCATTTTCACAAGAACAAATTCAGGAAATAAAAAACCAATTAATTCAACAAATAAATTCAACATTTCCAGAAGAAAAAAAACAAGAAGCAATTGAAAAAATTAATTTAATGAATGATGAACAATTAATAGAATTTCTTGAACAAAATAATATGATTAAAAACCCAAATAAGGAAAATTCTGAAGATTCACAAGAAAAATGCATTTTTTGTTCAATTCTCTCAGGGCAAATCCCTTCAACAAAAATTTCAGAAAATGAAAATGCGATTGCAATTCTTGAATTAAATCCTTTAACAGAAGGACACACTTTAATTATTCCAAAAATCCATCAAAATGAAATTCCTCAGGAAATAAACCGAT
>Ga0307421_1001657_pt1 | contig 13214 bp, 11 predicted proteins | sample SalMarWE160270MG_FD_202163 | JGI IMG/M metagenome (GOLD analysis project Ga0307421, IMG submission 202163) | Salt marsh sediment microbial communities from the Plum Island Ecosystem LTER, Massachusetts, United States - WE1602-70 | ecosystem: Environmental > Aquatic > Marine > Intertidal zone >...
TTCCGTCGGGGTCGTATGAACTGGACGCATCAAGGGTTACGATATTACCAGTGAATAATCTTCGCGGCGCAGCTTTTAAGTCGCAGTATGGCGGTTCATTTTTCTTAACGACAGCTACTGCCGCAGGCGGTGCTACTTTTTTGACCACAGGCGGAGCTACTTTTTTGACCACGGGCTTTTTGGGGATCGGTGCGATGCTTTTTAATGTGATGTTCATACAAGCCTTGGGAAAAATATATTCATAGGCCTGATTCCCGTGGTTAACAAAAAATCGATACGCCGCAAAAGGCTTTTTTCCCTTCCATACCACGTCGCGCAACAGATGGGCCTTATTTTTCTTCTTAAAAATCATCCATAAAAAGGTCTCATTGGGCTGTATTTGAATTTCTTCCAGTTTAGCGGATTCAAGTTGTGCCATGAAAGGATCGTAAAGATTTATCGATAAAGCCTTAATAAAACCGTCTTTAACTATATCAGTATTTGCTTTAAGGATGCGATAAACGTCTTGCGGTTTCAAATCTTTCGCTTTATATAACGGGCTGGTGCCTAGTCGCGTTAACGTTGCCGCATAAAGCGAAGTAGCGCCCAGAAAAAGACTGAATACAATAACCGAAACAATAATTTTTCTTTTCATTTAGCCCTCTCCATTTATATTTTATTTAGTTTTCCTAAATTTCTGGCACTAAGGACATCATTTATAAAGACTTATAAAATAAAAAACGGAAGGTGTCAATATTTATAGCAACCCCTATTTCATTCGTATGTGGTTTTTATGATTTGTAACTCATGAAAAGCTAAGGCATGATAACACCATGTAAACTATCAATATTACTAGAAAAACAGGATATATTATGTATAGCTTACCATATACGAAAGCCTGTAAACGTTTAGGTATAATTAGGCTAATCAAAACATCAATAACTTTTTCCCTGATGAGATGGGGTGTCCTCCTTCAATGATCTGCAAAGGTTACCGCTTGTATAAGCAGGAATAGAAAAGAAAAGCCCTTATGGATTTTTCCAAAAAGGTTTCTTTTGGTTTTTAGATTTTTTTTAAACCGCCTTCTTAATCGCCTCACGCTTTTTTTGGCTAACTTTTTAAAATATATACTGTTTGTAAGGTGGCTGTGAACCTGATAGGAATTCTACCTTTAGGGAGGTGGCATTTTAATTCGGTTTTCACTCAACAAACTCAGGAAATTCTAGAAACTGCTTATCTTTAAACAGTGCGATTTTTCTTCATAAAGACTGGTGCCTCAGGATCGATCTCTCTTCTCGACTGGATGATAATAATTGCAGCAATAACCAGAAACCCTCCGAATATCTGCCATGGAGTTAAGACTTCCCCTAACATAATAAAAGAGAAAATCCCTGCTGAAATTGGTTCTAACGTGGCGACAATGGTGGCTCGTGTAGCTCTCAGGTGTTCTATCCCCATAAAATAAAGACCAAAGGGGATTGCCGTTCCAAATGATATAATATAGACAACGGTGATAAAAGTGCGAAAATCTGTTTTCCATAAAAGGAGATTTTTTGGTGGCAGAATACTATTAAAAAGTATGGTAGCAAAGGCAAAGGCATAAAAGAGAACTGTCCAGGGGTTGTACTTTCGCATCAATCTTTCTCCAAGCAGACTATAAAATGAGAAAAATCCGGCCGAGAGCAGACCGGCAATGACTCCCTGTCTGTCTAAAGAGAAAAATGAAACACTGTAAGCCTCCACCACAAAAAAACAACCAATAAAGGCCAAAAAGATTGAAAACACTTTCCAGCGATCCATTCTCTCCTTAAAAAAGAGGTAACTATAGATGGCCACGAAAAACGGAGCCAGATACTGTAGCAAGATAGCCATCGCAACCTTGATTTTAGAGATGGCAAAAAGATAGGTCACCTGCACCCCGCCCATACCGAATGCGCCTAATATAGCAAGATTCAATAAATCCTTTGCACTAATTTTTAGTGAATTTCTCTCAAAGAAAAAGAGATATCCAAATATAACAAGTGCGGAAAAGCTTACCCTATACTGGACCAGAATATAGGGGCTCATACCTGTGTTGAATAGGTATTTCGAAGCAGTTCCGCCAGATGCCCATAAAAAAGCCGCACACATGATGAAAAGATACGGTTTTATCTGGCCTGGTTCTCTCTTATTCTTTGACATCTGATTTGTTACCCAATCATATGCCCCGTATTAGTATACTTCATCCTATTTTAGCTAGCGAGGATCTGCATCAAACCCAAAGATGAAGCCAAGCTCGTCTATGCCTAATAGACTTGCCCCTACGAAGGCCTGGGATCAGAGATTCCCGGGCTTCAATTGTCATTCCCGCGAAGGCGGGAATCCAGTTTATAATCTGATATCATCATATAAATCCTTCCAATCGGGATTTTTCTCTTTTATCAATCGTATCTTCCAGGATCTTCGCCATTTCTTCATTTGTTTCTCTCTCGTAATGGCACTTTCTGCATTAGGATGCACTTCGTAATACACAAGTTTGTTTACATTATATTTTCGGGTAAAACCTTCGAGCATTTTGTTTTTATGCTGCCATATCCTTTGTACGAGGTTTGAGGTTCTTCCTATGTATAATGTACCATTGAGCTTGCTTGCCAACATATACACATAAAATTGTTTATTCATAGTATCTTGTTTTAGATTCCCGCCTTCGCGGGAATGACGTTCAGTACTTATGTGGAAAGGGAGGAGGCACGGAAGGGCCTTAATTGAATAATCGGGGCCTTTATCGGCCCCGATATCTAAAAGTGAGGCGTTTTATTTATACATAATCAGTGTTCCACCTTTATACATCTTTCTTGTGTAGTAGTCTGTGACCTGCATACCATCTTTATCAAAACTCTTATCTCCTGAAACTCCATTGTATATCTTGCTCACAGTGTATAAGGCCTTGGCAATCGTATCAGTATCAGTGCTGCCTGTCATGCTCAGTGCTAAGGCAGCGATCCAGGCGGCATCATAGGCATACATTCCAAATGCTGTTTGTTTGGCCTTTGCGCCATATTTCTTCTTGTATGCAGCCTGGTAGTCCTCAAAGCGGGATCCAGCAGTTGAGCCCATTACAAGCCCTTTTATCCCTTCAGCGGTTTCAGGGATTACCTCGTTGCTCCACATGGTCATGTAATCAGCATACCAACCTTTAGAGGGCTTTAATCCCATCTCAAAGGCCTGTTTTAAAATCAGTTTACTCTCTGTTCCGTAAGCGGTGAAGAAGACTGCCTCTGGTTTTTTGGCAAAAAGGCGCTCGATTTCTGCCCGGTAATCGGTCTTCTTTTCATTGTATCTGACTGCCTCTAACCACTTTTTACCTGCCTTTTCTACCGTTTTTTTGGTCCAGATTTCAACCCCTATGCCGAATGGATTATTCACCGTTATAGAGGCAACTTTTCTGGCCCCAGTTTCAAGGGCAAATTCAGCCAATTTGGTACCCATAACCTCATCCAGCCCCATCACATTGAAAAAATATGGGCCGATCTCTCTCAACTTGGGTGATGTGGAGGCCTCAGAGATTTGAATAACCTTTTTTGAATTGGTCCATTGTCCTGTAGGCAAACTAATACCACTTGAATATGCTCCTATGATCAGGGGTACCTTATTAATTTCCACAAGTTTGTGGACAGCATCCATTCCACCCTTAGGGCTGGATTCGGTATCCTCCCAGATAATTTTTAATGGGCGACCATTAATTCCTCCGGCAGCATTGATCTTGGAAAATCTTGGTAGCAAAGCTGCGGGGACATTTTCAGTATTATGGAGTTAGTGAGAACTATGATGGTATTGCAAGGTTCTATAAATTTGCCATAAGAATGGTGCGAAAATGGATGAACCGACGTAGCCAGAAGCGGAAAATGAGTTGGGATAGATTTACAGAATATCTTGAGCATTATCCTTTACCGAAACCGAAAATAGTGCATAGTTTTTACGTGTCACCTGTAAGGTGAGTTGGACTGAAGAGCCGGATGTGGGAAATCCACAAGTCCGGTTCTGTGAGGGGCATTAAAACTCCTCATGTTAATTGCTGAAATTAAGATTAGGAGTCATATTATGTCTACTCGACAGAACAAATTTACCCTGCGATTTCCACATATTGTATGTCTTTCCTGCGTCCTCAAATTCAATGATACTTGCAAGATGCCAAAGGATGTAAACGAATTGATTTTTATTATATTCTCGTATCTCAGGGTTGGATGGTGCGGTGATCTATATAAGTTCTCTAAGGTGGGCATACAAATCGGTACATTATAATCTCAATTTACAGGTTATAGTCTCCGGCTTTTCAATTGCTTCAAGTACAAGTCTTTTGAATAACTTATATGACTTTCAGCCAGAGCATTAAGAGTTTCGTAATCACCTTTCTCTAAGGCGCTGATATATTTTTCGTGTTCGTCGAGAATTTTTCGCACAACTTCGGGATTGGACCAGGCAAAGGTATTAAATAAATAATACTGATGCCTTATCTGTTTGAGTATCTGAATTAGGCAATCATTTTTGGAAATTTGTGTTATATAATTATGAAATTTTGTATTGGCATCAATCATCTCATCAAAGCGGTCCTCCTCATAGGCCTGCTCAATCCTGTGAGCCAAATCCCGTAACTGCATTCCGTGCTCAGGCAGGAAATTATCTGCCGCAAGTTGATTACAAAGCCTTTCCAGAACCAGACGCACCTGAAAGAGCTCCTTAACTTCTTTTTCAGTTAGGTCGGTGACTATGGCTCCACGATAGGGGACCATTTTGACCAGCCCTTTGGTCTCCAAATTTTTCAGCGCATCTCTAATCCAGGCTCGACTGACTTCCATTTTCTGGGCTAAGTCTGCTTCCACGAGTCGTTCTTTTGGTAAAAATGCACCAATAATGATTAAGTTCTCTAATCTAGAAATCAAGTATGGGAAGTCACGTTTATAATCGGGTTTATTCTTCATATAGAGATCACCTGTGTTATGTTTTCTGGTTCCATTTTTGATTTGCTGTAAACCAATTCTATTTATTAATTAAGGCTGATTGACAATTTTGTCAACAATAATTGTTAACCAAAATAGACTCTGACTCACCGTTGAAAACTGTGCTTAGCTTAATTGAAGATTTTTCTCCAACGAGAGAGTGGTCTTCCCAATCATCGAATAATCTTTATTGGATTAAAGTTACCAATTTTGGGTGAATCTTCGTCCCAAGCGCAATTGTCCGTTTCGCATTCGGCTTGGCTTTAAAACGTCTTTACCGAATAGTTAATTTAAAATATCAATTATAACAGTACGTTAATAAGTAGGTCAGAAAATAAATAATTTTTTTTAATACAATAGTTGACAATATTATTATTAAAATGATAAACAACACACTAAACGTTTGGATGGCGCGATTTTCGGTGCATTCGGACGTCCAGACTGATCAACAATGCAGCAAACTATACGGTCTCATGAATAATCTATCATAAGGTTAATTTGGAAAGGTTGAGGATATGGGCTTTAAGCAGATGAAATATGAAGAGATGTATTCAGTCAAGGCAGACATCCGGATCGAATTGGTCGCCTTATTGAAAGGCCGCCGGGAACATCGCGAACTGAAGTTGATTCCCGAGCAAACCAGGGCTGTTTGCAGAAACGAAATCCACGAGTTCATCGTAACTGATGAACCCGATCACCATCCGGGCGACACAGTGAACCGGATCGCCTATCTCGGATTTGGAGGTGTCAAGACTGGTGGACTCCTGGCGGTGGGGGATATGGTTCGGATAGATGGCCAGGAAGTCGGAAAAATTGTTGGATTCGACAGTACTCACATGCCCAACCACATGAATATCGTTCTTTTTTCTTCGCAGCTGCTCACAGGCGAGGAACATGGATTCAAACCGGAGGAGGTGATGATTATCAATCGCTGATTGGTTGACGCCTTGGGATTGGCCTGGGGTGATCTGATGGAGACGGGTTCTTTATACCTTAATCAAATGCATGGTGACGATTATTTTAACCGGGTCATGCAAAAACAAAGAAAAGGAGGTATCACTATGAAATTAAAAAAACTGGCATTGTTGGCGGGATTGGTTTTATCTGTTACGCTGCTAATGGGTTCTATGGTAATTGCAGCCGACTATCCATCCAAAGACGTGATGCATATTATTCCCTGGAGTGCTGGTGGCGGCACGGATGCAACCATGCGTACCTTCATGCATCATGCGGAAGGAAAACTGGGTGCTAAAATCTTTAACAAAAATGTCACCGGTGCCCAAAGCGGGGTAGGTGTTTTCAAGCTCATGAAATCCCCTCCCGACGGCTACAACGTGGGCACCCTGACGTGGGACAGTGTAGTCACGGTTCCTTATTATAAACTGGTTCCTGGGTATGATATAGCCAATCTTTCTTTTCTGTGCACGGTGACCCTCCACTCCACCGCACTGGTTGTGCACGCTGATTCTTCTTGGAAAACGTTGGATGATTTTATCGCGGCAGCGAAAAAGGCGCCGGGCAAATACTCCATCTCCAACGTGGGCACCGGCGGTGTCTGGCATCTGCCGGCCCTTGACATGGCCAGCAAGGTCGGAATCGAAGTCCGCCACGTTCCCTATCCCAAGGGTGCCGCCCCCCAACGTGAGGCCCTATTGTCCGGTGAAACCGACGCCGCCTGCATGAGCTTATCCGCGGCATTTCCGTCTATCCAGGCCAAAAAGGCCCGGGTTCTGGCGGTGATGGCGAACCATCGCGAAGAAATGCTTCCGGATGTACCGACCTTCAAAGAGAAGGGACACGATGTCGCGTGGGGCAGTTTCCGCATGGTAGCCATTCCCAAGAATGCCCCCCAGGAAGCCAAGGACAAGCTAGAGAAAGCCTTTAGCGAAGTATTCGCGGACCCGGAATTCATTAAATGGTCCAAGGAAACGGGAACGGGGGCCGTGTGGATGGATGCCAAAGACACGACCGCCTTCATTAAAACTATCCAGACCAAAGCCTTCGCCCTCATCGATGATTTGATCAAAAAGGGTCTGCTGAAAAAAAAATAGGACAAAGGACGCCTGCCGGTTTGGCCGGCAGGCGTCAGGTCGTACTGTCGGGCAACAAACCGGGTCTGCAGGGTCATTCCCGCGAGTGTACCGGCCCATAACGACCTTACTTCTATTTTTTTTAAAGCACAGTGAGCATTAGACGGATGAGGGGCCAAAATGGTATGCTTATGAAGTTGAATAAGGAAGTTCTGATTGCCGGCTGCCTGTTCGCGGCCAATACCGTTTTCTTCGTTGAAGCGTTGAAGCTGCTGCCGCCTTTTGAGCATGGAGAGCCCGGACCGGCTTTCTATCCACTGGTGCTTTCGGTGATCATGTACATAGCCAGCATCAAGATTATGCTGACCGGTTTAAAAAACAAAACAAAAATTGTATTCAATTTGAAAGATTTCGCTGTCATCCGGCCTCTTTTAATGGCCGGTGCCACGGGGCTTTTTATCCTGGTTTTCGAGACAATGGGGTATTGGATCTCCACGCTGCTATATACGTTTGCCGTGGCATTCATATTTGAATTTGGTCGGAAATATACGTTTGGGCGTACGCTTACGTTTTGTGCGGTGATTGCTGTTGCAATCACTTTGTCTGGATGGCTTTTTTTCGATCTGTTGTTCGATCTCCATCTGCCGAAAGGGGTGTTGTAGGATGCTCACTGAACTAGCCGGAGGCTTTGCAACCCTTTTTCAGCCCCTGACCTTTCTGTATCTGGTGGGCGGATTCCTGCTGGGCTTATTTTTCGGAACCATCCCGGGTCTGACCGCGACGTTGGCCATAGCACTCCTGTTGCCGTTCACCTTTGGCATGGAGATAACCAGCGCCCTGGTAATGGTCATGGGAATATACATGGCCGGCATTTACTCGGGAAGCGTGACCGGCATCACGATCAACATTCCGGGAGCCCCGTCCGGCGTAATTACCACCATTGAAGGCCATCCCCTCATGAAAAAGGGCCAGGGGGCCAAGGCCCTTGGTCTGGATGCCTTTTCTTCCACCGTCGGAGGAGCCGTGGGGGCTTTGCTACTGATGTTAATCGCCCCTCCCATGGCCGAGCTTGCGTTACTATTCCAAACGGCGGACAAATTCTCCCTGGTTCTCCTGGCAATTATAACCGTGACCATCGTCTCCCCGGGGTCGATCTGGAAGAGCATTGTGGCCACCACTTTGGGTTTGATGATGGCTACGGTGGGTATGGATCCCATGGTGCCCCAGGGCCGTTTCCATTTCGGTAGCCCGTACTTGATCGAAGGCGTAGGTTTGCTGCCCGCAGTCATCGGCCTGTTCGCCGTATGCGAACTGCTTTCCCAGGCGGAACGAGGCTCGTCCCAGCCCCAGCTTGGAGATGCGACCAAACAGTTGAGCGCTAGGCGCAGGGACTTCATGCCCACATTAAAGGAGATCAGGGATATCGGTTTTATGACCTATCTCAAAAGTTCCTTGATCGGTACCGTGATCGGCGTCCTTCCCGGCGGCGGAGCCTCCATGGCCTCTTTCATCGCCTATGGCGAGGCCAAACGCGTCTCCAAGCATCCGGAAGAATACGGCCATGGATCCCACGAGGGCTTGGCCGCTTCCGAGGCGTCGAACAACGCCATGTGCGGCGGGGCGATTATTCCTCTGCTGACTCTAGGCATTCCCGGCGATGCGGTCACGGCGATTATTTTCGGCGTACTCCTGATTCATGGATTGGTGCCCGGACCTGAACTGATCGGTGCTCATTTCGACATCATCGCACCAATGTTCGCCGCGTTATTTGTGGCCTCAATTTTTGTTTTCATCTCGGTGCTCCTATTCGGACCCTATTACCTGAAGATCGCATCCCTGAATCGGGCAATCCTGTATACCTTCATCGCCATGATATCCATGGTCGGCACCTATGCCTCGGCTTTTTCCATATTCCAGATGTGGGTGGCACTGTTGATCGGCACGTTCGCCTATATCCTGCGTACCCAGGGTTATCCTGTGATTCCCATGCTCATGGGCGTCATTTTAGGTCCCTATCTAGAAGAATACCTACGTCGGGCCCTGATCGTGGGCGAACTGAACCCGGCCATTTTCTTTACCCGGCCCATCAGCTTGTCCCTTCTGATCCTGACGGGCGTTTTTATCTATTTTCTTCGCATTCGCAGAGTCGCTGCGTTGAAATCGGAAGCGAATGAAGGGAATTAGATTGATCCCGGTCTTCTTGGAAAGACCCCATGGAATATATTGATTCGTGAACCTTAAATTTCTCTGTATTGCGGGGTGAACTTGTTAAAACATGAATCGTTAAAATAACCCATACTTTGAAAAGAACACTTAATACTACATAAAATGGAAATTTCGTTTTGAGGAGAAACCGATGAATGGCGCACAAATAATACTTGAGATGCTGAAACTATATGATGTTAAACATGTTTTCGGGCTACCTGGTGAAACCACCTTGAACCTGTATGACAACTGGTTTGAATACCCGGAAATTGAACATATCCTGACAAGAGATCAAAAGAATTCAGCCTTTATGGCAGAAGCCTACTCCAAGGTTACTGGCAAACCTGGTGTCGTCGAATCTCCGAGTCCGGGCGTTACCCACGCGGCCCCAGGGATAGCCGAGGCATATGCTGGAAGCATTCCATTGATTTTTTTCACATCCGATGTCAACATCAATGATGATAAGCGGTGCATGCTGACCGGAATGGATCAAACCGATTTCTATTCCACGATCTGTAAGGAGAGCTTTATCCTGGATCGGCCCGAAGAGATCCCTTTTCTCATGCGCAGGGCATTCAGAGTTGCCACCTCAGGCCGACCCGGACCGGTTCACCTTCGTATGATGTGGAACTGCCTGAGTGACACGGCTGAAGTAAATGATCTCTATCAACAGCCTGAATGCTCTGTTTACCCTTCCTACCGTAATATTGCAGACCCTTCCAGCCTGGAAAACGCACTGGAGGCCCTTCTGAACTCAAAAAATGCATTAATCATCTGCGGTCAGGGCGCATTGAGCTCTGGTGCCGGGCCGGCGGTTCAACAGCTTGCCCGAGCCCTGAATATACCTGTTGGAACCACAACAACCGGCAAAGGTATCATTGCTGAAACCGACCCTTTTGCCATAGGAGTGGTGGGTGCCAGGGGCGGAACGGAATTCACCAACAGCTTTATCCAAAACGCGAACACCATTTTTTATATTGGCTCAAACACGGATTCAACCGGAACGGATGCCTGGAACCTGCCAAAACGGGACCAGAACAAAACCATCCTGCACCTGGATGTGGCACCTGAAAACCTGGGCAATATGTACAAAACCGCCGTTGCCATGTGCGGAGATGCCAAGGCATCTCTTGAATACATGCTCAAATTGGTTTCAGAAAACGGACTTAAGAGAGATAGTGATATCCGGGATTTTTCCAAGATGCGGGATGAGGCATTGGAAAAGCTTCTTGATTCCCCCATCCCTGATGTTAACCAGGGGATATATCCGCCACGGTTCATGAAAGGTCTCAATGAAATTCTTCCGGAGAATGCGATTATCACCACTGAAGCAGGGATGGGCAGCATATTTGCGACACCTCTTTATCAAATGAAACAGTCGGGGAGAAGATATCTCAGCAACTATTCACTGGGAGCTTTGGGATATGCGATACCGGCGGCCCTTGGCGCGGCCTATGCCGATGGGAATGCTCCGGTACTGGCGCTTACCGGTGACGGCGGCTTTGGTTTCAACTGCGGTGAATTGGAAACCATCGCAAGAACAAATAAGAATATCACCATTGTTCTGTACCGTAACGATACCTTTGGTTGGATCAAGGGGGAAACCGTTCTGGTCAGTGGTAGCAAACCTTTTTGCACTGACTTCAGTAAATCAGCGAACTACCTCATGGTGGCGCAAGCATTTGGGCTCCAATGCCATCGCCTGGAACGTCATGCTGATATTGAATCAGTGCTTGAAAAAGCGCTGGGTCATGACGGGCCATCGTTTATCGAAATGCCGGTGGTATCTCAGGATGTAATTGCTCCGTTTGTGCCGAAGTGGGTGCGCTCGGCAAGGACAAAAAATATCCCGAGTATCTATTAAGTTTACCCTATCGTTGCAAAAGTCGAGGATGCCGTTCGACAGATCCCCTGAACACCGGGTGGATCCAAGGGGGCGAAGGTGAAGCTGTAAAGTAAAGGGGTTTCAATCCACGCACCCTCAGGGGGTGCGAATCTTTACTTCTAATTCGAGCCTGTTCAATATTAGACGTTGAGTACATCGCTCCATTTTCCGGTTTTCTTGTGTTCATAGAGGATATCCAGGGTTGCGACTATATCATGCTCGATGACATGAATAAGGACATTGTCGTGTCCCATGTAAGTGTTATTGACTTCCATATGGTATCGGTTTTCCTTGGTCAATCCGTAGTATCGTTCGATTCCAGTGCGGAGTTTTTTTAACTGCTCATAGAACCCGGCACGGCAGGTCCTTGTCGGCGGTAGTCATCTTTAAAGTAGGTATGGGTGATCCATCCGAATCGGTTTTCGGGGCCTTGATACTCACAGGAGAAAAGCAGACGTTGCGGATCTTTGATACAGATATGGTAACATGCGAACTTGATGCGTCCGCGGTTGTATTCGATTCCTTTGCGTCGCGTTGGATATCCAAACGGGCACAAAGGTGTGCCGGTGTTACCTAGATTCGGAGCCCATTTTATGGATGCTTTACGAATGATGATAGGTAGGATATTGAACTCGGTGTAGATATCGCGGTGGAATTTCTCCGAGTCATATCCCGCATCAAGAATCACCCAGGCAAAGGGAAGCTTTGGATAACGGGCAAAGACTTCAAGTAAAAGTGGCATAATATGTGCCTGATCACTCTCGTTTGCAGGTGCAAGGCGGCTTACAATAGGAATACCACTGACGGATGTGAGCGTATGCGCACGGTGACCAACAGGGTACTTATGTTTATGGTGTGGTTTCCCAAAGGCAATGCTATCATCGGTGAATATCCAGTTCCCGTCATCATCCTTTTCGCCTTTGGAGGAAGCTACGGCTTTGAGAAAAGTTGAGTCGCCGATGAGAATAATTCTGCCACGAACCATTTTTGGAAGCCCCGAGATAGGTGGAGTAAGCAGACCTAACTTGTACGCCTGTAAGAGAAAATGTCGATGAATCTCAACGAAGCCTTGCTGCCCCACTCGTTGGCGCAGAGTGTTGAAGGTATTATGTGCGGGAATCTCATCGCGGTTTATACCGATAGCATCACGATAAATTTTGATCTTGGCCAACTTCTCGCTGAGTTCCCTATCAGAGGAAATACGCTCTTTGACTTTTAGAATGCGTGCCAGCACCAGTGAGCTTGCATAACCGACCGGTCCGGTAGAGCGATATCGAGACAGAATGTTATCGATACTGCGCTTATTGATACTACGGAAGTATTTCAGGAATTCCGATTCTTGTGGCGTGCGCATATGTGACATGTTATGCACCTCCTGTTCAATATTGGTGTTCAATATTCCAGGAGTATACAGAACAAGAGACAAAACCGATAACCTAAGATAATACCGCAAGTTGTAGGATTTTATGCTTCGAATAAAAGTACTGAAATCTTGGGTTACTTTTTTACGTTTTGGGACTCTCAAAAACACAAAATCCCCATTTTCTGGGCAATTTTTGGGTTACTTTTCAAAATAGTGCCCTAAATATGCAATTATATCAATAGATTAGCATATTGAACGGGCTTAATTTACTGATATTCAAATAAATATTCGATAAAAATGGCGAACCCCATTTATTCAGCCGCCAACATATTCAATTGTCAATGAGCAATGCCACAGGTCGATTAAGCAATCAAAGATGGATAAGAATCAAGATAAGTTATATGGCGTTCATCTGGTTATTTCCCTTGTTAAACGGCTGATTCGTGGAACATATCAAGGGCTTTAGTGGTCATGGTCTGCAGCAGTCTCCGGCAATAGGAAAGTGTATGTCAGAGTTAATCCAGTTCGGAAAATATCAAACAATTGATCTATCGTGCTTTTCTTTCGATCGTTTTAGAACAGGAAACCTTGTGTTTGAAGAGGAAATGGTCTAAATAAGTCGCAAAAAGGTAACTTCTCAATAAGTTGAGGCAGCAGTTTAAAAAATGCGGCATATCATTTAAAGGAGCATGGGTATGTCTTTTTTTACTCATGCTCTATAATAAATGCATTGGCGTGATCCCGATAATCGGGATGTGCCAGGCTGAGCACTGTCC
>Ga0307421_1001659_pt1 | contig 13177 bp, 20 predicted proteins | sample SalMarWE160270MG_FD_202163 | JGI IMG/M metagenome (GOLD analysis project Ga0307421, IMG submission 202163) | Salt marsh sediment microbial communities from the Plum Island Ecosystem LTER, Massachusetts, United States - WE1602-70 | ecosystem: Environmental > Aquatic > Marine > Intertidal zone >...
TTACTTTTTATACTCTTTTTGAGCTGCCTTGACATTCTTTAATAACTGTGTCATGCTGTTTTCAAGTTGTTGTTTGTTCTTTGTTCCTGTGCAAACGAGTTTTCCATTGCTAAAGAGTAGAAAAGTAGCATTTGGTTCAATTAATTTATATACTAATCCTGGAAATTGTTCTGGTTCATATTCTGTATTTTCCATTTCTAAAGCTAAAAAATTAAGATTGAGCTTTAAATCAATTGTTCCAGAAGCAACAATATTCTGAACAGTTATTTTAGGTTTTGTAGTTATGCTTACATTTATTTTTTTTAATTGTTTTATAACAGCCTGAATAACTTTTCTAACTTGAGAAACTGATTTTGTTCCTGTGCACACCAAATTTCCAGAAGAAAAAACTAAAACAGCTGATTTTGGTTCTTTTACCCTTAAAACTAATCCAGGAAATGTTTCTGGATTATATTCTGTATTTGGCTGTGTTCTGGCTAATTTTGTTAAAGGAATGGGTTTTTCTAGTGAAGTTGTTGCTACTATGTTTTGAATTTTATAATCGCTTGTTGCTTTTGCCATCTTATAACAGTAAAATATTAGCAAAATTCATTTATAAAGGCTTCGACGGAAGATTATTTTAGACTATAACAATTCTTATAAACCCTTTTTTATGCTTTTAGTTATGATAATTGAACATAGATATAAGGGTACAAAGGAACATGCATATCAGCAGATTGACACTCTTATATCAGGTTTACAAAAACAATACGGAAATCAAATAAGTAATCCTTCCACTTCTTGGAATTCCTCTAAGGATGAAATGTCCTTTACTTTTGGAGTTTATGGATTTACATTAAAAGGGAAAGTTCACATACAAAACGAAAAGGTTATTCTTGATGGTAAAGTTCCTCTTTTAGCTAGAGCTTTTCAAGGGAAAGCAGAAGCTCTTATTAAAGGGAAATTAGAAGAAATTCTTTAATCTTATTTTTTCTTTTTAAAGTGTTTATTAACATATTCTATTAATTCACTTCCAACAAGCTGGCTGTTTGAAGGTCCGACTCTTATATAAAATTCTTCTTCTTTTGGATTTGGTTTTAGAAAAACCTCTTTAGATGATTTTTCACAATCTACTCTCATTATAAATTTATTTCTAACTTTTAAAAATTTCAAATTTATTAGATGCAGATTTTTCTTACCTATTTTTTCCTTTATTATATTTGTTAGATGCAATGCAAATTTATCATCATTTTCAAATTTATCTGAATCAATTCCTAGAATTTCTCCTTTATTTGAAACTCCTATAAGAAGAGTTCCCCCATTTGTATTTAAAAAAGCAACAATTGTTTTTAGAACAGAATACTCTATTTTTTTATCAAATTCTTTTGTGTGTAAATTTGTTCTTAAAGTTGATTTGAATTCTATTTTTTCATCTTCTCCTTGAGAAATTAACTCAGATAATTCTTCTTCGTGTGTTTTTCTTAAAAAATTAGGATTTAATCTAATAAAGGCTTTTGCAAATTTTCTTATTTTTATATATCCTTTCATATATCCCAAACCAATAATTGCTGCTATTGCTGCTCCAATTATTACAAAAAAGAGATTTTTCATTGTATAAGAATATAAATCTCCTGAAAGAGGATGTCCTGCTAAACTTTTTAAAAAATATTTTAATAATTCTAATAATGCTCCAAAACTAACTGCAAAATTAAAAGAAAACAGAGTTATAAGAAAATTATTCTTTTTTATTTGATTGCTAGAATATAAAATTGCTGAAATTAATAATCCAATAAAGGCTATTGCAATACCAAAGAAAATTGGGGCAATTATCCCACTTATTTTTCCAATAAAAAGAGTAAATATTACAAAAATAAACAATGCCCATTCAAATATTTTTGGAATCTTTATTTCATATTTCTTTATAATTTGAGGAAGAAACATTAAAATCAATAAAAATATATTTGTTGACATTATATGCCAAAACTGATTATAGATAGCATTTAAAATAGAAAGAATAAGCACTAGTTTTATTGCAAGAGAAAGATAATTTTCTATAAAAGAGGGTTTTTTCATACAAAAATTAATAAATTGAAGTTTATAGTTTTTTTGAAATTTTGTCTTTATAATAATCTTTATAAACTATTAATTTTCAATAGATTTATGACACAATTAGAAGATAATTTTAATGAGGGAAACTGGGTAAGGTTTAATGATTCTACTCACACTGGTCCAGAAAAGTATAAGAAATTAACTGCAGAAGAAGCAGAAGCATATAATCTAAGTTCTCCTGTTGATTTAGAAATTCCTGAAAAAGTTGATGAAAAAGAAGTTGAATTTTATTATACAGTAAAAATAGTAGGATATAATCGCAGAATTGAAAATTGTAAACCAGAAGAATTTAAAAAAAGGATTGTTTATCAAAAAGAGTTAGAAATTTATGAAGCGTTACTAGAAGAATTAGAAAAAAAAGAATAAAAATTAAGGATGTTGGAGTTGATAGTTTTTTTTATGTTTCATAAATTATTTGGTAGCCGTCTGATTTAAATTCTTCTATTAATCCTTTTTCACAATTATTTAAATAAAAAGTTAATATGGAGATCTTTTTTAATCTTCCAAATTTTAATAATTCACCATATTTTTTATCATTTAATAGAATATCTTCCCCTTCATTAATAATGTAATAATCGTATGGATTATCTTCATCTTTAAGATTATTTTTTAATATATTCTTTATAGGGCATTCTATATCATTGAAAAATTCTATTATTTTTTCTAATTTTTCTTCAACCATATTGCCAGTTTCTTTTTTGATGTTTGAAATCATTTTCAACTTCTTCTAGAGTTGATATTTCAGAGAGATGTTTATCTGTTCTTAATGCGGTAAATCTTGGAAATCTCAATGCCCATCCAGAATTATAATTAGGAGAACGCTGAATTTCCTGATATGTTACAGCTACAATTATTTTTGGTTTAAAATCTACTCTTTTTCCTTTTTCTTTTATTATTAATGGTTTTAATTTTTTAGTTAATTCTTCAAAAGAGATTCCTTGCTCTGTTTTTTCTTTTATTCCTGTTCCAACTTTCCCTATTTCTAAATATTTATCTCCTTTTTTACAAGAGAGTATAAAACTAGACATCCAACCTGAACGTTTTCCTGTTCCATATTCTGCTCCAGTTATTACTAAATCTAAATCTCTTTCTTCTGGTTTTATTTTTAACATATTTCCAACTCTTCTTCCTGGTTTATATGGGGCTTTCAGATTCTTCATCATTACTCCTTCTTGATTGTCTTTTAGAGCTTTTTTATAAAATTCTTTTGCTTTTTTTGCATCTCCTGTAATTATTTGTTTTGCATGAATTATTTTATAAGGGTGATTTTTAATTATTTTTTTTATTAATTCTGTTCTTTTTTCAAAAGCTTCTTCTAATTGAGATTTTCCATTATAATATAAAATATCAAAAACATTAACTTCAACTGGAAGATCTCTTTGCATTTTATCTATGTTATATTTTCTTCTAATTCTTTGACTTATTGATTGAAATTCAGTATATTCTTTTGTTTTTTTAGAATAGCCAACTACTTCTGAGTCTAAAATAAATGAGTTTCCTTTAACAAATTTTAAAATATATTCCACAACTTCTGGAAATTGTTTTGTAACATTTTCTAATCTTCTTGTAAATAGAGTTACTTTTTTTCCTTGTTTGTGAATTATTAGTCTAAACCCATCATATTTATATTCTATTGCACAAGGGCTTCCTAGTGCTTTAAATCCATCTTCTATTTTAATTACTTTTTGCGCGAGCATTGCTTTAATTGGTTTTCCAACTTCTAAATGCACTTTTTCTAAATCTTTGACTTTTCCTTTTTTTGAAATGTCAAATACAACTGCTAAATCATTAGAATTATCTATTGCTTGTTGAATTTTAGTTTCATATTCTTTATTATTTTTGAAAAAAGCTTTAAGTATCCCATATTTAACTGTTGATTCTTGAACACCTATTCTTAAATCTCCAATTAATGTTCTAACTAAATATAAGGCTTCAATAGGTGTTGCTGAAGTTAGAAGTTCTGTTATTAGATTTAATTTTTTTCCAACTGTTCCTTTTCCTTCTAGTTCTGGGAGTTTTCTTAAATTTTCTAAAACTTTTTCAGTTGTTAGAATATGACTGTGCAAAGTTGATTGTTTTTTATGAATTGTAAATTTTTCAGCAACTTTTCCAATATCTCCTATTGTTTTCCATTCAAATAGAACTTTTTTTGCATCTGTTCCTGTTGCTTTTGAAATTGCTTTTATTGCTAATTGATTACTTATTCCAATCCTTCTTTCATCATATTCTGGATAAATATCTCCAAGTAAAAGGTACATGACTTCTCTGTCTTTATCTGTTAAGAATTTTAAAAATTTAGAAAGAATATCAATTTTTTCAAGACGTTTTGTAGTACTTGACACCTCTTCATAAAATTCTGCGAGTTTTGAATATCTCATAAAAATATTAAGAAAAAAGTGTTTTTAAGACTTAGGTTTATTATTTATTTTTTTAATTTCTGTTATTTTTCCTGGACAATATGGTTGATTTTTGCTTGGTTGGGCTATTATTGGATAAAATCCTGTTTTTGGAGTTGTTGAAATTTCTTTATCCCAATTTTTTGAATAAATTACCACTCTTTCTGGATCTAAAGGGTTTATTTCTATCTTACTTCCGTTTAGTTTTTTATATTCAACAATTGTTCCATTAATTCCTAGAATTATAATTGAATTCCCCTCTTTACAGATAGTTAATTCTAACATCTATTTTTATAAGGATAATAAGATTTATAATTATTCGCTTTTCCAAAGCCCATGTAAATTGCAATATTCCCTTGCAATTATTTTATCTGCTTTAACAGGAAATTTTGCTTGAGGAAGTTCTCCTGGTTTTAGAAATTTCTTTGAAGAGCCTTTTTCAGTTGAAATTTCAATCCATTCAATAAAGTGATTCTCATCCATTGGATGCTCTATACTTCCAACTTTTACAATTACTCCTTGTTCATCTTTTTCAATTATTGGAACATGTTTCTCATTTGAAGCATCAACTGTGTTTTCTAATTGAAGTTTCATGGGTTGATTGCAACAAACTAATTCTCCTGCACCTTTGTGCAGAACTTCTACTATATTTCCACATATTTCACATTTGTAAATTTGCTTTTTTTCTGTCATTTTTGAAGATTATTTTCTCATTTCTTCAACTTCTTTTTTTCCTTCTTCAAATTCTTCTACTTGTTCAGGATCTTTTTCAAAAAGAAGTGTCTGAAACTCTCCAACATGTTCTTTTTCTTCTTTTGCAACAGCCAACATTACTTTTTTAATATGCTCGTCTTGTGCATATGCTGCAAGTTGTTCATAAAGATTTATTGCATCAAGTTCTGCAATAACTCCTAACCTAAGAATCTCTTTGTCAATGTTTTCTTTTGGCACTTTTTCCAAATCTATTGGTAATTTAGATAACATTTTTTCCTCCTTGTTTTTAATTCATTATTTTCACAGAGTATTTTATTTATAAGTGTTTGCAACTACTAATTGGTTAGAGAATTATTTTCCTCTTCTTTTTCCTGCTCTTACACTTGGACGTGTTTTTGAAGTTGGAGATTTGTTTCTTAATCCTCTTGATTTTTTAGCAGCAGAAGTCAATCCTCTTTCTGCTCTTTTTTTATTTGCTCTTTTTCCAATCCAATTAATTGTTTTATCTTTTTTAATTTCTGGTTTACTTGGATCAACACAAATAACTTCATAAAAATAATTTATTCCATCTCTTCCAATTACATATGAATTTAATACTTCTAGATTTTTGTATTTTCTTCCAACTCTTTGTTCTGCAATCCATTTGTAATTCATCTTTAGATTTTTTCTAGTGTGTAATCTCTTACTTCTTCTTCCTTTATTTGGTCTTGGTCTTTTATGCCCTCCTCTTTTAATTCTTATTCTTATTATTACAAATCCTTTTTTTGCTTTATATCCTAAAGCTCGTGCTCTATCTAATCTCAAAGGTTTGTCAACTTTTGTAAATACTCCTGTTTTTCTCCATTCTATCATTCTTTCTCTAAGAGTTTTTTTATCTGGCTTTTTCCAAGCTTTTCTTATTTGGTGATACATTCCTTTTGTCATATTATTTTATAGAAAATTAGTTTTTAAAAGTTAGGGTTCTTAATATTTTAATATTGATTTAATCTCTCTAGCAAACTCAATAGGAGATTTATCTTTGATTTGTTCATATGGGACAGGTTTCATCAATTTTACTATCTCATCTAATGAATTTGCTTGTAAGTGTTTGCTCCTTACAATTATTGGAAGAATCTCCTTTTCATATAAAAATTCTTTTATTTTTGTTATATATTTGTTTGGCATTTTAAATTTTGAAATATTTAAAGTTAATGAGGCTGCACGGATTTGAACCGTGGACCCCTACCTGTCTGATTTTCTTTATTATTATCAGAGTAGTGCTCTAACCAGGCTGAGCTACAGCCTCATGAATATCTGATTGAGAAAGATTATTTAAAGGTTTTCTTTAATCTTTTGCTTCTAATTCAAGAATTAATTTTCCTCTTTCTAATTCATAGTCTAGTATTGTGAGATTTACAGGAATTAGTTTAAAATAAGCCTTATCTTTTGCAACAGCTTTAATTTCAATACTATTTTCTAATTTAATAATAGATAAGTCTTTTAGAGATTTAACTCCTGGTAAGTTTATTTCATATATTATTGTATTTGAAAGTCTTTTTACATTTGTTTTGGGTTCTTTTTTAGGAAGTTCTGAAAATTTTTTTAGTCCTTGTTTTGAGAAATTATCTAGAGATTTTTCTTTTTTTTCAATTTTATTTTTTTTATCCATTTCTTTTAGATTTATTTCTTTTCCATTTATCATTAATCTTACATTTGTTTTTGGCTGAATGTTTTCTCTTGATATTTCTTTTTTCATTTCTTTCTCTAACATTTTCATGGCACTTCCTAACATTTTATTTATCATATTTCCAGTGAATTTATCAAAAAGAGAATTTGAAAAAGGATCTCTTTCTTCAAAATCTTCTCTTCCCAACATTCCCCAATCTTGAGAATTTTCTTTTTTTAATAGAGTTCCACAATTAGGGCAAAATCTATGTTTAGAATTTACTTTTTCTCCACATCTTTTACATTTTTTACGGCTCATAACTATCTTCTATTAACCTCTCTTTAAATATCTTTTTATCTTTTTAAATAATATCCCAAAGAAACAATTTGTCTACCTTCTTGTATTAGGGTAGGTTTTATTTCTTTAATAATTGTTTTTTCTAGTTTTTTTCTATTTATTTTTTCTGTTTTTTTTATTTCTTTTAGTTTAGGGAGCCACCAAGATACAACAACCATTCTAGCTATTGTACCTATTATAAATATTAATATTATTGGTTCAAAAATCCAGATTGGAAGAAATTTTATTAATAAAGCAGCAATTCCTGCTCCTGCAGAAACCCCTATTCCCCAAAGCATATTATAATATGAAGAAGCTAAACTTCTTTTTTGTTTACTTACATTATCATATATAAAATTGTTGCATGCTAAAGCAAATCCTCCCCATGAAATACCTCCAATTAGAGCTGGAACAAAAATTAAATAAATTGGAGAAGCATGCAAAACCCATAATAAAGGAACTATTGGAAGAAATAAAGTAGTTATAAATAGTACCTTATAATTTCCATATTTATCTGCTATTTTTCCCCAAAGTTCTACAAGTAAGAGAGAAAAAACTGTTTCTGCTATTAAAATTATCATATAAGTGGAATAATTAAATCCTAAATATCTCAATAAATATATTGCCCATACAGCGCTTGTAATACTTGCTGCAAAGGCGTAGAGAGCTCTGAAAATACTAAATTTTCCAAAATTATTTTTTGGAGCTTTTTTTAGAAAAGACCAAAATGAAAAATAATTTTTCTTTTCAAATTTAAGTTTTGGCTCATATTGTTTTTTAAAGATTCTCCAAGATAGAAGTCTAGAAATTAAAGCTAAACCAAATAAAATAGCAAATCCTGTCATTGCTAAATCTATTCTTTTAAAATAATCTAGAAAAAATGATGCAGAGATAGCCAATACAACTGAGATTACTCCTGCTAAAAGATTTCTTTTTGAGAACCATCTTCCACGATATTTTTCATCAACAATATCACCCATCCATGAGAACCAATAAGGATGTGCAGTATTAGCTAATATAATATAAATAGCAAATGAAAATAATAATAAAATAGGAAGAAAACTTGTTATAATTCCTTTTGAAAATAAAAAAGCAATTATAATAAAAGGAATCCACATAAGAGCTTCTAAAAAAACAAAAGTTAATACAATTCTTTTTCTAGAATATCTCTCAAATTTTTGAGCACCAATTATTTGACTAAGAGGGCCTAAAAGTCCAGAGATAGAAGTTAATAAAGCAACTAGAGGATTGCTAGTTTTAATAGCTATTGCAAAAGGATGTATAAATCTATCTCCAAAAGACATTCTTGCAGAAGCAAAAATTCCTTCTTTAATACTATATATTCTTGCCTGATGTTTTAATTTTTTTATTCCTCTTTCTTTTTTCATCTTTCTATTACAATAATTCTTATATAGTTAATAAAGTTTTAAAAGTTATGGAAGGTAATAAGAAAAAAGCAAAAAATTTAATGAATCAAAGAGGTTTTGTATTTAAAGATAGGCATGTTAGATGGAATTGGGAAAAATCCCCTTCAGATAAAAATTATGAAGATAAAATTCTTGTAAGATATCATTTTGTAATTACAGGAGACCGTTTTTTAGAAGAAAAATTAGAAAGATTACAATTGAATTTTCAAGACAAAAGCATTATTTCCCACTCTTTTGAGGAGATTCGTAGATTAAAAGGAAAATTTTTAGATACTGGTCTTGATTATTTGTTTGTTAGTTTTGATACAGAATATCCTTATAGTTTTATTAGTTTTGAAGGAATTTCTAAAAATATTAAGAGAGATTCTGATTTAAGAGAAAGAAAAGTATTGAAGATAGAAGATTATGTGGAAAGATTGTATAAAGCTAGTTAATTAGTTATCTTTAAATATATTCGAACTTAATTCTAATTATGGCAAAGAAATTTTATGTTACAACACCGATATATTATCCAAATGACGTGCCTCATATAGGGCATGCATATACAACAATTGTAGCTGATGCTTTGGCTCGTTGGCATAAATTAAAGGGAGATAGAGTCAGATTTTTAACTGGAACAGATGAACATGGAAGAAAGGTTCAAAAAACTGCTGAAAAAGCAGGAAAATCTCCAAAAGAATTTGTAGATAGTTTGATTCCTGAATTTAAATCTGCTTGGAAAAAATTGAATATTAAATATGATAGATTTATTCGAACAACAGATAAAGACCATGAGAAAAAAGTTCAAGAAGTTTTGCAAAAAGTATATGATAATGGAGACATATATTTAGGAAAATATGAAGGATATTATTGTACTGATTGTGAAGCATATTATACAGAAAAAGATTTAGAAGAAGGAAAATGCCCCATTCATAAGAAAAAAGTTGATAAATTAAAAGAACCGAGTTATTTTTTTAGATTAAGTAAATATTCAGATAAATTACTTGAGTTATATTCCAAAAATCCAGAACTTATTTTACCTAAATTTAGAAGAAATGAAGTTATAAGTAGGATTAAAGAAGGTTTGCAAGATTTAAGTATTTCACGAACAAGTTTTTCTTGGGGAATTCCCTTGCTTTTTGATAAAAAACATGTTGCTTATGTTTGGTTTGATGCTTTGTTAAATTATGTTTCTGGTGCTAAAGGTTTTTGGCCTGCGGATGTTCATTTAATTGGAAAAGATATTTTATGGTTTCATACAGTAATTTGGCATTCAATATTATTATCTGCTGGATTAGAGTTACCTAAAACTGTTTTTGCACATGGTTGGTGGACTTTTGATAAAGAAAAAATTTCAAAATCTCGGGGAAAAGTCATTAATGTGAATGAATTAATAAAAATTGCAGGAGTAGATAGTGCAAGATATTTCTTATTTAGAGAAACTCCTTTTGGAGAAGATGGTGATTTTTCTGAAAAAGCTTTAATTGCAAGACATAATAATGAGCTTGCAAATAAATTAGGAAATTTAGTGAGTAGAGTTGTTGGATTGATTGGAGAGAGGAAATTGGGAGAAGTTAAAGTTGATATACATGTATCAAATGTTATAAGAAGGATTAGTAAATTAATTGAAAACTTTAAATTTGATAAAGCTTTGAATGAAATCTTTGCATTTATTGATACTTTAAACCAATTTATACAAGATAAGAAACTTTGGGAGAATAAAAATGAAAAAGATCTTTATGAACTAGTTACAGGAATAAGATTAGTCGCTGTTCTTCTTTGGCCATTCATTCCTGAAACATCAGAGAAAATTGCAAAGATATTTGGATTTAAAATTTCTTTAGATGAAATTAAAAAACCCTTAAAAACAATAAGAATTAAGAAAGCAGAAATTTTATTTAAAAAGATTTAAGTAATTTTACTTCCTATTTCTATATCTGCATCTGGTTGAAGAAGTCTAACTTTTTGTTCATTTCCTTCTTCATCATAAGAAACAGCAGCTAAAATCATTCCTTGACTTTCAACACCTCTTAATTTTTTATGCTCTAAATTTGTAAAGACAATACATTTCTTGTTTTTTAGTTCATCTTTTGAATAAAATTCTTTTAATCCTGCGACCAATGTTCTTTTTTCTTTTCCAAGATTTATTGTTAATTTATATAATTTATCAGCTCCTTCAATATTCTCTATTTTTATTATTTCTCCAACTCTTAAATCTAATTTTTGCCAATCTTTGAATTGAATTTCTTCCATTTTAAAATTTTTAATTTGTAAATCCTAATTTTTTAAGAAATTGTTTTAAAACTCTTTCTCTGTCTTTTTTAGAATCATAAACTTCATCAATTAATCTTGCAGCAATTTCTTTATAGGCTCTTGAAGGTTTGCTTTTTGGATATAAATGAACTATTGCATCTTTTTTACTTAAAGCTCTTTGAATATCTAAATCTTCAGGAATCATCCCTAAAATTGGAACTTCTAGCATTTCTTTTACTATTTCTGCTTGCATTTCAATTTTGTTCTTTTTGACACGAGTTACAATTACCCCTAAAATAGGTTTCTTATTTTGTTCTGCAAGTTTAATGGCTTTTAATGCATCTACAATTGCAGGCATTTCTGGATTTGTAACTATAATTAATTCATCAGCTATATCAATTACTGCTTGGACTTCTAAACCTAATCCAGCACCACTATCAACTATTATGTAATCTGCAAATTCTGAAAAATTCTTTTTGAAATCTTTTAATTTTTCTATTTTTATTTTTTTTAATTCTTTTATTGATAAAGAAGAAGGAAGAATCTTTAATCCTGATTCATGCTCATATATTGCTTCAGAAATATCTGCTTTTCCTGATAAAACATGATTAAGGTTTATTGGAACTTCTGGAGAATTTAAGTGAATTCCTATATTAGGAGTAGAGAGATTTGCATCAATAACTAAGACATCTTTCCCAAAATGATTTAGAGCTGCACCTAAATTAATTGCGGTTGTTGTTTTTCCAACACCTCCTTTTCCAGAAGTTATAACCACTATTTTCTGCATTTTATTTCTATAAGAAGCTTTTAATGCTTATTCTTTTTAAATTTTCAACAATTTAATAATGTTTTGGTGTTATTTATTTAATAGAAATTGTTTTGTAGTACTTATAAATTTCTCTAATAAATCAGCATATATCTTTAATTTTTCTAAATTAACATTTATTTCTTTTCCTTTATAAAAAATCTTTAAAGTAACGTTTTTTCTAAATTCTCCTATTCTTTCTTTTCTTAAGTCTTCGACTTTTCTTAGCATTTCATATAAATCAATTACTTCTAAAAACTCTTTATTTTTTTTGAAAAGTTTTCTAATTTGTTCTATTTTTCCTACGACATTTGAAGAAACAGAAGGTATCTTTTTTTTCTTTTTTCCATGTTTTAATATTTCATTGATACTTGTTTCAATCATTTTTCTCCATCTAAGGAGCAAATTAAGAATTACATCACAAGTTTTAGTGTATTTCAAACTAACATAAAGTAGATGATCTGCACTAATTTTCTCTTGAATAATATCTTCCATCTTTTTTTAATTAGAAGTAAAAATAACTACGATTACTAGGTTTTTATATTTATCTCAAAATTGTGTCTTTTGCTTTTTTGAGCAAAATTTTAGAAGATTCAAGAAAATTTTTAACTTTTTCTAAAGTTATTGTTTCAGAATTCATATTCTCAGATAAAATTACAACTTTTTCTTCTTTTACAAATTCCATTGGACTTGTTTTATGCTTTTCAACAATTTCAAATAATTTTACTATTTTTTTAATATCTTTTTCTGAAATATTATATCTTGGACAACATTTTTCTATAAATTTCTTAAAATTTATTTTTGCATCATTTGATAATCTAACTCTTCCATATAAATATTCATATTGTAATATTGCATTTATACAACTAGCAATTCCAATTTTTATTTCTGTTAGAATTTTTAATAAAAGTCTTTTGTCATTAACTAAAGGATAAGTTACATATAATAAATGACCTGCTGTTGATATTTTTTTCTCTGATTTTTCTAGATTTTCAAAGATTTTTCCCATGTTTTTTAGAAGTATTTGAAATTAATATGGATTTTGGTGGCAGAATTATGCATTAAAGATTATTTCTGCAGATTTTTTCCTACTCGATGTTTGATTTATTTTATGTTTTCTTTCCGCCTTAATCATTTTTCTTGCAATTCCGCTGTTAATTGTTTGAGATTCTTCAACAGATAATTCTTCATATTTTCCTTCTTTTCTTAATCTTTTGTATATCTCTTCTGTTATGTTTCTTAATGTATAATCCATTTTAACTCAGCTCTAAAATAGCTTCAGCAAGATCATCTGTTTTTTCTAGAGTTTCTTTTGCTTTTTCTTTTGAAACTCCTGTTTTTTCTACAATTGTATTTATATCTTCTTCTAAGATTCCTATTTCTCCTGTTTCTTCAGAAATCTCTCCTGCAATTTGAAAAGTTTCTTGTCCTTGCATTTTTATTTTAGTTACAGAAGGATTTTCAATAATTAGTTTTTTATTGTCTGTTTTTTCAATAATTACTCTTGAAGCAGAGATTTCTTCTTGAGAAATTC
>Ga0307421_1001665_pt1 | contig 13158 bp, 9 predicted proteins | sample SalMarWE160270MG_FD_202163 | JGI IMG/M metagenome (GOLD analysis project Ga0307421, IMG submission 202163) | Salt marsh sediment microbial communities from the Plum Island Ecosystem LTER, Massachusetts, United States - WE1602-70 | ecosystem: Environmental > Aquatic > Marine > Intertidal zone >...
AGCAAAACGACCACAGCTCGCCTGCTACGAAGGACCTGGGAACGGGATGAGGATACGATTCCAGGGACGGACATGGGTCACCTCCAATTCGGAATGTGAGAGCCCCAATACAATCGAGCCAGCCTGGCCGGCGCGCGCAAGGGGCACTCCACGATCAGTGGTGCGCGGGTAGCAGGTAGAAGCCGGGAACCGAATCGGCTCCCGTTCGTGGCGGTGGTGTGCGTGGGTGCACCGGGCAGGACCGGGCGGCGAGAGCACCCCTACGGAATGCTCACATACATAATACCATACAGAGAGGCGAGGTGTCCATAGTACCGGAGTACCGAGGTGGCTCGATGGCGGCTCGCTTGAACTGGGGGGGGGCGGAGCTACGACTTACGCCTCTTTGCTGGCTGCGGCGGGGGGAGTAGGGCTGCCTCGAGTACCTCGTCCATCGTATCGACGAGGATCACCTCAAGATGGCGCCTCACGCGGCGGGGAATCTCCACCAGGTCTTTGTCGTTCCGCTTGGGAACGAGCACGGCCTTCAGGTCGGCTCGATAGGCGGCCAGCAGCTTCTCCTTCAGCCCACCCACCGGGAGCACGCGCCCGCGCAGCGTGATCTCGCCGGTCATGCCAAGGTCGTGGCGGACCGGGCGGCCAGTGAGAGCGGATACAAGCGCCGTGGCGATGGTGATGCCCGCCGAAGGGCCGTCCTTGGGGATCGCCCCCTCCGGCAGGTGGACGTGCACGTCGATTGCCTCGAACAGGTCCGGCTTGAGGTGCAGCTCCTGGCTGCGCGACCGGGCGTAGCTCAGAGCAGCCTGGGCCGATTCCTGCATGATCTCGCCCAGCTGGCCGGTGAGGAGCAGCGTCCCTTTACCCGGTAGGAGCGCCACCTCGACCGGGTTGAGATCGCCGCCCCCCTCGGTCCAGGCCACGCCGGTGGCGATGCCGATACCCTCGTGGTCCTCCGCCAGCGTTCTGATGAACTGGGGCGGGCCCAGGTACCTGGGCAGCGACGCGGCAGTTACTCGCTTCACCACTGGCTTGCCCTCTGCCACCCGGCGGGCGACCTTGCGACAGATGCTCGCTATCTCCCGCTCCAGGTTGCGCACCCCGGCCTCGTAGGTGTAGTCCCGGATCAGCGAGCGCAGCGCTCCCTCTGTGATGGAGATCGGCGTTTCCGCCAGGCCGGTCTGCTCGATCTGGCGGGGGATGAGGAAGCGATTCGCTATCTCGATCTTCTCCTCGTCGACGTAGCCGGGGAACTCGATCACTTCCATCCTGTCGCGCAGAGCCGGGGGGACGGGTTCGAGCGTATTCGCTGTGGTGATGAACAAGACCTTGGAGAGGTCATAGGCCACCTCCAGGTAGTGATCGGAGAAGGAGACGTTCTGCTCCGGGTCGAGCACTTCGAGCAGCGCTGCGGAGGGGTCGCCCCGGAAGTCTAGCCCCAGCTTGTCAACCTCGTCCAGCATGAAGACCGGGTTGACGGTTCCGGCCCGGCGCATCGTCTGCAGGATGCGCCCCGGCAGGGAGCCGATGTAGGTGCGGCGGTGGCCCCGAATCTCCGCCTCGTCCCGTACGCCGCCCAGGCTGACCCGGACGAAGCTGCGCCCCAGCGCCTCGGCGATAGACTGGCCCAGCGATGTCTTGCCCGTGCCCGGCGGGCCGACGAAGCAGAGGATAGGGCTGTGCATCTTGTCTCCCGCCAGGCGGCGGACGGCGATGTGCTCGAGAACACGCTCTTTCGCCTTGGGCAGGCCATAGTGGCGGGACTCAAGCACCTTCTCCACGTGCTTCACGTCCAGGTTGTCCTCGCTCGCCTCGGTCCACGGGAGCTCGATCAGCCAATCGAGGTACGTGCGCACGACGCCCACCTCGGGGGAAAGGGGGGGGATGGCGGCCAGCCGGTCCAGCTCCTTCCTGGCCCGGGCGGATACCTCCTCGGGCAGGGCCAGCTCTTCGATCCGCTCGCGCAGGCCGTTGACCTCCTGCGTGTAGACGTCCCCCTCTCCCAGTTCAGTCTGGATAGCCTTCATCTGCTCGCGCAGGAAGTACTCGCGCTGGGTCTTATCCAGCTCCTGCTGTACCTGGGAGTGGATCTTGTCCTCCAGCTCCAGGACGTCGAGCTCGTTCGCCAGGTAGACGCTGGCCCGCTGCAGCCGTTCGCCAACCTCGATCGTCTCCAGCAGCTCCTGGCGCTTGTCCGTGTCCAGGCTGAGCGTCTGGGCCATCAGGTCGGCCAGCCAGCCCGGCTCGACGATGTTCATGGCGAAGACGTAGGCGTCCTCGGGCAGGTTGCGGTCGAGTTCGACCACCTTCTCGAAGAGGGCGAGCACGGCGCGCATCAGCGCCTCGGTTGCCTGTGTCCGCTCTGAGGAGTCGAGTATGGGTACGGCGCGAACGCGGATGTAAGGCTCGAGATGGATGTACTCGACGATCTGCACTCGCTGGCGACCCTGCGTCAGCAGGCTGATCGTCCCGTCCGGCAGGCGCAGTGTACGGGCGACCGAGACCTCCGTGCCGAAGGTGTAGAGATCCTCCGGCCCGGGCTCCTCTATGTCGGCGTCCCGTTGAGCGGCGACGATCAGCGGTTCGTCGTTCTCGCTCGCCGCCTCTACCGCCTCCATCGAGCGATCGCGCCCGACGAACAGGGGCGTCACCATGCGGGGGAAGACGACCAAGTCGCGCAGCGGCAGGAGCGGTCCTTCGATCACGTCGCCCGGCGCGGTTCGCGGCTCGTCGTAGTCGGCGAAGTCGATGTCGTCGAGCGAGAAGGGGATTCCCGGCCCGCGGCCGAGGCCCGGCCACCAATCTTCGTATGCGCTAAACCGGCTCATTGCTCAGTATCGTCAGTCCGCCGGATCGTCACAGTCCGGCACCGGCTGTCCATTCCATCTCGCCAACTCCTCGCGGGCGTCGGCCACGAGGAAGATGGAGCCGGTGATCAGCAGGCCGTCCTCCGGCTCGACGATCTCGAATGCGCGGCGAATCGCCTGCTGCACGCTTACGCTCACCTCCGCGCCGCCTCCGGCCGTAGCCACCTCGTCTGCGATCTCCGTCGGCGCGGTGGCCCGCGGGTGGTCGGAGCGAGTGGCGATCACGTACTTGGCCAGCGGCAGCAGCGCCTCGAGCATCCCGGCCGCGTCCTTATCTGCCGAGGCGCCGTAGATCAGCACCCAGCGCCGGCCGGGAAACCACTCCTGGAGTGCCTGGCCCAGCACCTGCGCCGAGTAGGGGTTATGGGCGCAGTCGACGACCACGAGCGGCTGGCGGCTCACGATCTCCAGCCGGCCTGGCCAGCTCACCTGGCGCAGACCCGCGCGCACGGCTTCGGCGGACGCCGGTAGATCGGGCCCGCGGGCGATATCCAGCGCGGCGATCGCGCACAGGGCGTTCTCCAGCTGATGGCGGCCCAGGAGCGGAATGCGGTACTCGCCTTCCAGCTCAGACATCCGTCCGGAAATCCGGCGAGCGCTGAATGACTGGCCGTCGATATCGGCAGGGCCCGCCTCGTAGGTCCAGTCAGTGCCCACCTTGGTGAGCGGGGCTGCCTGCTGCCGGCAGACCTCCTCGATGACGGCGAGAGCCTGCGGTCGCTGCGGTGCGCTCACCACCGGTATGCCGGGCTTCACTATCCCCGCCTTCTCGCCGGCGATTGCCTCGAGAGTGGTTCCCAGCAAGTAGGTGTGGTCGAGACTGAGCGAAGTGATGATCGATACTTCGGGCCTCACCACGTTCGTGGCGTCGAGCCGGCCGCCCAGGCCGACCTCCACCACGGCGATCTCCACGCTCCTGCGGGCGAAGTGCTGGAAGGCGATGGCCGTGGCCGCTTCAAACGTCGTCACGCCCTCTACCTGCTCGATCGACGGCTGCAGCTCGCGGACGAGAGCGACGACTTCTTCCCGGGTTATCGGAGCGCCGGCGACCTGGACGCGTTCGCGGAAGGTGTGCAGGTGGGGTGAGGTGTAGAGCCCGGTGACGTGGCCCGCCGCGCGTAGGGCGGACTCAAGCATAGCAGCAGTGGAGCCCTTTCCCTTCGTCCCGGCGATGTGGAAGCAGCGGAACCCTAGGTGGGGGTTGCCGAGGGCCTCCAGCAGCCGTTCCACGCGCGTAAGATCGAGCGTATCGGGCGTATACCGTTCGATGCGCGTCTTTTCGTAGTCGGTCAGGCTGTGCAGGTAGGCGATTGCTGCTCGATAGTCCAACTGGCCCGGCGCCTCCTAGTCGGCTGCGGATTGTACATAGTTCTGGGGGAAATGCAAGCGGGGGGAAGGGATCAGAGACCAGGTGCGAGGCGACAAGGGCCGCGGCGGCGGAATGGCACTGAGCCCGAGCCGCTGTTCCGCGTCCCTGACCCCTGATACCTGGTTCATGAGACCTTCCTCCGACGGCCGTTGCACCCTCGGCCGATTTGTGGTACACTGATGTCAGAAGCTGCTCCCCAGGGAGGGTGGTATTGCGAAGCCGGTATCCACTGCTGATAGTCACTACTGCCTTGCTGGCGCTCACTTCTTGCCGCGGCAAACCGCTCCTAAGCGACGTTTCGTTCTCAACCGATCTGATAACGCCGAACGCGGATCGAGACAACGACGTCCTCCTGATCAACTACCGACTGGGGCGGAGTGCGCGCATCTCCATCTACTTCGACGGAGCCGAAGGCGAGCGCTACTACTTCCGGAAGGACGCCTATCGAGGGCCGTCCGTGGAGGGGCCGTACGGGGTCTACTTCGCCGGCGTGGTCGAGGGCTACGAACTCCGCGAAGACGACTTCGAGGGCTTCGTGGTCGAGAAGCGGGTGCTGCAGGACGGGGCCTACACCTGGGTCGTCGAAGCGGTCGACGAATCAGGCGCCAGCCAGCAGGTGAGCGGCACGCTGACAATCGAGGACGCGGACGTAGCGCTGCCTGAGCTGCGCGGCTTTTCCCTTGTGCCTCCCGTCTTCACGCCGAACCGGGACGGGCTGGCCGACCGGGTGACGATCAACGTCTTCCTGACCAAGGACGTGGACGAGATGGACGTCTACCTGGTGAGTCAGGACCGAGAGGCGGAGGACGATGGCTGGGAGCCGACCCGCTATCCGGTGGAGTGGAACGAGAAGCTGACGGCCTACAACGAGGCCGGGCCGCACGAGTTCGACTACGATGCCGGTGTCGATCACGGCGCTGACCCTCCGGCCGATGGGACCTACGACGTGGTGATGCGGGCGCGCGACGCCGTGGGGCAGTGGACCGCGGTGACCGGCACTCTGACGATAGAAGATGGCGGCGTGCCCCGCGTGTACATAGTGAACGGCGAGGTCGACTGGCCGATCGACAACCCGGAGTATTCGATCCCGCTGGGGGAGACGCTCTGGTTCTCGCTCACGGTCTTCAACGACAGCGGTGTTCCGGTCCGGACGAGCGGGCCCCCTCCCGGCACTGTGTACGACAGCGATCAGGTTTACTCCACGCTCGGGGAGTACGTGCAGTCTGGCGTCTTTCGCATCGGGGTCCACTGCGAGAACAGCATCACCAATCTCCCCTGGCGCTGGGCTGTGGGTGGGCCGGACGATCTCATCTCAGACGGTGAGGGGCACCTCTTCCTGCCAGCTGGCGCCCGGGCGGTGGTCAGCGGCGGTATCCGTTTCGTCGACGTGACAGAGGCCCGGAACCCCCAGTACTGCTGGGTGGCTCTGATCCACGAGGATGTGGAGATATCGGCGGTCAGTTCGCATGTCGACCCGCTGCGGGTGACCATCGAGGCGCCTTAGCGCAGGCCCTGGTCGAGCGTGCTTCAGCGGCTTCCTTCAAGCCGCTCTGGTGGAAGGAACAAGGGGAAACGCAGGTTGGGCGCGGTGAAAGGGGGAGCGTATAGCAGAAGACTAGGCACGCCGGCTGCAGTTGACCATCGAAGCGTAGTCAGCAGACAAGAGGAGGAGACAAAGATGCTTGTCAAGCGCTTGAGTATCTGTGCGCTAGTGCTCGTGTCATTCGCGTTGAGCGGGTGCGACATGTTCCCCACGGCGACGCCCACCGCCGAGCTCGGCTCGGCCGAGCGGCCGATCCAGGTCTACTTCGTCCCGTCGGTAGAGGCGGATACGATCGTCACCGGCGGGGCGGTGCTCGAGGCGGCGCTGGAGGAGGCCACCGGCCTCGACTTCGAGGTCTTCGTGCCCACCTCGTACGGCGCCTTCGTCGAGGGCATGTGCGCCGCCGGCGGGGACGCCATGGGCTTCCCGGCCACCATGGCCTACGTCGTGGCCAACGCCCGCTGCGGCGTCGACGCCTCGATGATCTCCGTGCGCTATGGGGAGGACTTCTACTACGGCGGGTTCATAGTCCCCCGCGATAGCTCCGCCCAGAGCCTCGAGGACCTGGACGGGCTGACCTGGGGCTATGGCGACGTCACCTCGACGTCCGGCTACATCGTGCCCTCGATCATCTTCCCGGCGAATGGCGTCGAGCCGGGTGATACTGTCCGCACGGGCGGGCACAACCAGACCGTCCTTGCGGTCTACAGCGGCGACGTCGACTTCGGCACTGTCTTCTTCAACCCCCCGCAGCCGGCGGCCGGCAGTTCTGTCGACCCGTGGCAGTTCGGCGATCCGGTTGAGCCCTATGCTGCGGACGTGGACACCTGCGCCCTGACCGAGAGCGGCGGCGATATCCAGTGCGGTGACTGGTACCCGAAGGATGCCCGGAGAAGCGTCCGGGCTGACACGCCGGATGTGGTCCAAGAGGTCCGTCTCCTGGACATCACCGATCCGATCCCCAACGACTGCATGGCCTTCGGCGCCGATTTCCCGACCGATCTGCGGGCGCAGATCGAGCGGGCCATCACGGCGCTCCAGGATGACGAGGAGACCTGGGGTGCAACGCTCCAGGTCATCTACAACTACGATGCCCTGGTCGACGTTGACGATTCCTACTACGATGGCATCCGCGACTACATCGAAGCGGGTGGCCTGGACATGGACGACATCGTCGGCATCCTCGAGACACAAGAGTAGCTGATCGATCAGTAGAACGACTGGGCAGGGGAGGATCTGACCCCCCTGCCCAGTCCCCCGCCAACCGCCTGGCAGGAGGTGGCCTGTGCTGAGACTGGAACATCTCACCAAGGTCTACGACGATGGCACGCGCGCCCTGAACGACGTCAGCTTCGAAGTACCGGATGGGCAGTTCCTGGTCATTATCGGCTTGAGCGGGTCGGGCAAGAGCACGCTGCTGCGCTGCATCAACCGGCTGATCGAGCCGACCGAGGGGCGCGTGATCTGGAACGGCGTGGACGTTACGGCGGCGCCGCAGGAGGAGATGCGCTTCATCCGCCGCCGCATGGGCATGATCTTCCAGAGTTTCAACCTGGTCAAACGGTCGAAGGTGATCACCAATGTGCTGGCCGGCCGGTTGGGGTACACGAACCCGGCTTTGAGCCTGCTCAATCGCTTCTCGAAGGAGGACGAGGAGCTGGCGCAGCGCAGCCTGGCGCGAGTGGGCATCGCGGACCAGGCCTACAAGCGGGCCAGCGAGTTGAGCGGCGGGCAGCAGCAACGGGTCGGCATCGCCCGGGCGCTTGTACAGGATCCTGAGCTAATGCTGGTGGACGAGCCGGTCTCCGCTCTGGACCCGGCCACTTCTCACTCGATCATGCGCTACCTGCAGGAGGTGAACGACAAGGACAAGGTGACGATCGTGTGCAGCCTCCACTTTCTCAGCCTGTCCCGCGCCTACGCCGACCGCATCGTCGCTCTCAAGGATGGGGAGATGGTCTTCGACGGGCCTCCCAAGGAGATCGACGAAGTGCGCTTCCGCGAGATCTACGGCGAGGATGCCGAAGAGGTGGAGATCAGATGACCAAGAGCCCTAGGTCTAAAGCGCGCAATATTGGCTTCATCGCCCTCGTCGTCATTGGTGTTCTGATCTATGCCTACGGGTGGCAGGCCACTGACATCGACCTCGACGTTGCCCAGGACGAGGGCCGCCAGGAGCGGGTGGTTCGAGCCCTGCGGGGCCTGCTGAACCCTATTCTATTCGAGCGGGACACCGAGAGCGAAGTGGCCTACGCCTACTTCCTGGTGCCCTGTACGGACGAATCGCCCGAACAGCCTGACGTGGTCGAGGGAGAGCCGTACGTAGAGCTCACGCCGGACTGCGGCGAGGCGAGCGATCTGATAACCGTCGAGGTGTTCGGCTTTCGGCCGTACAGTGATGGGTACATACGCTGGACTCCACCGGGGCGCTCGACGCAGACGCGGAACAGGTTTCGCACGGATGGGGACGGACATTTCCGATCTAGCGAGCTTAGGGTCCCGACCGCCAGCGAGAGCGACGAGCTGCAAGTGATCGAGGTGGAGGTGCAGTGGCCGGTTGGAGCGCCAAGGCCGAGCGAGGCGCTTACAACCACCATTGAGCGCATGATCGAGACGATCTTCCTGGCGCTCATGGCGACGACGCTCGGCCTGGTAGTGGCCATCCCGGTCAGCTTCCTGGCTGCCTTCAATCTTATGCGCCCCATCCGCAAGCCGCTGGGCAGCCTCCTGGCAACGCTGCTGCCGCTGCTGCTCTATGCCTTGTTGATACAGAGGCTGAAGGCGCTGGGAGCGCCCGACGTGCTGGTGGATTGGTTGTCGCTCAGGCCCCTGATCGAGCAGGCGTACAACTTCGGCAACATGGGCTGGATCGGCGCCGGCATCCTCCTGGTTCTGGCGGCCGGATCATACGTCATCATCTTCAGGCTGCTGCCCAACCCGCACGACGTCTCAAGGCGAGGCAAGACAGTGCGCTACCTGCGCCTGGCGCTGGGGGCAAGCTCCCTCCTGACTGGAGCGGCGATTGCGTCTGGCGTCGGGAACCAGCTCGCTATCGCCGTCAGCGGCGTCCTGGGCGGCGTGTTGAGCAGCGTTGTGGGCACCGTATCTACCTTCGTTGTGCTGATGCTGCCCGGCGTCACAGGGCTGGTGTTCGCTGTTGTCCTTGGCACTCTGCTCAGTGGCCTGGTCGAGTCGCTCGTCGGTAGGCTCCAGGGCACAGCGGCTCGCCGCGCCCTTGGCCTCATGCTGGGAGCTGCTGCGGGCGGCCTGCTTCTCTACCTGGGCTACACGGCGATCTTCAACTTCTACAACCCGGGGGATCCGATGCCCCTCCTCTGGGAGATCACAGCCGCTGGCGGCGTCCTGGGTGGGATTGGCGGTCTCGTGCTTGGGGCGGACCACTCGCTGCCTCTCGGCCTGATCATCTACTACGTAGTGCGTACTATTCTCAACGGTCTACGGTCGATCGAGCCTCTGATCATGGGCATCGTCTTCGTCATCTGGGTGGGCATCGGTCCCTTCGCCGGCGTGCTCGCTCTCGCTCTCCACTCGATCGCCGCGCTGGGCAAGCTCTACTCAGAGCAGGTGGAGAGCATCGACCCCGGACCCATCGAGGCGATCACGGCCACCGGCGCGACTCGCCTGCAGATGATTCGCTATGGCGTAGTGCCTCAGATCGTGCCGCCCTACATCGCCTTCACGCTCTACCGCTGGGACATCAACGTGCGCATGTCGACTATCATCGGCTTCGTCGGCGGCGGCGGCATCGGCTTTGTGCTGCAGCAATGGATCAACCTGCTGCAATACCGCGAGGCCGGGGTCGCCGTGCTGGCGATCGCCATCGTCGTCGCTGCGCTTGACTACGCCAGCGCGAAGGCGCGGGAGAAGATCACCTAGGCCCGTATGTCCCACCTGGCGGTAGTGATCGTCAGCTGGAACGTGCGAAGCCTGCTGGCGGGCTGTCTGAAGTCGCTGTATGTAGACCTGGAGCGCTCGGAGCCCGAGTCAGCGGTCTGGGTTGTGGACAACGCCTCGTCCGACGGTACGCCGGAGATGGTGGCGGAGTCCTTTCCGGACGTCCGCCTGATCGCCAATAAGGAGAATCTGGGCTTCGCCGCGGGGAACAACCTGGCTCTACGCCAGGCGCTTGTCCCCTCGGGGCGAAGCCCGGACTACGTCTGGCTGCTCAACCCGGATACAGAGGTCCTTTCCGGGGCCACCCAGGCGCTAGTCTCGGCGCTCGAGGTGCGGCCGAGGGTGGGGGTGGGGGGGGCCAGGCTGCAGTACCCCGATGGCTCTCTCCAGCAGTCGGCCTTTCGCTTTCCCGGCCTGGCGCAGCTTCTTTTCGAGCTTTTCGCGCTCCCGGCGCGCCTGTACGACACGCCGCTGAACGGCCGCTACGGTCGCCGGCGATACGATGGAAACCAGCCTTTCGAGGTCCACCACCCTCTGGGCGCGGCGATGATGGTGCGGGCCGAGGCCGTGGCGCAGGCAGGGCTGATGGACGAAGGGTACCGGCTCTACTGCGAGGAGATCGACTGGTGCTGGCGGATGCGCAGGGCCGGGTGGGGTGCGATCTGCGTTCCGCAAGCCCGGGTTGTCCACTATTCGGGTGGATCGACCACCCAGGCGGCCACCAGGTCGTTCGTCGATCTGTGGACGAGCAGGGCGCGCCTCTACTCGCGCCTACAGGGCAGGCTGAAGCGGCGCCTGGCCCGTGCTCTCGTACGGGCGAGGATCTGCCGCAAAGCTCCGGGCGAAGGGGAAGACAAAGCCAGAGCCTGCCGGGAAGTGCTCCGCGCCTGGGGGCACGTTCGATGAGCCTGACCGCCGTGGTCCTGACGCTTGACGAGGAGAAGAACGTCCTTCCGTGCCTGGACAGCCTGGCCTGGGCGGAGCGGCGCGTTGTATTCGATAGCTTCAGCGGCGACGACACCGTAGCTCTCGCGCGCCAGGCCGGTGCCGAAGTGATCCAACATCCCTTCGAGGACTATGCCCAGCAGCGGAACGCTGCGCTGGAGGTGGTTGAGGCGGATTGGGTCTTCTTCGTCGACGCCGACGAGCGGGCGACGCCGGAACTGGCGGAGGAGGTGGGCCAAGTCACCTCGGGCGACGGCGAAGAGGCGGCCTGGTCGGTACCCAGGCATAACTACATCTTCGGCCGGCTCACTCTGGGAGCGGGCTGGTATCCGGATTACCAGGTCCGCCTGGTGCGCCCGGGGAAGGTCCACTGGGAGCGGCCGGTGCACGAGATAGCTGTGATAGAGGGTGCAGGGGGATACCTGCGGAACCCACTCATCCACCATAACTACGTCGACGTGGCCGATTTCGTCAGCCGGCAGGAGCGGTACACCAATATCGACGCCGGCATTCTCCTGCAACAAGGTGTGCGCCCCAGGTTCTATACGCCCTATTCCCAGTTCCTGCGTCACTTCTGGTTCCGTTTCGTGCGACTGCGGGGCGTGCGGGACGGGCTGCATGGGCTGCGATTGAGCCTGCTGACCGCCTACTACGAGGCGCTGAAGTACGGCAGGCTGGCCCGGCTGTGGAGGTCGAGGGCATAGCGGGTAGACGCAGGGCACTTCTGGTGCGCTAGAGGCCTGTATCCTCAAAGGGAAAGGGCCTTTCCGGCGCTCGAGGAACCGCCTCTCTGCAGGCTTGGGCCTCGAACACCTACTTTGACCATGCACGCCAGGTGTGATATACTCCCCGCCGAAATCGGCAGTGAGCGAGGCAGCGAGGGAGTGAAGCGACGATCAGACGGCTCGATGAACGAGCCTGTGTTGCTGCTCAACGGCAACTACGAGCCCATCAACGTCTGCACCACACGGCGAGCGATGGGGCTGATTCTGGCGTCCAGGGCCACAGTGCTGGAGAACGGGCGTGGGTACGTGCACACCGTGTCCGCAATATACGAACGCCCTTCCGTCATCCGGCTCCTCTACACTGTGCGCAGGCCTCGCCCCCGCGTGCGGCTCTGCAAGCGGGAGATCCTGCGCCGCGACGCCCACACGTGCCAGTACTGCGGCAGCAGGCTCAGCCGCCTGACAATCGATCACGTCGTGCCCCGCTACCGAGGCGGCAGCTACGAGTGGGAGAACCTAGTCACTGCTTGCCCGCAGTGCAACAGGCGCAAGGGTGGGAGGACGCTCCAGGAATCGAGGATGGCACTCCTGCGCCCGCCCGCGGAGCCCAGGCCTACAGCGAAATACCTCTTCGGTCGCTACGGGGACGGCGAGGGCTCGTGGGCCAAGTACCTCGACGGCTGGTAGTGCCTCTCAGTGGCTATACTGATCCGCAGCATGCGCGGGCCGGATGAAGAGTCCGGCCCGCGTTCACTTACCGGGTAGCCTGTAGGCTACGACCCTAGCCCGTCTCAGCGGCGGTCTCGGCGGCGGGTGAGGGCCCCGCAGCCATCTCTCCCAGTCGGGCCAGCTCCGCGGCCAGAGCCGCGGGGCTGACGGCTCTCTCATCGGCCAGCGCCATGATGCGTTCACTGCAGCGCTCCTGCTCTTCTGGGCTCAGCTCGGCCGGCGCCAGCCCGATGACGGGGATGCTGCCGGTCTCGGCGTCGCTTTGCAGCTGCTGGATCAGATCGAGTCCCGCCATGTCGGCGACGGCGGGGTTCACCAGGATGGCGTCCGGCTTCTCGCTGCGGGCAAGCTCAATTGCCTTGTCCGCATCCTGCGCGGTAGTCAGCGAGCAGCCAGGTGCAGTCCCCTCGCGCATCGCCGTCTCTGTTGCCGCATCGTCGTCCACGAGCAGGGCCTTCATTCCGTCCTCGCTCGTTCCGGCCGCAGCAACGCGCCGCATCAGCTCACGAACGTCGTCAAGCCGCAGTGGCTTTGCCAGCAGGTCGGCAGTGCCGATGGCGAAGCCAGATGGTCCGGCTGGTCGGCCGGACATGGCCACAATGGGGATGCTCTTGGTTCCCGGGTGTGACTTGAGGCTTGTCAGGAGGCGCAAGGCTGCCTGGCCCGGCAATGTGATATCGAGCGCTATGAAGCGGGGGTGCAGTTCTCTCGCCAGCGTGAGCACGCCGGAGTCGGTGTAGCGGGGCAGAGGCACGTAGCCCGCCTCTCTGAGGTGCAGGGCCAGGAGGTGGCACAACAGGCGGTCGCTCTCAACGACGAAGGCCAGGTCCTGCTCGGGAGGCTCGACATCGTCCGGCTGCCCGGCCGCGGCCTCCGGCGGGCCGGCGACCGGCAGCAGGAAGCGGAATGTGGCTCCGCGGCCAAACTCGCTATCCACCCAAAGACTGCCGCCGTGCAGCTCCACCAGTCGCTTGCTGATGGCCAGCCCGAGGCCTGTGCCGGTCATCTCCTCGCCTGGCTTCTTCTTACCCGCCTGGCGGAATTCCTCGAAAATGATCTCCTGGTCCT
>Ga0307421_1001669_pt1 | contig 13135 bp, 12 predicted proteins | sample SalMarWE160270MG_FD_202163 | JGI IMG/M metagenome (GOLD analysis project Ga0307421, IMG submission 202163) | Salt marsh sediment microbial communities from the Plum Island Ecosystem LTER, Massachusetts, United States - WE1602-70 | ecosystem: Environmental > Aquatic > Marine > Intertidal zone >...
ATGGCTCTAGAAAATGGTACCAAAGAACGCCAGCGCTTGCGGCTCAGATTACTGACCATATTTGGTCAACTCGGGAATTATTGGTCTATCGGGTACCATAATTTTTCAATAAAGTAGGGACACTAAGCAATTTTGTGGTTTATAGGAATTTGGCATTCTATCGCGGTAAAGAAATCAAAGTGGAGGCCAATGAATACGTATCGGTCCAGGTAGACTGCGACCGAGGAGGCGAACTGTCTATGGTTTTGACACTCATGCAAGGTGCAGTCTCGTTCTGTGTGGAGAAGTGATTTTAAAATGATTTTAGAGTCAGGGTTATACTTTTGGCAGCTTTTTTCTTGACATATATTTTTTTGTGATTAATTTATACTTGAAAACGATATTAGTCCAAAATAATAACAATAGGATAATCATTAAACAAGAAAAATTTGAAAGGAGGTGACAGCCATGTCCAGAAATCATTTAGCCGAAAATTTGACAGAAAGGAAGGACGTTATTGTTAGCAATGCGCAAGATGCAATTATCAACCAGGTCAGCAATATTCTATTACGAATGCGGGGCAAGCTTTCCCGGAAGGCATGGAGGAAACTACTTAAAATAGCTGACGACCTGGATAAGGATGGAACTTACGCACCGGCCATCAATGCTATTCGAGGTGCCTTTGATAATAGCCATCCCTATATCCAATTTATTGAAATTATAGCCAAAAAGAATCCTCGTTGCCGCAAGAGGCTTATAAACAATTTTTTCCTTAATGCCGTTTTTAGAGGGATAAAAAAGAGGAAAGAATTCTCACATAATAACAATACATCTCAGCCCTTCTTCTTTGTTATCTCCCCGAGTATGAGGTGTAACTTACACTGCCTTGGCTGCTATGCCGGCAATTATCCTCAAAAGGATAAACTATCCTATGAGACAATTGACGAGATCCTGAAAGATGCAAAAACAATGGGCATATATATGGTCACTGTCTCTGGTGGCGAGCCGTTTTTCAGGGAGGACATCCTGGATCTCTTTGCCAGCCATAATGACATCTACTTTCAGGTGTTCACCAACGGCACCTTAATAGACTCCGCACTGGCTAAAAAGATCGCCCGATTGGGCAATATTGTGCCGGTAATCTCGTGTGAAGGTTTTGAGGAAGAAACAGACTATCGCCGGGGCAAGGGCACGTTTCAAAAGATCTGTCAGGCCATGGATAATCTAAAAAAGGCCGGGGTAATCTACGGTTTTTCCTCAGTGCCGGCTTCCTATAATTATTCTGCACTGCTTAAGGAAGAATATTATAAATTTCTTGTTGACAAAGGGGTACTATTCGGCTGGCTTTTCCAGTATATCCCTATTGGTTTCAAACCAGACCCTAATCTTATGCTTACACCGGAGCAGAGAGTAACCCTCCATGACAGGGTTAAAGAAATGCGCAGCAAGTATCCTCTCTTTGTTGCTGATTTCTGGAATGATGGTCCTTATGTAAATGGATGTCTGGCAGGTGGACGAACGGAGTCAGGCTATTTCCACATTAACAGTAATGGTGATATTGAGCCCCGTGTTTTTGCACACTTTGCTGCTGATAATATCAAGGATATCTATGAACGTGGCGAACACTTGTGGGATGCCCTGAATTCCGACTTTTTTAAGGAGATCAGGGCAGGGCAGCCCTGGAATAAATATCATCAAATGCCATGTATGGTGATTGATAATCCCCAGTGTCTGCGGAATGTGGTTAAAAAGACCCATCCCTATCCCACCCATGAAGGTGCTGAATCTATAATTGAGGATCCGGTATTGGTTAATCATCTCGACAATTACTCAAAAGGGCTGGAGGCTATATTAAGGGAAAGGGATTTGTTAAATCGCCATATGGAAATAAAGGCTGCGGCAAACTAAATATATATGATAACATCTAATTTAAGGAGGTAAAAATCATGACAAAAAACCAGATGAAAGATCGTATTGCAGAGGAATTGAGGAAGGCAAAAGAGGCCGGGCAGATCACTACAGAAAAGGTGCGTGAGATTGTGCGTAAGGCGGTATCTGCTTCCGTGCCAGAGACCAGGGGTAGTATTGATAAGCTTCGCCCTATTGTTAAAGACGCTTTATCCGCTGCTGTGGAAGGTTTACAGGATACTGGAGCAGATGCAAAAGAGGTCTTCGGAGGGGCTGTGGAAGGCGCGATTACTGGTGCTTGCAGCCTTGGGGATCAAGCGGTTGAGGCTACACGGAAGGAACTCCGGAAACTCGAAATACGACTCAAGGATGATAAGACCAGGTTGGCACAAAGCCTCAGAGAAGGACTTGAAGGTGCAAAAGATGCAGGCGCTTCGTTGTCAGAAGATCTAAGGGGACGTGTGGATGCTGCTATAACAGAGACCAAACTGAAGAGCACAGAACTATTAGGTTTGACCAAACAGACTGTCAAAGAAGCAGTCAAACAGGTCATAGAGTCAGGCAAAGATGTGAAAGAGACCGTGGCAAAGATTACAAGAGATGCTACTGAAAGAGCCCTGAAAGAAGGCCGGTTCAGCGCGGACAGGGTAAAAGGAATTACAGGCAAGGTCATGTCCGGCGCAGTGGAAGCCGCAGAGGAGGCCGGCAAAGATGCCAAGGATGTTGCGGCTGGTGCTTTTGAAGGTGCTCAGAAAGGGATCGCATCAACAGTGGAATCTGTTGGAGAAAAAACAAAGTCATTTCTCCGTAATGATCTTGCTCAAACAAAGGAAGACCTTGAGTCTGTCGAAGACCTTTTTATTGAGACTACCCGCAAAGTAGCAAGGAGTTCAGGGAAAGAGGCAAAAAACGTACTAAACGACCTTGCTGATAAAAGCAAAAAAACGACCTCTGTTTTGAGAGAAAAGGCCCGCCATGCTGGGGAGGCGGCCGCTGAAAGACTTAAGGATGCCGGGAAAGATGCGGCCAAAGCGACCGCAGAAGCTGCCGGTAAGGGGGCTCAGATTATGGCCGAAGAGGCCAGGGAACTTGGGAAAAGATCCGTGGCTGTGGCCAGGGGAGCGATCTCCGGCTTGTTAAAAGGGGTAAAAAATGCTCTTAAAAAAGAAAAGGAGGAATAATCATGAAGAAGGTGACAATAATGACATTGTTGGTGTTCGGGCTGGTTATTGGCTTTTCAGCGTCCGTGGTTCTTGCTGCTGAGCAGACAAGCCAGTCAAAAAGCGAGGGAAAAGCAGAAAAGGGGTTGTATCATGCCCTTAAGACCCAGGTTTCCCTGGCAGAGGCCAAAGTCTCTCTGCTCAAGGCCCGCTCTGAATTCTGGATCAACAAAAACAAGGAGGCCTCACTCCGTTCCTTGGAAGAGACCAAAATGTATTTAAACGAGGCATATCAGAGTGCGGACCAGTCAACGCGGGCACGGATTGCCGGCCTGAAAAGTCAGATGGAAACAGTAAAGAACGCAGTGCATAAAAAAAGCCAACAGGCTGGTTCCAAATTAACTGATCTCGCAGACAGGAGTGAGGCGGCGTTGAATACTGCCATTGCAGAGACTAGCGCAAGAGCAACAGCCATGAAGGGTGAGACAGCCACTCGTCTCGCATTGGCTCAGGCAAAGGCGTCCGCAATGAAGGCCAAGATTGCTTTAGAGATAGATAAGTCCCCTGAAAAGGCAAAACAGGCATTGACCGAAGCCGAAGGGTATCTGGCCGAAGCGAAAACCAGTGCCTCCCAATGGTCAGGTCAGGGAATTGCCAAACTGCAAACCGAAACGCGCGAAGCCAAGAAGGCCCTCACTGATAATGCGAGGGAAGCCAAAAGGAAACTTGATGCCCTTATCTCCCACACCGGTGATCAGCTTAAGGCTTACAGAACCAGGGTCAAAGAGAGTGAAAAAGTGAACTTACTCAGGAAAAGATACGCACAACTTGAAGCCCAGGCCGCCATACTGAAGGCACGGCTCGCCGCGGAGAAAGCAGAGACTTATGAGCAAGCGCAACTCTATCTTGAGGAAGCCAAGGGCTGGTACACCCGCACCAAGAGCAGGGCCGAGGATGCCAGCCGCCAGCAGTTAGTAGCAATGGAAAAACGTATTGATGAAGCCGGGGTTGTATTGAAAGAGAAAGGAAAACAGGCTCGCAACAAGCTTTCTGATCTTATTATTCAAGCAGGGGAGCTTGTCAGGGGAGAATAGTAAGAATCTTTACTTAAGAACCCGGGTGACCGATGAATCTCATGGTCGCCCGGATATAATCTGCAAGAATAAGAGGAATGGCCGAATAAAATAAACTCCATGAAATATAGCGTATTGTTAATACTTCTGAGCATTCCTGCTGTTTTCGGGGCGGATCAGGCTGGGGCACAGGAAAAATCCTGGACATTCAGCTTTTACTTTGAAAACGATCTCTTTGCAGATACGGATCAAAACTACACCAACGGCGTTAAGTTAACCTGGATTTCATATGATTTGACCAGTTATGCAGAGAGCGGTAAGTTACCTGACTGGAGTCTGCCTTACATACATCGGCTGCCTTTCATCAATGAACCGGGACTCCAGCGCAATATAGCCCTTTCCATCGGCCAGAACATGTATACTCCACAGGATATCTCACGTAGGGACTTGATTGACGATGACCGGCCATACGCGGGATGGACCTACTTTGGTATTGCCTTTCATAACAAGAACGATCGCCGTCTGGACACAATGGAAATCCAACTGGGCATTGTAGGTCCAGCGTCTTTCGCTGAAGAAACGCAAAGTCTGGTGCACGAATTGCGAGGCAGTCAACACCCCAATGGCTGGGACAATCAAATCAAAAACGAACCGGGTTTGGCTATCGTCTATGAACGCAAATTACGTCTCTTTCAAGCAGGGTCCTGCAATGACCTGGGCTTCGATGCCATTACTCACCTGGGCGGCACTTTGGGTAACGTCTACACTTATGCCAATACCGGCATGGAGGTCCGCGCGGGCTTAAATATTCCAACAGATTTTGGCGATGCCCTCATACGCCCGGCAGGCGACACTAACGCGCCTGTGAATGCACGGGATCCCCGCCTGTCCGAAAAAAATGGTTTTGGACTATATGTATTTTCCTCGGTAAGCGGCCGCGTCGTCCTGCGTGATATCTTTCTGGATGGAAACACCTTCACAGACAGTCACAGCGTTGACAAAAAATACTTCGTGGCCGATGTTGCCGCCGGAGTCAGCTTAGTCATCCACCACTTCAAACTTTCTTACGCCCAGGTTTTACGGACAAAAGAATTCAAAGGACAACAGGAAAATCACTCATTCGGCTCAATTACCATTTCTTTTTCCTGGTAGCATAAACTGCCGTAGGAAATTCATTGAATAAGTTTATTGGGCATTGTGAGGAAACACGGGACTGTTTGTTGAGAGCGCCAAAATAATTATCTCTCCCAATTGGAATGAAGAGATTGTTTCTGAGGTGTTCAGGATGGAACTGTAGGTTTTTGTTGATAAACCATTCATAACCAAGACCATTGAAGAGTCTTTGTCCCGGTTGATCAAAAAGTCAGAAAAAATTGCAGATTCATGCCAAGCATTCAAAATAAGGCAAGGAAAGTCCGGTTGAGTTTTTCACATTCATTGTTATATTTAATTGTAGCCTGGGGAGGGCATACAAGAAGGAGGTGATTTGTATGGAGATAGTTCCCTGGAGACCGTTTGGCGGAGAACTTAGTTCATTTCGTACAGAAATGGACAAATTGTGGAAGCAATTTTTTGGTGAATCACCTGTTGTCAGAACGGTTGCAGAAGAATGGTCGCCTACCGTTGATATTTCAGAAACAAAAGATAAGCTTCTCATTAAGGCAGAGCTGCCCGGTTTGGAAGCGAAAGACGTGAACGTGAGTATCTCGGGAGACTTACTCACTATAAAGGGTGAGAAGAAATCGGAAGAGGAAGAGGAAGACGAACATTATCATTGCATTGAGAGATGCTACGGGTCTTTCCAGCGTTCCTTTCGGCTCCCAGTAAATGTGCAAAGTGATAAGGTTGAGGCGACCTTTGACAAGGGTGTGTTGAAGATAGCGCTTCATAAGGTAGAGGAAGCAAAGAAAAAAGAAATAGAGATTAAGGTTAAATAGATATGCATCTGCCCTCCCCAGTTACAATATTAAAATATGGGATGGTTGACTTTGTTATAAAAATTCGCAATTATAATATAAAAAAAGGGAAAGAGAATATAAAGGTCTCTAAAGAATTTGGTAATTTTCAAAGGATAATGAACATCCTTGATAAGCATAAAATGGTCTTGTTGAGCATGATAACTCTTAAGGAACCTGAGGAAGAGGACTGGCTTACAGTCTTAAGAGCAAAGAGCAAAGATGCTGAGCCAATGGCTAAAGAGCTAAAGACCTCTGGGTTTAATGTTACCTATGTGGGTTAGGATTTTTCTTGGATAAATATAAGGACCAGGGAAACGAGCCCTATTTATAGCCTATCTCAGATTCAACCAAAATAACATAAAAACAGGAGGAGCAAAAGATGATGAAATATCCAAAATACAAAAAGGTGCTTTTCTGTACAGATTTTTCTGAAAATGCAGATTATGCCTTTGAGTTTGCCTATGGTATTGTCAAAAGAGATGATGGTCTCCTGTATATGTTACATGTGATACCTTATAATCCCCATCAGGCGTATGTAGAAAATTCCATAGATGGGGAAACTTTAGTAAAGATACAAAGAGGGATAGAAGAAGATCTGGTTAATAACTTTAAGGAGCGCTATATAAAAAAGATAGAGGGTGAGATTGAATTTGAAACCGTTACCAGATCTGGCAGGGAGGATAATGAAATAATCAAATTTGCAAAGGACGAGAAGGTAGATCTTATTGTTATGGGTACACACGGTAAAACAGGAATAGAACATGCCTTTTTCGGAAGTGTTGCCGAAAAGGTCCTCCGACACAGTCCATTTCCTGTCTTTATTATCCCCGATAGAAAAAAACTTGAACGATCTTAAGACAGATTATAAATCCCATCTTAGAGGTAAGCAGAGGGTTGGGAAAGGCTACAGATTGCAAAGCCAATTCCGTAAGACATATAAGCTATAGGGAGCATATCGATGAACTTGAAAGTATTCTATCTCAATGAAAACAAATATTTAGAGCTTTCTTCGCAAAAGAGCTTCCTTGATTCATGCAGAGATGGCAAATCCCATTACTGGATAGATGTGGAGAAACCGGATCCTACCTCCTTTGCGGAGTTTTTATCATCACAGGAGCTTCACCCTCTTGTCCTGGAAGGATGTTTAGAACCTGTCATGACCTCGCATGTAGCGCCTTACCAGCAATCACTATTCGTCAAATTGTCGACACAGCTTGACTGGGATAGCGCTAACCAATCTTTTCTATCCATTATCTGTCTATCCCAGGCCATCATCACTGTTCATGAGGAATCCATTCCCGCACTGGAAAACCTTGCAACGGAATTCTCTGGCGCCTTGCGATTCCATACATTGAGTACGCCTGCTATACTTTACCAGATAGTTGATCGTCTGGTTGATGAAGACATGGCTATTGCATTGGAGTCTCAACGCAAAATCGAGACACTCGAAGAGGCAATGGATCAGGAGGCGGACTCCGTACAAATTGAACAGATACTCATGCTCAAGCAGCGGGTTGCCCACCTCGCTGTCATCTTTGAAGACCAGCGTTATTGTCTAACTACTCTGGGGACTGTCGAGTCCGAAGTTTTGGATATAACGGATCTCCGTGAATATTTCCGTGATTCCCTCGGTCATTTAGAGTATGCACTTCGCTCTGTTGGTCGACAGCAGGCACATCTGTCCGAGCTGCACCAACATTACCTGCTTACATTACAGGATAAGGTGAACAAGCGTCTCAGACTCCTGACTATCATCTCCGCAGTTTTTCTGCCACTGACACTAATTGCTGGCATCTATGGCATGAACTTTCGGTATATGCCGGAGCTCACATGGCGTTACGGTTATTCGCTGGTGATTGCCGTAATGCTTGCCTTTACCGGTGTTTTGCTATGGGCATTCCATCGTAAGGGATGGTTCAAGTAATTGTTGAGGGCAGAGAAACCGAAATTTAGCTCCATCATAATTGTTGCGGCTATTTTGTGTGCCATATTGTATTATGGACAGCGGCTCGGAAGCGCATCCATAGAAGAGCCGGAATCCTTTTGGAGGGATAACCTGTACGAGCTGGATACCCATATCATTAACTTGATAGTATAGGAATTTCCTTTTTAAGTCCTTGTAGGGGCGACATTTATGACGTCCCGCAAAGCGGGATTCGATAAATCGAACCCCTACAGGTCCGCACCAAAGGTGCGATATGTTCAAGGGGTGACAGGGGAAGGAGTTTCCAATAGCCTATGACTGTTTCGCAGTGGATTTTTGCCCATTTTTTTGAAATTATCGGTTACATTTTGGCTATCATCCTGATTCCACGTATCCTGTTTGAGCGTCATCATCCCGGAGCCACTATTGCCTGGTTGCTCGCTATCGCTTTGATACCATTTATAGGAGTCCCGCTTTATTTTTTGATCGGCGGAAAAAGAATTAAAAGAATCACCAGGGAAAAGGATTGGGGCATACGTAATATGGGGACTTCCGCCCAGGATCCTGACGATGGCAATCTGTTATCAGGTGGCCGTAAAATTGCCCAGCTTTTGACGCGCGCAGGCACCTTTCCTCCGGCCCCAAATAACAAGGTGACCATGATTGACGACGGCGTCGTAGCATATACCACCCTTGTTAATCTGCTGGAAACTGCCAGAGAATCCATTGAAATAGCCACCTTTATTCTGGGCCGTGATGAGGTGGGACACACGATTGTTGATTTGCTGGCACGGAAGGCAAAACAAGGGGTAAATGTACGCCTGCTGCTGGATGCTTATGGCTGTTTCCTTTCCCGGGGAAGATTTGTCCGACCGCTCAAGGATGCTGGTGGACAAGTTGGCGTTTTTATGCCTATGCTACCTCTTCGCCGGCGCTGGTCGGCCAATCTCCGCAATCATCGCAAAATGGCAGTTGTTGACGGTTGTCATGCCCTGGTAGGGGGCATGAACTTAGCTAAAGAATACATGGGACCAACTTCATATAAAAAAAGATGGAAAGACGTTTGTATGGCAGTCACCGGGAGCGGTGCTGATCATTTGCGCACTGTTTTTTGGCAGGATTGGGTATACTGCACCGGTGAAGTGGTTGACAACAGTGTCTTTTCTCCGATAACGTCTCCGGGTGGAGATAATGGCAGTACCGTTCAGATAGTGGGAGATGGGCCAGACATACCTGAGCGACCCCTCTATTCCGGAGTGCTGGCAGCGCTCAGCCAGGCGCGGGAAAGCGTCTGGGTGATTACTCCATACTTTGTTCCAGATGAACCTCTCTCCGCGGCTCTTGAACTGGCTGCTCGCATGGGCTGTGACGTCCGCCTTATTATTCCTGAGCGATCTAACCATCCTCTTGTTGATCTGGCAGGACGCTCATTTTTGCCTGACCTTGTGGCAGCTGGCGTTCACTTTTATTTTTATCAGCCAGGCATGCTGCATGCCAAGTTGATTGCCATTGATCAGCAACTGGCGGTAGTAGGTTCGGCCAATATGGATATCCGTAGTTTTCAGCTCAATTTCGAGATTGCATCCTTTCTTTATACTCCCGGCGATGTACAGCAGATTACACAGGTGATAGAAGGCATACTCAGGCAATCCCGGCAAGTAAGCAAAGAGGAGTTAGAAAAAAAGAGCAAAATCCGAGAATTTTCTGAAGATATCTGCCGGATTTTTTCACCGCTTTTGTGAAGAAGGATAAGAGGTTGCGAAAAAGTTTATAAGGACTGCACTTGCAGCCAGATTGGAGGAAAAAGAGGTCTTATCCGGAGAAGAGGTAGAGGCGATTGTTAAAGAGACTAAAGCTTGAAATCAGTTCGCTTAAAATTATTAGTATGCAGTAAAGCTATCGCCATAAATCCATAGAAAGGAGAAAAATCATGTTTGATCTCATTAAAAAAACCATGCTGACGGGAGTAGGTCTGGCTGCTATGACCAAGGATAAGGTTGAGGAACTGGCCAAGGAGCTTTCGGAAAAAGGAAAGCTTTCGGAAAAAGAGGGAAAAGATTTGGTTAATGAGCTACTGAAAAGGTCTGAGCAGGCTAAAAAGGACCTGGAAACAAAGATTGAAAACATAGTAGAGAAAGTGCTGAGGAAAATGAATTTAGCCAGCAAAAAAGACATTAGCAAGATTGAAAAGAGGCTGAAACGTCTCGAAAAAAAAGAGACAGCAGGTAGTTAGCGAGATATATCTCAATGAAGGATATTGTCCACAAAAATAAAAACGCCCGCGCGCGAAAGATAGGGTTAGCCCTTGGCAGCGGCTCTGCCCGCGGTTGGGCACACATCGGAGTAATCAACGCCCTGACTGAGGCAGGCATCCACGTGGATTATGTTGCCGGTACCAGTGTCGGCGCGGTGGTGGGGGCTGTATATGCTTCCGGCAGGATCGACTCCTTCAAAGATGTTGTACTTCAGCTCGACTGGAAAAAGATCGCCTTTTTCCTTGACGTTGTGTTCCCTAAATCCGGATTGATCGACGGCAATAAGATTGCTGAATTTATCCGAAGCCATGTGGAAGAAAAAAATATTGAAGATCTCTCCCTCCCATTCTGCGCCGTATCCACTGATCTTGCCACCGGAAACGAGGTAATTATTAAAGATGGAGACATTATTGAGGCAGTAAGGGCAAGTATCTCTGTACCTGGGGTCTTCACGCCGGTCAGGAAAAACGGGGCAATTTTGGTCGATGGAGGCCTGGTCAATCCTGTTCCAGTGAGTGTTGTAAGGGAGATGGGAGCTGACGTGGTTATTGCAGTTGATCTTAATCATGATATTGTTGGTAAGAAAGGGATTAGTAAAACCTCCATCCACAATTCCAGTGCATTGGCTCCTCGCCCAAGAACTTCGGAGGGTTTAACAAAAGGGAGCAGAATACTGGATGCCTTGAACAAAAGACTCGAGACGCTTGATCTCGCTGCTTTAACACATATAAGACAATGGATGTCGGGAGGTCCACTGCCCAACATTTTTGAGATAATAATGAGCTCTATCAACATCATGGAGACCCAGATTACTGCTACAAAACTAAAAGCAGACCACCCAGCCCTGCTGATTCAACCACATCTGGGACACATCAGATTCCTGGAATTCAATAGGGCCGAGGAGGCCATTGTTGCAGGATATGAAGAGACTAAACTGTGCATTCAGACATCGTTTATTTGCTGAACGGTTGATTTCCATCTTATCAACGACTCAACAACTTAACGAGGTATGGCGTTTAGCCTTTACCCTCGAAAAAGGATAAAAACATGTTTATCCAAAAAATTGGCGTAATAGGCCGCACCTATCGTCACCTTAACCGATACCGCCAGATCCTTACCATCCTTTTTAAATACGGATTTGGGGATCTGGTGGACACCCTGAAGATTGAGCAATATCTTGAAATTGGCCTTCAGATGATCTCCAGGAAGCGCCGGGAGCATGTGGAAAAACTCACCAGAGCGGAGAGGGTTAGAATGGCCCTGGAAGAGCTCGGTCCAACATTTGTAAAACTGGGCCAGATAGTTTCTACCCGTCCTGACCTAATTCCTGTAGAATTCATACAAGAACTTTCAAAGCTTCAGGACCATGTTCATCCCTTCCCCTATGCCGAGGTAAAGCATATCATAGAGTCAGAGCTCAGCGCACCTCTTGGCGATATCTTTCAACACTTCGAGCAAACCCTTCTTGCCGCCGCCTCCCTCGGGCAAGTCCATCGAGCGCAATTTGCTGATGGAGAAGAGGTAGTTGTCAAGGTCCAACGTCCAGGTATACACAAAACTATCGAAGTCGATTTGGAAATCATGCTTCATTTAGCCTCTCTTATGGAACGGCATTTGGAGGTAGCAGAACTCCAGCACCCCACCAAGATTGTGGAAGAATTCGCACACACCCTGGAAAGGGAACTGGATTACACTATTGAAGCCTCAAATGTGGAGCGCTTTGCCAGGCAGTTCATGGGTGATCAGAAGATATACGTGCCCAAGGTATATCGCGAAACCACAACCACACGAGTTCTCACCATGGAGTACGTGGACGGCATAAAGGCCTCTGAGATCGATCAACTACAATTAGCATCTCTTGATCAAAAAGAGATTGCACACCGGGGCGCTGATCTGATCCTGAAACAGATTTTCGACTACGGTTTTTTTCACGCAGACCCGCATCCGGGCAATATATTCATTCTGCCGAATAATGTCATCTGCTATCTGGACTTCGGCATGATGGGACGTATTGACCGCCAGACACGGGAAAACTTTGCTGATTTGGTTATGAGTATTGTTAGCCGGGATGAAGGAAAGGTCGCAGATGCCCTGCTAAAACTTACCCTCTGGGAGGATGAACCGGACCGAAGCACCCTGGAAAGGGAACTGGGCGAGTTTATGGATCTGCATTTCTACCGCCCCCTAAAGGAACTGGAACTTGGAAAACTGCTCCGGCAACTTTTGGACATGGCTTCAAAGCATCGCCTGCGTGTTCCGCCAGACCTGTTTCTGATGCTGAAGGCACTCAGTACGGTGGAGAGTCTGGGCAGCGCACTCGACCCTGATTTTGACATGGCGACACATGCAGCCCCTTCTATTCGGCGTATTCAGCGGGAGCGCCTTCATCCCCGTCGTGTTGCCGCAGATATGTTTGACACCGGAGCTGAAATTGTTTCACTAATAAAGGAGATCCCCCGCGAACTGCGCGATATTTTGAAGCAAGTCAGACAAGGGAAGGTGAAGCTGGAATTCGAGCATCGAGGCTTGGAGCCGATGCTTGCGACGCATGATCGGATCAGCAACCGCATTGCCTTTGCCATCGTCCTCGCCTCTCTGGTCATTGGCTCCTCGCTAATTGTTCTTGCTGACATTCCTCCTAAATGGTATGGGATCCCTGTTATTGGTTTGGCAGGTTTTCTGGTCGCCGGTATGATGGGATTTTGGCTGCTGGTTTCCATTTTAAGACGAGGAAAGATGTGAAAAGGGTGCAAAATCTATTTGACAAACTGCATTTCAGTAATGTATGAAAGGGCAGTTTTTTTACCCCACGTGACACTCTTAAATAGGAACAAGAGACCATGGCCCTTTTCTCAAAAGGAATAACGCTAAAAAAGAA
>Ga0307421_1001671_pt1 | contig 13127 bp, 13 predicted proteins | sample SalMarWE160270MG_FD_202163 | JGI IMG/M metagenome (GOLD analysis project Ga0307421, IMG submission 202163) | Salt marsh sediment microbial communities from the Plum Island Ecosystem LTER, Massachusetts, United States - WE1602-70 | ecosystem: Environmental > Aquatic > Marine > Intertidal zone >...
GCGATGAAAAACAGGATTACCAGATAGAGCCCAAAACCACTGTCAGGCTGGGGAAGCGAAGTGCCGAAATACCTCTGCGGAAAAGAAACAAGGCAGCCATAAAGCAGCTTAAGGAAATTTTACCCCAACTCAAGGAAAAGGACATCCTGGTAAGCCAGTATTGCGACTTCTGGTGGTATCAGGATTTGAGGCTTAAGCGGCTTCAGGTGCAGTGGTTTCACGATGACAGTGGCTTCGTTCTGTGGGGGACGAAGGGAGCACAGGTAAGAGTGCTGAGCCTCAAATTTCTGTATCAAGTGCGGGAGCAATACGACGGTAATGATAAGCCGACCTACTATCTAGACTACTGGAATGGCTTCGGGAGCTCGCCGATTGACAGATACTACCGCGGCGGCTGCCAGTGCCTTCACATAAGAGCGGCGAAGTAAACGATTCCCCCGGAATCGGTAGGAGACCTATGCCCTAAAAATCTCAAAGAAAGGAGATGAACTATGCCAATCAGATGGAGCGCCCTTGAGGTTGCCGAGGCTATGGATGAAGTTGAGGAGCTCGCTAGTAAGGCCGAACCTTTCCTTGCCGACGCAGAAGCCAGGGTAAGAAAGGCTACTGGCATAACAAATCTGCCAGAATATATGAGCCAACGCTTCCGACGCCTCATATACACCATCGAATACAGGCAAAACATTGAAACTTCCATAGCCAGAATTCGAGAGAGCATTCCAAAAGGTGCAATTGAGGCTGAGCGTCAAGCAGGTAGACAGCAAAGCCTTGGACTGGACATAGAGCCTTGCCAGGTAGTGCAGCATGATGACTTTACAGAATGGCTTGAGCAACAAATGAACAAATAAATAGCCCTGAAATTCCGTAGGGTAACTACGCCTTGAAAGGAGGTGATAGATTGAACGACCGAATAGACAAGCAGGTAGACAGCTTGGTTGGTGCTCTGACAGATCCGATCATCCTTTTTCCTGGTGGTTGGGGAGATACCTTGCCAGACTGGATTAAGGGAGCGATACAGATAGAAAGGCTTGCTCAGCTGATGAAAGGTGAAGAGACAGCCACTGATGCTGAGGCTTGTGCCTATCTCTATACTGCCAGTTTGGAAGCTCCTATGGATAGCGATTGGACACAGATTTACCTGTATGTTGCCGGGAAAGTGGTATCAAAGAATAGGAACACCCACATGCCGGAGGATATTAGGGTGGATTCTCTCAGTGATTACCAGATGGGGCAACTCCGAGCCTTGAAGGGCTGGATATATGACCGAAAGGTTAAGCACAGGCGAGAGAAGCAGAGAGTAGAAAAGGCACGAGATGTAGCAAAGGCAAAAGCCAGGGCACCAGAGCAGCTTAAACTGGGTGTCTGATAGAGTAATAAAGGGTCGTGGAGCTAAGTCCACGACCCTATTTTTTATTCTCGGAGGGAATAATGTAGCCAGCTGTTTAATAGCAAGGGTGTTTGTACAAATACCCCTTTTACCTACTTCATCTAGGGAAAGATATTTTCCCCTTACCGCCTCAATATAAGCACCTGGCTATTGGCTACCCTCAGCCAACCATCCTGGCTTACGCTTGCCTTTCCCTGAGCTGAAGCCTAAGTAATCCCCAAGGTTGCTATGCTTTCTATGCCTGCTTGGTTGCTTGGTTGCTTGCTTGGTTGCTTGGTTGGTTGGTATTACAACAATAACAGCAGTAGCAGTAACAGTAGCAACAGCAGCAGCAGTAGTATAGAAGAGTGCAAATGCTTTATCTTTATTGCTTGCCATAATTTGTATTGCTTTGCATTAATTCCATTAAATCGTAGAGGAATTGACAATATCAATGCAATACAGAATGCATAAATGATGCATGGATTTTGGGTGATTCCTTTATGGTTTAGTCTCACGCCATACTAGGAGGTACGAAGGGCGGGCATAACAAACAATCCGATGCATTGTTTATGGCATGGTCACAATACACCCCTGTTGTGTAATTACATAACAAAATAGGCAATTGTTACAATTATTTTTCCGTGAATAGTAGGGGGCAAATTCGTAACACGATTATACTAGGTGTGCATTTCCCTCTCATTTAGAACATCATTTCCAAATAGGCATTTATCTACCAAATAATAGTCAAATCAGTATCCAAATAATAACCATTTAAAAACCATTTTGCTTGCCAAATAATGTCCAAATAAATTAAACTATTTAGTATATGGGAAGATTAACTAAAGCTAAAATTGATAAGATAACAAACCTAAGGGATGAAGGATACACCCAAAAGGAAGTCGCTGAAAAGGTTGACGTTGATATTAAAACAGTCAGGAAATACGATCCTCAGGGGCAAACAGTAAAACTTGCCAGCGAGGAAGAAGAGATTTCTCTAGTCCAACTCTTAAAGAGAATAGAGCGCTTAGAAGAGAATTTTCGTGGAATAGGATTTGGCAAAATGATAGGCTGCCGCCATGGAAAACGATACTACCCAGACCCTGAAGACGAAGACGATGTCTATTTCTTTTGTAATATTGGTTCTTGGGATCACAGGCCGCCAGCACTAGAAGCATTTCATGGCCCATGCGATGAGGAAGACCACTACGATAAAAAAAGCCATGCAATTAAAGTAAGAGGTAAATGGTACGGCATGCCGACATCAGAAGAATGTGCCTCCTGTAGTCTATTTTATCCAAGAGAGTGATTAGGTCAACAATCTGGACTAATATGCAATTAGGTAACAAAACAGGCTTTTGTTGCCTCGGCTGGACATTTTGAAAAACTGGCTCAAGCAAGGCTCCGTCTTCCCGAGGTCGACGATTACATTCGCAGGTTAGAAAGCAACCTCAGCTTATCTCGAGAGGCGGCATTGACATAAGGCTTGTCGGCAAGTAATATGAGGCCAGTAGGTGAACCTATGACAGAGCGCGAATTGATCCAAGCGATCGAGGTGGCAAGACAAGCATATTCCTACAGTGTGTGGACCATAGGGATCACAGACAACCCAGAACGACGGAGATCAGAGCACGGTAATCCGGGCCTATGGAAGCACTGGCGGGCAGACTCCGAGGCCATCGCGAGGAGTGTGGAAAAGTACTTCCTTGCCAAGGGAATGAAGGGAGACACTGGCGGCGGCTTTAGTCCTACCTACGTCTACATCTTTTAGATGCAGCCGCGTTGGGAGTCTCTTGTGGCGCTGGCGTTTGGTGAAGAGGGTCGAAAAGTTCTTGTGACGGGCAGAATTTCGGGCTTCCAAACGGTTATGCGGGTTCAAATCCTGCCAGACGCAGGGCTTCCGAAGCTTCCCTAGACAACCTGCACCTGGCGCTGGGGAGCTGGGAGGCCAACAACGGTGGAATATAGACCACTTCACTTTGTGGCTTTTTGTTGGCCGCCACGGGGGCTTATCTTACGAACCCTATTTCAAAGGCAAGGCCTGCTCATATGCCAGAAGCGATTTAGCCACAAAGTCCATTAGAGGGAGGGCGGCTGTCACGTCTTTTTCATCCTGCGGGTTAAAGGGAACTTTCTTACCTTCAGAAGCCTTCGCATGCATTATTTGGCATCTGTTAGCTTTGTAAAGTATTTCAACTATCCTGGGTATAGGCTGTTGAACGTCATCGGAGCTTAACAAGCCTTTAGCAGCTCCTAGGAGTGAGGACAAGTTACCTCCAAAGCACTCGTCTAAAGCAAGTTGTAGTACTTCCATTTCGTAGGACCTTCGCCCGTAAACCTGCTCAAGGCTGTCCCTGCTATGTCCCTTGATAGTTCTTACCTTATCGCCGATGTTTTCAGCTACCTTATATAGGTTGGCAAACTTCTCGAAGGGATGGTCGGCCAGATGAGCTCGCCTATAGAAATCAGCAGCATCGGAATGCTTAACATTTATTTTCCCAAGTTTCTGCGAATCTAATACTTCAATGACATCTCCAGAGGCATCCTTTTTGATCACTGTCACCTTCTCACTAAAAACAACCCCATCCGATAGCTGGAGGAAGATTTGCCTCTTGCCAGAAGGGTCAATATGTTCAATATTAAGTGATTCACCTTTAATGGCAAGATGGGCACCGAATTTCCAGGATAACGCACTTAAAAACTGATTGGCAGCCAAAAATGCTTTGCTCCGTACTTCGCCAATGTCAGTAGCTTGAATGAAGCTTATGACTACCTTACCGCTATTTTCTTTAACTTCGATCCTCGTACCATCTATCTCAGAGTAAACTTCCAGGGGTGAAGGCCTATTTAGTGAGAACGTGACCATCCACACTTGTTCATCCACAAGAAATATATTATCACCACGCTTTCCGTTCAGCAAGCAGATGGCACGAGGTATGGCAACTGCGCGGGCTTAACGAAATGACGTTATGTGCAATCCTATGGAGTCAAGCCACGGAGTATCCACGAGAAAGAAACTTGAAGAATGCAATCCAGCATGCTGAATGAGCTAGCCAATTTTTCTGAAAGTGGAAATCTTCGCCAACTCGCTATCAGTTAGTCCCCAAAGTCTGGCAGCCTGGCGGTCTATCTCTTGCTGTACCCGATGCAATTCCTTTTCGTGAGCTTTACCCTGTATAGCAAGCTGATGGGCTTGCTTGGAGAGAGTAGAAAGGGTCTCATGTAGGGGGTTAGTTGGAGTATAGGATGAGAGCGCAATGTGATTTATTATGGACGGAGCGCCAAAGCCTCTGCCCGCTGATGAAAAAGAGCGAATAAAAGCTCCAACAAGAGAGGAGTTGATAAGAGCACAAACATAATGCGCCTCGTCTGCATCCTCAAAGGGAATTAATGAAGTGGTATCGGTCCCAACACCTACTTTGTCCCCAAAAGGTGTATGAAAGGTGGATACCACTGCCGCTACTATATCGTTTGCCATACGCTTCCATACCACCTTATATGGAGCGAATGTATATAATCCAATACCATACATTGTGTAAAAAGTCGTCTTTTCCGCCAATTCACGTATTGTCCGGGAGCCACGTTGCAGAAGGTCACTCTTGAATTTCAATATGTACTTATAGGTTTCTGGCCACTCGTTTTTCATGCGGCCTTCCGGGTAACCCTCTCGGGTATCGGGGTCCTGAACAATAAGAACATAGATTTCAGGTCTAACCTGCCACCTGCTTATATCTCTTCCACGTACCGCAGGATAGACTAATTCTGACTCCAAATTTATATTATCAACCTTCTGGATATCTCGCTTGCCAAATTCGGGTAAATTCTCCATAACCAGCATCCCATCAGAGCGCACATTCTTCAGCTTTAGCCAGAAGACACCATAAGGCTCGGTGCTTGCTCCGCGAAATGCTTTATATGCCGGTTCTCCTTTCACTTTGATAAGAGCATCCTCTTCTCCCTTGCTTGTGGTTTGCCATGCACTTGTCTTATTCTCTATAGGAGAAGCTCTTAGCTCTTCGCGTGTGGTTAGTGTCAATACATCACCGAGAGGTGTCGCGGTATCTATGTTACCGACGCCCTTGTTTCGCTGCCAGACAGTATAGGGTACTGGGTAAGATGTTTCCATCCCTTTCTCCAGGATAATTGTTGCTGTCTTATTGGCAGCATTCTCAAATGGTTTTACTGCGACTAAATCGCCAGCTTTCAAGACTCTCAAATATGTGCCTTCTTCGCGTAACCGAAACCTTCTAAATCCTTCACCAGCACCTTTGGCCTTGAACACTTCTTGCGTGATTACAAAACCCAAACGGCCGCCTTGTCGTAGATAATAATCAGCACTTGCATACAAAAATAACATGGAGAAATCCTTCTCCCCTCCACCTAACCTAGCCGCCATCCCTTTCAGAGAGAACAATCCATAATCCACCCATAGTCTCTTGGTAGCCTCTCGGTACTCATCAGACAGATACCCCCAGCGTACCCAAGGCGGATTACCTACCACGTAATCGAATGGGGGTGTCGCGCGAAATACTGGCGCAAAGGCATTCTTTATGATTCGTGCCCAGAGGCCGTTGCGTCCTTCTTTCTTGAGCTGCAGGACTTTTTCATAAAGCTCCACAAGAGACTGTTCCGTGAGAGGCTCTTCCCACTTCAATTGTGGGTGGGTAAGTGATATGAACTCATTTTCATCATACTTAGCTTCTATGCAGTGCTCTAGCAGGCGGCATAGCTCATCCAGCTTGCCCTTATCGACAAGCTCTTCGGGTATCCAGAACTCCTTCTGTGCTGAGGGTACCGGGATGTCCTTCTGATGGACGAGAGGTCGTTTTTGAGTGCGCTGACTTTGGGGTGTCAGTACGGAGTCACAGATATAGACGGGGATGTCCTTGCCCGACATATACCGGGCCAAATTACCAAGGGCCAAAAGATAATTAGTCCGGGCAGAGATGACGGCTAGCGGATTCAGGTCGAAACCGACGACGTTTTCCAGGATATGAGTTAGCAGCTCGCGTTCGCCTTTCGCTCGAGAAGTCATAGAGCTTTGAGCGTAATCCCGAATTCGCCGAATCGCCAGTACTAAAAACGTACCCGAACCACAGGCGGGGTCTAGCACACGTGTTTCTGGTTTACCGTCATATCCCACGTCATTTAATACAACTTCTGCTAACCAGTCTGGCGTATAAAACTCACCCAAGTCATGGCGAAGTTCTCTAGGAAGTAGATACTGGTAGAGTTTCTTCAGCAAATCCCGCGTATCTTCCGGTGCTAGTGTACCAGTGGCGGGTTCATATTCAGCTAGACAGCGAGCTAGGTTGCGGACAGCCTCCTCTATCTCAGTATTCCAACTGGATAGATACCAACCAAAAAAGTCTGCTTCCAGAAAGTTACGTATACCTTGTGCTTCGAACCAGGTGTTATTCTCCAAGTTACGGAGGCTGCTTTGCGTCACTTCGCTGGTTGCAGCTGGGAGTTGCTCTGCTATAGAGGGCAAAAGCGCTCCTTGCTGAAGAGAAAGCAACTCGGCAGCCAAAAGCTTCATAAAGAAGGCGTAATAGGTGTGCACTGCGAAAAGAAGTGGTTTGAGGTCGGTAAACTGGTCAATATGGTAGAGACGAGCCAAAGCGAGGGCATCCTTTTGAGCTTTCGCTATCTCCTGACCATATACTATTCCAAAAATACGCTTCCATTCCTGGTATAGTGTCTCCACGCGAGGAAAAAGGTTTCCCGGCGCTGTTAAGCACTCTTCAAGCCGAGTATAAAGCGCGTTAACCATCTGATGAGCTACTTCTCCGTCAGGACCGAATTCTTTGCCAAGCTCTTCTGCAGTTAAACGTCGTCGCCGTAACGCCCGCAAATACATGAGAAACTCATTAACGCTTTCCTCAGTAATTTGATAAGGGCCAATTTCAACAAAACTACCTTTAGGCGCTTCTTCCCCAAACAGGGGAAACTGGGTTAACTGCTCCTTGGGGATAGCCTCTTGTGGCAATGGCTTATCACCACGGTAGCGAACGAAAAAGATGCTCTGGCCGTCGAGAGCAATGCCAGCCATACGTCGTAGGGTATCCTCTTGCTGTTTACCTACACCCGCTAAACCAATAAGGTAGCCCTCGACTTGCTTCTTAGTGGAGTTAATACCTTTTGATGTACTGAGTTTGCCGGGTGGCTCGTACTCAATAATCGCCTGTCCGTATAGAGCATCAGCACGACCCACCGCAGTAAGAACAGTGCGGCTTATGCGTCTCTCATAGCCTGGTTGAGCCGCAATGCCTAATTTTTGGAGGGCGGGCTCTAACAACTTCTCAACCCCGATACGTAACTCCTCCTCATTCCTCGCCTTTCCCGCCACATTTCTAATATCATTCGCAAGAGCCGCCGCCACTGTAGAATCATTAAACTGTTCTTCTTTGTCCATGCTAACTGCAATTATATACTTGTCCTGTTAACAAAGGACAACCACACCAGTCATATTTTTTTAGTGCCCTAGGTGACGAGCCCGGTTATCGTTGCACATTCCTGACTATTGTTCAGCCGACCCGTGCCTTAGTTGACAGGCAAAAACCTGCAATTCACTACACTTGGGCTGAGACTGATGCGTGCACAAGACAGAGGTGTGATGGCAATATTCCGGCTGATGAGCCGTCACGGAGGGTGAGATACTTGCCCTGCATTTCATTTGGCGTGAGGTGCTCGATGATGTCGTATCCTCTCTCTGAGAGGAATAATACTAGTTTTCCCTGCATTATTCCGAATCTAGTTGGTTCAGCGGGATAACGGGATTTCGTGTGCTCCCTCAGTTTCTTCACGCCACTTCCATTCAATGCTTCAGGCGATAGAGAAGCATAGTCAAAGCATACGGAGCTACCAGCTGGTGAATTCCACCTTATGAAACTCAAGGTGCTATCAACAACCTCAGCTGACAGGTAGTATGTGACCCCTTCCCAGACGAAAAGCGACTTCTGATCTTGACTGAAGCCTGCCCCAAGCAGGGCTTCTTTCAGGTTGTCTGTTTGGAAGTTGATGGGAACAAAAACGAGTTGTTCTGGTATAGGAACACTAGCTTGATGCACTATCTCCTTTTTGCGCTGTTGTGTAGGTTGAGCATCTAGCTCCAAGATCCTGGTGTCTTGGACAAGGTCTTTGAAACGATAGGGCCGGGTATCGTATCCCGCTCCCAAAAATACAATCTGAGGGACGTTCTCCCCCAATGCTTGTTGTACAATATGGTCAAAGAAGGCCGTGCGAGCAATCATGAATTCATACATACCGGGAGTGATCTTGCTCTTCATCACCCATTTCCTTAATATGGGACCCTTCAGGAGGTGCTTACGATCTTCAGTGAGAAACACCTCTGCAAGGTAATCAGGCCCTTTGACCTCTTCTCTCTCATCGTTCGAAGCGAGGGCACGCAAAAAGGCTGTCGCCATAGCTGTTTCTGAGGGTTGATATTCAACAGACCTCTTGTTCGTATCTGCTTCCATGTGTTCGGACATCTCTTCTCCTACTCCCATTTGGCACTGCATATCTAGCAATTATACCGCAATTTTACAGTGTAGTACGACCAGATGGAGATGGCTTACGGCGACCGTCATTTGGAAACATCACGGGTTAAGTTAGCAACTTTGCTCTCCCGTCATGGCTTGAACTATCGCCGACAATCTCTATTCCTGTTTGGTAGTCCATAGTCTTCAAGATGATAGTGCCAAGCTGGGCAACGAACACTCCTTCGTTAGTGTGGACAACGACAGAGTCAGCTGAGCATCTTGTCCAGTATACACTACTCCCATAAGAAATCCTTTCAGCACGCCTAATTCTACGGCGCTTGTAGCTCGCTAACAAGGTTGCCCATTTTGGAGCGCATGCATGGACACAATTTAGCGTTTTGTTCACTACTCTTCGGGCAAAGGTGGAGTTGTCATGATTAGCGTAATTGTCAAGCCGTTTTCCAAAGCCAAGTTGTTAATCCCGCCCATGCTTTTCCATCATGTCGCCCGCTCTTTCCATGAATCCTTTGTCGCTAATTCCAAGCACCCATTGCAATTCCATCACTATAGACATAGCAGTTACCTTTGTAAGGGTGTTTACACTTCTATTTGCCTCCATCTCCATCGCTATCCTATTTAAAAGCCCACTCCACCATAGCACCCGTTCTTTCACTTCTTGTTCGCTTCTCATAAGAATTCTCCTTTGAATCTATTTTTCATAATCCTTCAAAAAAGCAATGTGGGCTTCAGTTAAAGAGATAAGACCGCAATCTCCAGACCTTTCTGCTGGTAATCTTTAACCTCCTCCATCACATGCAGTTCGCATAGTTATGGTAATTGTAGCATTTGCAGAAAGGGGACTACACGCCCAATTTACCACACTTTGGTAGTATGCCTCAGTGAATGGCACGTTTATGCGCCTCTCTACGCTTTTTAATAATGGCCCTTCTGAGGGCCCTTCTGGTCTTTCTCCGCCAATATGGACTCAGCGCTTGTCTACGAGACAATAATTTCTTCAGAAGCAAATCGTATTCAGCTTCTATGCGGTTTTTCCTTCCCAAAACTGTGACTCTGGTGAGGTGTAAACTTATGCGAGGGCCATCTTCCTCTGCTCTGAAGATATATTTCTTAATGATATTGAGTAATCTACTAACGACAGAGGCTTTGCGCTGTTTGAATGTTTCTAAGCTACAGTTGGTTTCAGCATAGTCAAATAGTTTTTCAAATTTACCCTTATCTCTTGGGTCGTACTTTCCTATCGACGAATGGAATTTATATTTTAACTTAGGGTCAAAGGTTTGGCAGGTATCATATATCATCCTTTCTGACCTACGTAAGGTCCGTGCCAACTCATATCGCAATTGTTCAAGGTCAGGTGAAGGGTGTACATCAAGATAAAGCCAATTTGCATCCGGTTTCTGGGATTTATCGAACCCGCCGAGCTTGAAGGGAACCAAAGTGTACTTCTGACTAATCCTCTCCACCTCGCGAATTACCTGCTGTAGGTTATTTGTCCTCGCATCACCAAACAAGGTTATATGCGATACGAACCTTTGCTCTTTTAGCTTTCTTAGTCTGAGCTTCCTAGCCTCTCGAAGAGTACGCGCTGAAGCCCACTTTGTATACTTCTGGGCATAACCCTGCAAACGAAACTCAATAAAAAATGACACTGTCATCTAATAATCGATCCTTCGCCAAGATGAAACTGGGGATACCAGGTCGCCACCTAGCTAAACTACTCATCAGGCAAAGGTGGAGTTATCATAGTAATCGTAATTGTAGCATTTGCAGAAAAGGGACTATCGGTTTGATTTACAGTGCTAGTTATCTCATTATTTGATGCCTTGCTATCTCCCGGCATGAACAAGCCTATCATCACGACAAGGAGAGTTAATAGAACTAGCAATCTTTTCATCTTCTGTGCCACCTTTAAGTATCTACCTCTTCTTACCCTTGCGGAAATGATATATCAAAAAACCGATTCCGAAGGCCGCACCAACCACCATCAAATAACATCCATAGGAAACTTGCCAACTTAAATCTAAAGTGGAAGTCTTTGGTGTCATATATAAGCCTACACCTGCTAGGAAAACTGTAGTTGAGAAAAGATAGGCAGCAAAAAGCTTGCTATCTAGATGTTGGGCTTTGGCATCGTCCTTCATATCTTTAATCTCTTTCAGAATATCAACTGATGTGACATTATCATGATTCTGTTCTTCTGGCATAACTACCTCCTTACCTTTAACTACATTTTCGCTACATGGTTAGCCAAGTCAAGATGATTTAGGGTTAGCCCCTTTCCCTACTTGCTCACGCTTCTTGGCTAATGCAGCCGAACGAGCAGGTCGAACGTAGACATCGTGAAGTATCTCTTCTAGATAGGTCAACAACTCCTCGGTTTCCTCTCTTGTAACCGTCTCGTGAATTAGTTCATGCTTTACTATGCCTGCCCAGCGCCTAATTTCGGTCGCCTGGTCAAACAGTCGTGAAGAAATAATTCCCTTGCCTTTCAAGTCATTGAGACCAGAGGCATTTTGTTGCTTCCATAAAGCTTCTAAGACTGTCATACACATGGAGACACACGCCTTATATGCTCCGATAGCAAAACATAAATTAGCTTCCCCAAACTCGCTATGTATAGGCTCTGGTATCTTTTCGGCTACAGGTTTATGTGGAATAGGGTAGACTGCTAACCATTCTTCATATCGGTCCTTCTTAGCTACAAACCAACCACCACAAGCTTCGCAGGTTAGAATGGCATATTGGGTATCTCTGGGTGTCATATAGTCGGCATCAATCATTGCCCTCAACGCTACATCCCTGTAGTACACATTGCTGCTATCTAAGTCCGCCAAAAAAACCCCCCTCCCTTTAAGCAATAATGGTGAGAAGGCTGTGTAAACACTGCAAAGTGGACATACTAATTTACCAGCCATAACTGCCTCCCCCTAATGCCTCTTACCTCAATTATACCACCACTAACAACTAATGATTAGGAATATCGAAGGTGAATCTTCGTGGTATGATGTAGGGAGTGAGACCTGATATTATCCTATGCCTGATTATCCTGGTGGCAATCTTCGTTTACGCTTTGCGTCATCCTGATACTGATGACTGGCGTGGTCATGACTGAGGGATACTGCTGGGAGGTCTGCTAAGTTTGAGGGTGGGTTGAGGCTTTATCGGAGTATTGAAGCTGGCGAGCTTAAATGGAGGTGGTTGAGTTGGCTTTCTTGATTGTTAAAAGATATAACGCTATTTCATGCATTGTCCCCAAAACCATAGCTAGTTCTTCAAATTTTAGTTCATAGTTTGAGACTACAACGGCATCCCAGTTCTCGCTACCAGCCGCCATTATTGGATTGCCCACAATCTCACCCTTTAGAATTAGTTCATCCATGTGCTCTATAGCGCCTCGAATTTTTACTATTGTCCCCTCTCTTGTCTCTACTTGTCTTCGCAGTTCTCTTGGTAACTCTGGCGATTGCTTTTCTGCCTTGATTCTTTCTAATAGCTTATACAATCGTTGAACAGCATTAATGCAAGTTTCGATGTGGTCGGTGAATGAGAGAATATATATGCTCCGGCCATCTCTCCTCATTTCTTCCGGTGGGCGATTCCTCTCCGCTATTTGTGCAAGAATAGCTTCCCTCGCTTCGTGATACTCCCTTAAAGCTTTATCTACGAGACGAATGAAGTTTATTCGATACAGTCTCGTTTTCGGACCTAAAACACGTTTTCCAAACAATAGTTGAATAATCAAACGGCCTTGAAGGGGGGAATATAAACCTGACAAGTCAGGCATTTTGCATTCTGACGGAAGTGCCATTACTTCTCCCGCTACAATACCATGATTATACCACCACCAACAGGCAAACCTTAGCAATTTAGCATTGTGTGAGGTTTGATGCCCACAACAGGGACTTTTGAGAAGGGATTTGGCTGTTAGAGTAAGGTGCCCTCTATCCTCATGCAAGCTACCCTGCGCCTAGGTCTTGCTTAGAAGTCAAAACGAAGCATACTTCAGTAGACATTGTGGGGTCTTAGAATCTGCACTACTCGCCAAAGCTTCTGGTCTGAGTTCCATTGCATAAGTTGAAACTCATTACCATCAGCTATAACAAAAGTTGAGCTATGTCTCATGTCTCCGTCATTCAGTAAGAAAGGTACCTCAGGGGATTCTTGACAAAGAGGAAAATGGGTATGACCATAAACAACACCCTTGTACTGTTCGCCTCGTACAGCAACTAACGCCTCTGTGTTAACAACCTGAACTG
>Ga0307421_1001677_pt1 | contig 13086 bp, 20 predicted proteins | sample SalMarWE160270MG_FD_202163 | JGI IMG/M metagenome (GOLD analysis project Ga0307421, IMG submission 202163) | Salt marsh sediment microbial communities from the Plum Island Ecosystem LTER, Massachusetts, United States - WE1602-70 | ecosystem: Environmental > Aquatic > Marine > Intertidal zone >...
AAAGACTAAGAGTCATGAATATGAATCTTACACCTCCCCAGACCCAAGTCATTAATCCTGTAGAGATTCCAGCTAGTGTTGCGAATATGAGACTTTTCTTTCTATTAGATTGCCATGCGCTAAGAAAACAATAAAATGAAAACCAGAAGAAAAACATTCCAGGAGCCTCTTTTTCTGGAATACCTGCTACTGTTCTATGCAAATAGCTAGGAAATACAGCTAACAAAGCTGTAGCTATTAGAGCAATTACTATGGAATAAATCAATCTTTCCTTATTCTCTTTATCTTTGAAAATATAAGAAAAAAGTTTTTGAATGAATAAGAAAAAGAATAATAAGCCAAGAGCAAAACAAAAAACAGGATATATTATAGCAGCATATTCTATGGTAGCTTCTGCAGAAAAAAAAGCAATAAATTTATACAGATAGAAGATAGTATAAGGAATAAATTTTACTCCTTGTGTTGGTGTTCCTCCAACAGGAGTATAACGCATCACATCCATTTCAGGCAGACTTCCTTGTTGCTCAATTGTCTGTGCATATCTTAAAAAAAGATAAGGATCTAAATCTGGTCCTAAAGTATATTCTCCTGTTGTTATATCTTTAAGCTGAGAAATATTTTGGGTTCTGATCCATACACCTAAATAGATTATAAGAGCTAAAATTACTATAGAAATAAGAATTATCCAGAATTTCTTGTTTGGTTTGAATTTTATTCCTGTAAATTTCTTTTCAGGTTTTATTTCTTTAGTCTCTATTTCTGGTTCTTCTATTGGTTGTTCTTGTATTTCCTGGATTTCCTTAGCCTCTTCTTCCATTTTCATATAAGAAAAATATGACTTTTATATTTTTTGTTAACGTTTTAGTGTTATTAAAAGAGCTATAAAAAGTACAATATTTACTCCTAAAATTACCTTAATAAACTGCTCTAAATTTGAGTGGAACAACAACAAGAAAGCCAATTGCAAGAAAAGGGCACTTCCAAGAATTTTTGCTGTCAATTTTTTATGCCAGTCAATAGAAAGATTATAGAAAACTATCAATGCAGAGAAAGAAAGAAAAGCCATTGCCAATGTTATATATTTTAATACAGGTGCAGCTGCTATGTATTTATTTCCCACAACAATATTTATGACTAATTCAGGGAAAATAAAAGCAATGAATAGAAAAATACCAATTAGTACAGCTAAAAATATCATAGCCTTATATAATACTTTTTTACTCTTCTGTCTGCTCTTTTTTGTTTTCTTCTTCTTTCCATATTTTTCTACAATTTCAGAAAACATCACCCTCGTTATTGCTGTTGACGCGAAAATAAGAACTTTTCCAATCACAGACACTGCGCTATATAAGCCTGCATAAAGAGGAGTGAAAAAATATCTTGCTATAATTATATCCACAGAATACAAAGCAACAAAAAATATGAAAATTATAAGAGCCGACATAGAATAACGAAGAACATGTTTTTCTAATTTGAATGGCTCTTTCTTTGCTTTTACAATATCTTTAAGCGGAATAAAACCAACAAAAAAAACAGCTGCCATTGAAAGAGGAATAGCAATAAGAGCACCACCAATTCCAAAACCTAATGCGACAAGAACAATCGCTATGGTTAATTTAATAATCATTTCAACAGAATGATTTATCCCAAGATTCCCAAAACGATTAGTTCCTTGTAAAATACCCCAGACTACAGGAAGTATAAATGCCACAAGCATAGTCAATCCGATAATAATTAAAGGCCAAGCACTAGTATGCCAAATTTTCATCCATAAAGGTAAGAACAATAAAAAGATTATAAAAATAATGATAGAAATTAAGAATAGATATTTTATAGTTCTAAACATCAAACTCTTAATCTTACCTTTCTGTTTTTTTATCCAAAGATGCATAGTATATTTTGACATCACTGTTCTTATGGTTTCATGAGGTATTGTGAATAAATATGTTAAAGCAATAAGAGAATATAATAGACCATAGTCCTCAACACTTAACATTCTAGCCATAATAAAATAAAAAAGATAGCTGCCAACAGCAGCCAGAATGAGACCAGCCCATAAAAGAAAAGTGCGTTTTGTTAAATTTGTATTATATAATTTCATTTTTTATATTATATTATTTAGAAAAAAATAGGGGTTATAAAAACTTCTATAAAAGCTGATATGATTAAAACGAGAAGCGCTATGATTATAAGATCAAGGGAATCTTGTAAAACATGCCAGAACTTCTCATGACCAAATTCATGTTTTATAATGGCTGTTCCTATGATTCCACCAGCTAAAGCCACTATGAAATAAGATCCTATCTCTGGCAAACCATGAATAAGATAACGTAAAAGTCCAAGAGGTAACTTAACTAGGCTGCCTTTGGCAAATATTCCTATGGCTGCTGCAATTACACTGCCATTCCATACAAGAATAAAGATTGCTCCAGCCCCAAACAAGAAAGAGAATAAGAGAGCAAAAAGCAGGACATAAAAATTATTAGATAGTATCATAGAAACCCTGGACATTCCCTCTTTAATAGCAGGAACTTTAACATTTGATTCTGTGGCACTTCCTGTTAGATGTTCCTCAACACATTGTTCAAAATTATATCTGGCATTGACAATACAATAAGTCTCTACCTGGGCTTTAAAATTAGCTTCTGTAGTATCTCCTGGCATAACCATAAATAAAACTGAAAAAGCAATGATATAACCTAAAAACAGGAAAATTAATGCATTGATGGCTTTTCCATGCTCTTTGATTAATTTTTTTTCACTTTTAATTTTAGTATCTTTCTCTTCTTCCTGCTTTATGATATAATAGAAAAACGGTATTGAGAAGAGAACAGTAAAGCATACGATTAAAATACTAATATGCTTTTCAAATACAGGATTCCTCAAAAAAAGGAAATCTGCCACAAGAACTGATAAAGCAGCGTATAATGCCCCTATAGCTATCATCTCCCAAGGTCGACGCTGAGCTCTCCTAGGGTTTATTAAATCTTCGAGCATTTTTTCTTTATTATTTTCCCCTTTTTATATTCTTAATTAGTTTATTTATTTTAAAAAGGTTTCCAAATAAAAAGGTTTTTTAATCCATTTCTCTTATTTTTTTAATGGATAGTTTTGATAAGATATGCAAGGATATAAAAGAGGTAAAGATTCAGGGAGCAAGAAATGTTGCAATAGCAGCAGCAAAGTCCTTGCTGATAAAATCTGATAAAAAAGCAGTTAAAAGACTTATAGGTTTGAGACCAACTGAACCTACCTTAAGAAATACAATCAAATTTGTTCTCTCTCAGCCAGACTTAAGAAAAGGGGTAAAAAAGGCTGTTGATCATTTCCAGCAGAGTCAGAAAAAAATATCAAAATATGGAAGCAGATTTATCAAGAATGGAATGATAGTATTCACACACTGCCATTCTTCCTCTGTCATTAATATTCTTTTAGAAGCTAAGAGACAGGGCAAGAAGTTTGAGGTTTATTGCACTGAAACTCGTCCTTTATATCAGGGCCGTATTACTGCTACACAACTTGCTAAAGCAAAAATTCCAGTAACTCTATTTGTAGATTCTGCTGCAAGGATAGCTCTCAAAAAAGCTGATATAGCTTTTTATGGCTGTGATGCTATTACCCCTACAAAAATTTATAATAAGATAGGAAGCGAGCTTTTTGCATTAATTATGAAAAAATATGATGTTCCTCTCTATATAGCTACAGATTCCTGGAAATTTGATCCAGAAACAATCTATGGAATAGAAGAAGAAATTGAAAAGAGACATATAAAAGAGGTCTGGCCTAAACCCCCTAAAGGTGTTAAAATTTCTAATATGGCTTTTGAAAAAATAGACCCGAATCTTGCTACAGCAATAATATCAGAAATAGGGGTATTTATGAAAAAATCTTTTATTGCAGAAGTGAGAAGATATTATCCTTTCATATTTAAAGTCTGATTTTTCCTTATTTCCTCATTTAGTACATTAATATTTTGAACTAAAAGATTTATTTCTGCTACGAGTCTTTCATGAATATCAACACTCTGATCTAATTTTTTTTGAATTATTTCTTTTGTTTCATCTATATTTTTCTTGCATAGCACCTTTGCTCCAACATCAACCATTAATTTAGAACCATCTATCAGTTTAGTCTTAGCAAAGATTCCAGGAATTATTGGAGAGAGCATTTCTGTATCCTTCTTGATTTTTTTCAATTCTTCCAGAGAAACCTGACAAGTTTGTAATTCAACAATTTGTTTTTCTATCAATCCAAGATTCTGATCTAATTCTTGTATCTTAGAATCGAGCATATTTAACTCAAGAATCTTTTTCTCAAGTTCATGATTTCTTTCCATAATCAAATTTTGAATAATTTACGTAAGATTAGACTAAATACAAAACTGAAAAAGATATAACAAAGAAGCCAACCAGCACCATCCCCAACTATCCAAATACTTTTACCCCATGAAATAATATTTCCTATTTTTGCTGCATCCATGTATAATACTCTTAGACCATAAAAAATAAGGATTAAAGGGATAAAGGTTATTAGCATTGGTTTGAATGTCATCTTCATACTTTTCATGCTTGCTTCCATCATTTCTTTTTGAATCTCTGACATCTTTTCCGGATTGTCTTTATTCTCCTTCATTTTTTCTCTCAATTCTTTCTGTTTTGCCTTCAATTCATCCATCTTTACTTTTGGAATCAATTTTTTGTATACAAAAGTCAAAATAAAAGTTATAACAAAAGAAAATATAATTATACTAAACAAAGGACTCCATTGGGCAAAATCAACAAATATACTCATTTTATTCTCTATTTTTTTATCTTTTTATTCTGAAATTAAATTAAGTATTCTTATAAACTTTATTATTTATTTTATTAATTTTTATGTTGCAACAAACTTTCTTGCTAGAGGATGCATATCAAGTGCATGCTGTTGGGCAATTTCCTCATACAAACGATAGATAATCATAACACTAAGTAATATTCCAGTACCTCTAACCAATGCACCAGTTATATCTGCTAATGAGGCTAAAAGTCCTACAGCAGCCCCACCCATAACTGTCAAAGGCATTATATATCTTGATAAAATGCTTTCTATAACTCTATTATCTCTTCTGAATCCTGGAACTTGTAAACCAGAAGAAGAAATCTGTTGAGCCTGGCTTGCTGCATCCATACCAGATGTTTTCATCCAGAATATAGAGAACATGACAGAGCCAGCAATCATAAATAAAATATACATCAGAGACTGCCATACCATCACAGGCATAAATGAACCTTTAATTATGTGCTCTATGATTCCTGCAGGAGGGGCGCTAAACCAGAATGCTAATCCTGATACTGGTACACCCTCTATACTAAAGCCCCCAAGAAAAGTCGCATGACCTATTAATCTTTCTGCCAGTGTTGCCATGAGATTTATATTTGCATGGAGAGCAGCAGTCAAGATAACAGGGATATTGCTAGTGTAGAAGAAGGCTAGAGGCCATCTGATGCCATAACCTCTGATTCTTCCAAATGATAATGGCACCTCAACTTTTATGGCTTGTGTATAAACAACAATAATAAAAATAATAATCGTAGCTGCAATGGCTGCAAATGCTGCCATGGCTCCGATAGTATCTGCACTAATTATAGAAGAAATAAGTACAGGAATCTTGCCAACAGGCTGTATTGTTTTTTCAGGTCCTAAGAAGCTGAAAGCCCTGACACATAATTGCCATGCCACACCACCAACAATAAATAGACCAACACCATTACCAAAACCCCACTTGCTAATAACTTCATCCATAAATATAATCATCATACCTCCTAAAAAAAGTTGGAATATGAGCAGCCATTCAAGGCCTGGCACTGCTTGTAAACCTTTCATCATTACATATACAATAGCTTCAAATATACAGAATAGAATTGCTAGAACTTTTTGTAAACCCTGAAAAAATTTCTTTCCCTCAGTTGTAGTCATATCTATATTTAGAAGACCAGAACCAACCAATAACTGTAAGACAATAGATGCTGTTACAATAGGTCCTATACCTAAGCTCATCAAAGAACCGAAACTTGCACCAAGAATAATTGAGAGATATTCAAATCTGCTTAATGCATTCTCACTTAAGCCATAAAGAGGAATATTAGATAGTATGAAGAAGAACACTAAGATAAGAAGAGTCCACTTGAGCTTGACACCAAAACCTAATCTTTTTTCTTCAGGTCCTTTTACTTCTGGCAAATTCATCAACAAACTTTTTAGGGCCATTATATCTTCATTATTTTACTACCTGATTTTTTTATTTTTGCCTCAACTTTTTTAGAAAATGAGGTTGCCTTGATTATGAATTTATCTTTTAGTTCTCCATTAGCTAAGATCTTATATCCTCTTAGCTCTAATTTTATTCCTTCATTAGTTTTTCTTGCCAAACCTTTTTTTAAAAATGTATCAAAATTATTTTGTATTTGTGAGAGATTTATGATATTTATTTTATTCTTTAGTTTTTTCATGCTTGTAAAACCTCTTTTGCCAAGATAGTCTGGTTCATATTTAAAGACCCAGGTTCTTTTTTGCCCGGCTCTTTTTCCAGTTCCAGCCATTCCTTTACCTCCCTTGCTTCCTTTACCTCTATGTTTCTTTCTAGCACCATAGCCACAACTTCTTCTTCCTCTCAATCTAGATCTTTTGGATCTTTTCTTTTTCATTTTACAGCATCTTTAAAATTAATTTATTTATTTCTTTATTTTTTCCTAAGATACCTTTAGGAAAACTTTTTCTAGTATCTCTCTTGAAGCCGCTCCTTGGTGGATGCAATCTAAAAAAAAGTTTTATTCCTAAATCCTCTAATTTCTTTTTTCCATCCATAAACTCTTTAACAAAAATATCAATTTTCTTTTCATCTTCTTTGAAAGGTTTATTTCCTGAAAGTTTTCCTCTTTTCATTATTAGTTGTTTTATTGTATTTTCTTTTGCTTCCCCGTATGCAATATAATTTTGAACTTTCTTTAGTTTTCCTATAATTTCAGGTGAATCATTAAGAATCACGCAAGAAAATTTCTTTCTTAATCTTAATATATACATTGTTTTCTTGACATCAGGAGCTACGTTAACTCTTCCTCTCATCCTGACAACAACTATTTTTACCATTTTATTATTCTTTATACATATTTATTTAATTTTTTAAGAGCAAAAATACATGCTTTAGCAAAATTGAATTTTGTTTTAGTCTGACCGTAAGATTTACTATAGACATCTTTTATACCTGCCAGCTTAAGAATTTTTTTACATTCATCTTCTATAACAAGACCAGTACCTTTTGGTGCAGGCATTAATTTTATTTTAACACTTCCACTCTTACCTTCTGTAACAAAAGGAATGCTGTGTTTTTCATTACATACGCATTCAAAGCTTCCACATCCTCTTTTGACTTTCATGAGATTGAGTTTTGCTTTGTAGATTGCTTTTTGTTTTGCAGGAACAGTTTCTTTGGCTTTACCATAACCTAAGCCAACATGTCCTTTCCTGTCTCCTACAACAGCCATACAGGCAAAACTTGGAACATTTCCTTCAGCAGTTTTTTTCTGTGTTTGTCTCCAAGGTCTTCTCTTACCTCCTCCGAATTTTCCTTTTGCTTGACCTATATATATTAAATCTGATTCAAGTTCAGGAATTAGAATATCAACAATTTCTGCTTCTAGGATTCTTAGGTTTTTCTCAAAAATATAATCTATTTCTTTTATTTTTTCTTGCCTTACTTCTTTTCCTAGTTTTGTTACTGGTATCCATTTAGCTAGGGCACTCTCTCTTTCCCTTTCTCTCCTTGTTTTCTCTCTTATTTTTTTAGTTTCTTTTTTTAATTCTTTATCTACAGCTTTACTAATTCTTTTCTCTACTTTCTCTTCTTGTCCCTCACGTTCTTTTGCTTTTCTGTCGACTTCTCTTTCTTTTTCTCTCTTTGTTTTACCACTCATTTTGATATTTTTTCTTTTATTTCATTAAATTTTTTATTTATTTCATCAGATTTTTTAGTATATTTTCCTTTTATTCTTTCCTCACTTGGTAGTATTTCTTCCTTACAGGATACTTCTAAACCACCATCTATCACCCCCTTAATAACAGCATAAAGTTTAGAACCTTTTGTTGATCTATACAGTCCAACATCTATTATCACTTTCTTAATTTTCTTTTCCTTTGCTTTTTTTGCTATTAAAAATCCTGTTAGATAAGCAGCAGGAATATTCTTAAAACTAAAACTCCAGCCAAGTTTTTCTAGTTCTTTAGAATTTACATAACATAAAGTTGAATCTTGAGCTTCTTTGCTTTTAACAATTTGTGTTATAATATACCTATTAGTTTTTCTTATGACTAATCTTGCTTCATTAGATTTAAGTAAGATATATCTCTTCCTATAATTTGTTTTACTTTCTCTTCTTCTTCTAAATCTAACCTTAACTAATTTTCCTCTCATTTTCTTTTTATCTTATCTTTAATATCTTTTTTAGATTTGAACATTCCTGCCTTAGAAAGTCTCATTAATTTTCTACTTTCCTTAGTGCTAATAATATTTTCTTGTTTTAATGTTTGAATATATTTTCTTAAATTCTTTATTTTTATGATATATTCTTTCTTTCTTTTTTTCACAATTTTTCTTTTTCTTCCAGGACCGCGTCCTCTTCCTTTTCTTTTTCTTTTTTGCCTTATTTTTCCAGCCCTTCTTTTGACTCCAATAACTGGTTTTCTTTTTATTGCTTTTTCCTTAATCAAAACTCTTATGTCTTCTTTTGTGATGGCTTCACGAATATCATTAATTCTAAATGGGTCAAACCATACTCTATTCTGCCCTATCTTAAGAATAGATGCTGCGATTCTTTTTTGTAATGCTAGAGTTTTCATTTTTCTAAAGTCTCCTTAATTATTTCCTTTTTTTCTGTTTCTTTTTCTTCTTCTCCTTTCTTTTCCTCTTTCTTTGTTTCTTCTTTTTTTTCTTCCTTAGGTTCGCTTTTAGGTTTGATTTCTTTTTCTTCTTTCTTCTCTCTTTCCTTTATTTCTTTTTCTTTCTTTTTTGTTTCTTTTTTCTCTGTTTTCTTTTTTTCAGCCGCTTTCTTTTTCTTTATTTCAGCCTTCTTTTCTCTCTCTCTTTCAATTTTTTCTAAGAATTTTTTAATATTTAAGTTTGCGATATTAATTTTTTTCTCAAGAGCTTTTTTCGCTATCTCTATTCTTCTTTTCTGTCCAACTTTTCCTATAAAAATAATTTCATCTTTCTTTATTTCCTCTAAATCTTTAAGAGCATAAATTAATCTCTGTTTTAATCCATTTATTTTACCTCTTGTTTCTCTTGGAGCACCATAACCTATAGATGGTCTTTTACCGTATCCTCTTCTTCTCTCTCTCATTTTATTATCTCTTCCCTTGGGTTTTCTCCATACTTGCTTCTTTTTCCTTCTCCTTCCCAATCTTGATTTTTTTGTATTATCTCTTCTTAAAAAAGAGGATTTTTTTCTTTTCATCTTAGTGTTTTGCTGATCTACCTTTTTCTTTTTTAATTATCCAAATTCCATCTTGAAATACTCTTTTGTCTTTCTTCCTGATTCTTGAAGCACTCTCAATATCTGCAGCTTGCTGACCAGCTAATTCTTTATTTATCGAATTTATTTTAATAATATCTCCTTCTATTTTTATCTCAACACCAGGTATAAGTTTTACAACTCTGTCTTTATTTTCACCAAGAAAATTTTTTATTATAAACAGATTTTTTTCTTTATCTATCTTGACACTTGTTGGAAAATGTGTTGAACATATTTGTAATTGGTATTCATAACCCTCGCTCACACCCTTAATCATATTTGCAATATGGGCAGCTATAGTATGAATTAATTTTTTCTCTTTTTTTGAAGCTTTATTATACCATATAACTATCTGATTATTTTCTTTTTGTATCATAATATTTTTAATCTTAAAAGTTTTCTCTAGACTGCCAAGTGGACCATTGACAACTACTATTGGCAATTCCACTTTTACTTCTATTTTTTCAGGAATCTCTATTGTTTTTTTAATTTCTTTTCTCATTTTAGTTTAGTAGCAATAAGCAATCAAACTTCCCCCTATATTTTTTTCTATAGCATCTTTATGAGTCATCAAACCTTTATTGGTTGATATTATAATTATACCAAACCCTCTAGCAGGAAGATATCTTTTAACATATTTATCAAATTCATTTTTTTTCACAAAAAATCTAGGTTTGATTGCACCACATTTATTTAATTTTTTAATTTTTATCTTAACTTTCCTAAATCTATCTTCCTCAATTTCAAAATCTTCTATATACTCATTTTCTTTCAATATTTTTAACACACCAAGCATCAAGTTAGATACTGGCATAATAGCTGTTTCCTTTTTTCCAGCCTTTTTGCAATTCATCATATCATTCAACATATTTGAAAGCCAATCTCTTACTACCATTTTTCCTCCTACATATATTTTTTAAAACCTATTTCTTTAGCTATTTCTCTAAAACAGTGTCTGCATAAATGCAATCCATATTTTTTGATATGTGCACCATATCTTCCGCATCTCACACATTTATAAGCCGCTATCCCAAATTTACGATCTTTTGGTTTACAAAATTTTAAAAATCTGGCTTTTATTACTGGCTTATTTTCCAACTGCTTTAATATTTTTCTCCAATCACTTGCTGTCATTTTATTCTTCAATATTTATTTCAAAATTTTTTTTAAAATATTCTAGGGTTTCTTCTTTACTTATGCTGTGTTTTGGCCCTACCTTACTTCTTGCTCTTTTTCTCTGAGATATTCTAAAACCAGGCCTCTTTAATTTAACAACAACATCAAAACCAAGTATCCCGATCTCTCTTTGATAAGATAGAGTTGGAATTTCGATATATTCTTTTATACCAAAACTTAAAAACCCACGATTGAACTGTTTTTTTCTAATGCTCGGAATTCCACCGAATAACATTTTCAATAGTTCATCAGTATTTTTCCTTATGGTTACTTTACAACCTATAGGCAATCCTGGCCTTATTTTAAAAGCTGGAATTCTCTTTTTAGCTAATGTTTTGACAGGAGTTGCTTTAGTAATTAATTTTAACATCATTATTGATCTTTTTAATTTTCCTGGATCTGCTGTTGCACAATGCAAAGTTATACTATCTATTTTGATCTGTTTCATTTTTTCTGTTTTATTTTCTTTATTCATTTGAATTCTCCCTTTTCTATCACAAATATGTTTTCCTTTGATATTTTGAAAGTTTTATCTTCAATAACAACAGAAATTTTATTATCTATCTCAGAAATCTTTCCTATGTTTCCTATATGTTTTCCACCAATAATAAACACAAAAGCTCCCTTAGCTAATTTTAAACAGTCTATAATATTGTTTTTCTTTAAGTCTAGAATTAGAGTATCTCCAACTTTGAAATCTTTCTTGTCAGTTATAAGATTTTTTCCATCATATAAATTAATCTGTATTTTATTGCCTTTGATATTTTTTTTACCTATCACCTTACAAGGTTTTTTCAAAGCTCTTTCCTTATTTATCTCTTGAATAATTAATTTACCTTTTTTTGTAAGATATAAACTAAATGTCTTTTCAAGTTTTTTAATATAAATTCTATCAAAAAGACCAACATTGAATTTTTCATCCTTAACTATCCTATTGTTAATAAAAACCAATCCTTCTTGCAGTACTTTTTTAGCCTCTTTTCTAGTTTTAACCTCTTTTAATAAATCTCGAAGTATTACTAATAATGGAAAGGATATTTTTGAAGTATAAGGACCCTTACCTCTAATAATAAATCTTTTTCCTTTCCTTGGCAGGGACCAACTTTTTGGCATAGCTATTCTTTTTAGATGCATCTTATTTTTCTCCTCTATTCAATTTTTTATTTCTTTTTTTATCTTCTAAATTTAATTCCAAAATTATTAAGTTAGATGGATGGAATGGAACATTGACTTTTGTTCCATCTTTTCTTGTTTTTTGTATTCCTTCTATATATACAATTATTTTTTTTGTACTAATTACAGATACCTTTCCCTTTTTCCCTTTAAATGTTCCTCTAATTATCTTAACTGTATCTCCTTTTTTTACAGGGAAAGATCTTTTCTTGTATTTTTTCTTAAGTTCTTTTGATAAATGTGTAGCTAACATTTTGTATTTCAAATGTAAGGGGGCTTTCGCTTTGTATTTTCTCTGTTTTCTAGGCTGTTTAGATGCCTTCCATTTCTTTGAAAATTTTTGTTTCATTTTTTTTATTTTTAATATTTAAATAATTAAACTTGCTATTCTAGAGATAAAGGGCCATCTATCTGCAGATTCTCTAGCAATAGGACCTTTAATTTGGGTTCCTTTTGGATTTCCTTCTTTATCTTTAAGCAAGACAACAGCATTATCAGCAAAACTTATATGTTCTCCAGTAGCTCTTCTATATTCTTTTTTCTGCCTTACAACCACAGCAAAGAACACTTGTTTTTTCATTTTAGGATTTCCTTTACGAACACTTACTCTTACTAAATCTGCTACGCCACAGGCTAGCTGTCTTCCTTTTCTACCCTTTCCTCTCTTTACTGCCACGATTCTTACAATCTTTGCTCCACTGTTGTCAGCAACATTCACTCTACCTCCAAGATTTATTCCTTTTATTATTCTAGCTGATACTGCTTTCATTTTATCTTTTCAATCACGATGAAATGTATGATCTTGCTTAAAGGCCTACATTCACCAATCTTTACTATATCTCCAATATTTATTTTTCCGATTAAACATTCAGGTAAGTAAGCATGTAATTTTGTGGAGGTTTTGGAGAAACGTTCATATTTTTTATTATAAACCAATCTTTCAAACTCAATAACCACTCTTTGACCAATCACTTTTATAACAGCACCCCGGAAATATCTCCCACGTATGCTCAATTGTCCATGAGTAGGACACTTCTTATCATTACACTTCACAGTATCTTTTTTTTCTTTATTTTTTCCTTCTTTCTTTTCCTTCATTTTCAATCCTGAATTTTATCTGTTCTTTAAGTAATTTTTTTATTCCTTTTCTTGTCTCAACCACAAGCAAATTTTTTGTCTCATCTATCACTTT
>Ga0307421_1001679_pt1 | contig 13078 bp, 13 predicted proteins | sample SalMarWE160270MG_FD_202163 | JGI IMG/M metagenome (GOLD analysis project Ga0307421, IMG submission 202163) | Salt marsh sediment microbial communities from the Plum Island Ecosystem LTER, Massachusetts, United States - WE1602-70 | ecosystem: Environmental > Aquatic > Marine > Intertidal zone >...
AGAACCGGAGGTCGGCGGCCGGCGCAGCGCAAGTTCCTGTTGTGATCGGCGTGGCCGAGGCGGGTCCGTGTTGTCTGCACGCCGTGGGCTCCGTTGGCGGGCGAGCAGTGGGTTCGGCACCAAGCGGCCCCGGCGGCGAGGTCTCGGCGTGGAGTGCAGCCCAACAAAGGCGCTTGGGTTTCCCATGGTTGGGGGAGAACGCCGCTTGGCCGCGGTGGCGGGACGAGCCGGGCCTGATGCAGCGGCGAGAAGGTTCTGCTAGTGCAACACACGGCAGGCGGCGCAGTGGCTCAGACGCGCCGACACCGGAATGGCGAAGGCGACGGGGACGGCGACGAACGCCATAATGGCCGTGCTGGAGGAGCTGTATGCGAGTCATCGTGGTCGGTGCCGGCATTGCTTCCCGGGAGCTTCTCGGGCGCCTCGGCGAGCGCTGGGAGGCGACCGTCGTCGACTCCGATCCGGTCTCCCTTGAGGAGACGGCGCAGGTACGACCCGTCGAGTCCGTTCTCGGATCCGGTTCCGACGAAAAGGTGCTGGACGGTGCCGGACTCGCTGGAGCCACCGCCGTTGTCGCCGCCGCCGATGACGATGAGGTGAACCTGGCGGTGTGCCGGATCGCTCTGGCCAGGGGCGTTTCTTGTGTGGCCAGAGCAGCCCGGCCCGAGAAGCTCGAGGAGTACCAGGCTTTGGATGTGCCCGCAGTATCGCCCGATCAACTGGCGGCGCGGCGCATCGTTTCCGTGCTGGAGCCCCGCCGTCTGTTCTCCGCCGGCTTCGCAGGGGGCCGTGCCGAGGGTATGGATCTGCGGGTGGTTTCTCGGTCGCCGGTGTGCGGCATGCCGCTGCGTCAGATTGATATGCAGGGCTGGCTGGCGGTGGCGATCTTGCGCAAGGGGCAGCTCATCATTCCGCACGGCGACTCCGTGCTCGCCGCAGACGATGTCGTCACCGTGGTTGGAGATGGTGCCGGACGAGGCGAGGTAGTGGCCACGTTCATGTCGGGTGTCGAGCGTTTCCCGACGGAATATGGCAGTTGGGTGGCCGTGGGTTTCGGGACGGAAGAAGACCTCAGCGGACCTGTCGATGAGGCGATCCATGTGGCGGCAAACAGCGCGGCTCATGGGCTGCTGGCGGTGCACCGAGACCTGGGTGAGATCAGCGATGCTGCGGAGCGTCGGTGGATCGAAGTGTTGGTGGAGCGGGTGAGAGACATGGTCGGCGAGCTTCCGTTGCGCTTGATGACTGTGGCCGGGTCGCCATGTCGGGCCCTGCTGTCCGGGCTCGTGCGTGACGAAGCCGGCGTCATTGTGGTTCCGCCGCCGGTGGGAGGACGCCCGGCCTGGCGATGGAAGGTGGCGCGATTGCTGCGGGCTGCGGCGAAGCAGCAGATTCCGGTGCTGGTATCGCGTGGCAGCCATCCTTATCGGCGTGTGGTGGTGCCGGCGCGCGACAGCCCTGCAGGATGGGCGGCGGCCGAAGTCGCCATCGACGTTGGTGCCTACGAGTCGTCGCCGCTTGTCGGCATCGGCGTTATTCCGCCGCTGTTCATCGCCGGTGAGGATGCACGGGCGGAGGCAACGCGCGCCGCGGCGCGGCTGCAGGAGGATGCCGCGGTGCATGATGTCGATGTGCGCCGGGTCATCGAGCAGGGCAACGAGGTTCGGGTCATCGAGGAGTGGGCTCGGCCGGGAACGATCGTCGTGCTTGGCTGTCCGCGGCGGCGGACGACCGTGCTGGCTCCCGGCATTGTGGGTCACCTCGTCCGGCGTCTGAAGACGTCGGTGATCCTGGTTCCCCACCGACGCTAGGAGTCCTGTGGAGAGCACCGATCAAGCCGCCGTCACTCTCCTGGTAATCATCTCTGCGGCTTTTGTGCTACCGCTGCTTGCGGAGAAGATCCGTGTACCCGCCGTGGTGCTCGAGATCGCCTTCGGCATAGTCATCGGACCGGTGGCAAATGTGGTGCAGCCGGCGGAGTACCTAGAGGTTCTGGCCGACCTCGGATTCCTCCTGCTTATGTTCCTCGCCGGGTTCGAGATAGACGTTCGCATCTTTGGCCGGCGCGGGCTGCGGTCGCTTCTTGTCGGCCTCTCGGTGTTCGCTCTCACCATGGGCTTGTCTTATCTGGTGGCGGTGAGCCTCGGCTACAGCCTGTTCATGATGTTCGTGCTGGCTACAACATCGGTGGGACTGGTGGTGCCGACCCTGCGCACCACGCGTCACGCCGGCACGCGGCTGGGGCAGGCGATTCTGGTGTCGGCACTCCTGGCGGACCTGCTCACTCTGGTCGGTGTCACCGTGTTTGTCCTCATTGAGGAGCACGGGGTCGGCATCAACGTCCTTGCCATGCCGGCGTTTTTTGCCGTGGTCACGGTATCGCTCATCATTCTGCGCCGTCTGGTGTGGTGGAGACCGGAGTGGTTTGAGCGGCTTTTCGAATCTGACAATCCAGAGGAGCTGGGGACGAGAGGCTCTCTTACGTTGATGCTCGTTTTTGTGGGTGCATCGATCGCATTCGGGATTGAGTCGATTCTGGGAGCCTTCCTTGCCGGCACCGGCTTTGCCATGGTGTTCCGCAATCGCGGGGTCCTGGGCCAGCAGCTCAGCGGTTTCTCCTACGGATTCCTCATCCCCATCTTTTTCATCAACGTCGGAATCCACTTCGATGTTGAAGCTCTCCAGGAGCCGGGCGCGGTGACGAGCATGCTGGCTCTGATTGGTCTCGCCATCCTCGTCAAGATGGGCCCTGCGCTGGTGTTCCTGGTGCGGCGGCACACCTGGCGTGAGGTTGCGGCTGCAGGGGCGCTGCTGTCGGCGCGGCTCAGCCTGATCATCGCCGTCGCCGAGGTCGGGCTGCGGCTGGGACTCATTGATCGTCCGACGGAGGCAAGCATCATCGTGCTGGCGGCGGTGTCATCGACCTTTGGGCCGGTGGTGTTTCGCTGGCTGGCGCCGCCCGTCGATGACGTCCGGCGGCCGTCGGGTGCGACCTAGCAGCGGGGTCCGCTGGCGGCGGGCGGGCATTCGCGTGTATGCCGAATTGGACGTGACCGCCTACTGCCGCCGTGGGTGCATCGACTCGGACGTATGGTGAGGAGGATCTGCCGAGAGATTCAGCAGATCCAGCACTTGGTCTGCCGCATCGACGAGCGACTGATGCGGAACACCGGTTCGGCGGGCCGCGGCGGCGATCTCGGGCAGATCGCTCACGACGGCGGCGGGCTCCAACCCCAGGCAGTGGCGTGCCGCACCTACAACATCGGCTTCGTGGCCCGGCGGAACCCGATTGAGGACGAGCAGAGGAGCAGGCCAGGGCCAGTCGTCGATGAGGTGGGCGGCGCGGACGAGTCCGTCGGGGCTGCCACCGGCGACAAGAACGATGTGATCGCCGCTTGGCGCAACGCTGGTGGCGTGCGAGGGGGGTCCGGCATCGGCGACGACCGTGGCAGAGCACGCACGAGCCGCCTCGAGGAGGTCGGCGGCGGCGTACGGAGCGAGCGGATCATCGGTCCGACGGTGTGATCCGACGACGAGCGCCAGTGGGCCGAATCTTTGCGTGACCCGGGCGGGCAGGCGGCCGTCGTGCTGAACGGCGTCGTAGGCATCGGTTACGTCGGGCCGGGGCCTCCGTCGGGTGCGGATGGCGAGTGATGGCGCCTCAAGGTCCAGATCGAGCAGCAGCGAGGAATGACGTCCTGCGGCCGCCCAGGCGATGGCGAGGGCGGTTTCGGTGCGTCCCGGCGCTCCTCTGGGCCCGCTCACCACGATTGTCGTCGAGAGTGCCGGGGCTCGAACCTGGACGGCTCCGATGAGGCGGGCGGCCCGGAGCACCAATACTGCGGGGGTGGTGTCGTCGAACACCTCATCTGCTTTGGCGGCCAGGAGCCGGGAGCGTGCGGGACGGTCGCCCATTGGATGAATGCCGATGACCCGCATGCCAAGGCGTCTCCAGCAGGAGATGCGGGCCGGGGTGAGCCAAGGTGTCTCCGCGCCGGCGACGGCTACGTCGATGCGGCCCGCCTCGGCTTCCATTTCCTCGGGCCGGTGAGCGCGGAGGACTACGCGGACCTCTGCCGTCTCCCTGGCGAGAGCGACCAGGGTGCTCTCCCACTCTCGGGCCGAGAGCACGGTGGCCAGGCGCGGTATCACAGGGTTTTGGTGAGATTCATTGGATGTCGACTGCAACGATGTGGTCAAAGGAGAAATAGCTGCGCCCCTTACCGGCCCGGAGCTCGATGTGGTCGATCCCCACGGCCGTGATGGTGCCGGCCACTCTTCGGCCGTCCGGCGTGTGGACGACAACGGCATCGGCACGATCCTCAAGGCAGATGAGCACGTGGCGCAGAGTGCGGCGGCGGCGAGCTGCCGCCCGGGCCGCATCAAGTTCAGCTTCGAGCGTCTCGTCCATCTGCCGGCGCAGGCGCCGGCCGAGCACGGCCAGATCGGGGTGGTCCAGCGGATCCAGGGTATTGCCTCACGCCTCGATGGTGGATCACCGTCTAGCTACCAGGTGAGACACACCGGCTCAAGAGGGCTGTGGCGATGAGCTTTTCGCGATCCGACCGGCGGTCGGCGCCGTCAGGCCGACGGCATCGCCTCCATCGTTCGTGGGTCGGGCTTGGTGGAGTCGCCGGCCCAGCGCACCCAGGGCCCGGCCACCACAGCTCCGGCCACCCGATCGCGACCGGAGTTCTTGGCCCGGTACATGAGCTGATCGGCGGTCTCCACCATGGCATCGACCGTGGTCGGTGGGTAGTGGTATGTGGCTATGCCGGCGGAGAGCGTGATGCGCTCAACGATCTCACAGCAGCTGTTGGCCACCGCCTGGCGGATACGGCTGACCACGCTGGCCGCCGCGGTGGCTTCGGTATCGGGGAAGAAAACGACAAACTCGTCGCCTCCGATGCGGCCGAACAAGTCGGTGGCTCGGATCGACGTTCTGACTGCTTGGGCGAACGATTGGAGGATGTGGTCCCCGGTGCGGTGACCGTGGCGATCGTTGAAGCCCTTGAAGTCGTCGAGATCGAGGTAGGCGATGCTAAGCGGTCTTCCGCTGCGGGCGGCGCGGAGTCTTTCCCGATCGGCGGCGATCTGGAAGGCACGGCGATTCAGGGCCCTAGTGAGAGGATCCACGGCGGCGAGGCGGCGCTGCTGGTGAAGCGACTGCCGTAACGACCCAAGCAGCAGGGCAACCATGGTCAGTACCAGAAGGCGGGTGATGGAGTTCCAGACGGCGGGCAAGGTGATGGTCGCCGGGTAGGGGTGCAGCAAGGCGTGGCCGAAGATGCTCTCGAGGGCCGCGAGCACAGCGAGGATGACTCCGTGATACCAGCTACCAACCCAAGTGACGGCGAGGACGGCGAGGACGTAGAGAAGGGAAACCGACACCTCGGGACCGATCACTCTGGCGTCGACGTACCCGACGGCGAGGAAGAGTGCAATGGCTAAGGCCATCGGCGCCAGATGAGGGCTGCGCTGGAAGATACGGATACGCACGAGCGTTCCGCTGCCGGCGCGCCTTCGAAAGAGTCGGACAATCCCATGCATGTGATTCACCTGACTAGTCCTTCGGTACTAGTCAGGTGATGCTTGAGATATTTTCCGAATGTTCAGCTGCGCCGCCCGAACAGGAGATAGGCGACGGCGCCCGGAGGGAGCACGGTGACACGCTGCCACACTTCCCTGCGCCCCCGGATGCCTGTGTCCGGGCGTTGCTCCAGGTCACGGCGAACAAAGACGAGAAGCGCGGCAACGGAGGCCCATGCCACGGCCACGCTGACGAGCTGCACAACCTTTGGAGGTTTGCCGGTCACAAGCTGCTGATTCCTCCGATTCGGCCGCTGCGCTTCGGCATGAACTTAGCGCCAGTCCGATCCGCCGGCCGTTGGCACATTCAGATGCTGTCAGCTTCCGCCGGCGAAGCCAGCCGGGCACTCCGCGTCGCCGGGGCCTCGGTGTTGGTAGGCGCCGATGAAGTCGGCGACACGGTCTGTGTTCTCGAAGGCCATGGCTCGGTTCCAGGCGACGGCCAGAACCGGCACCTGCAGGTTGTCGTTGGGAACAACAAGCACCTGTGATTCGAAGGTGGAGGCGATCTCAATGAGCTTGTCGATGGTGTTCTGGTCATCACTCGCGTGCCACAGGATGACGGCTCCGTTGTAGAGCGCGGAGTAGATCTCGGCCCCGGTGATTGTGGCGTCGGACTGGCCGCACATCGGCTCCGGCATGGTGTCGGGATCGGTGCTGGCCCAGTCGCCCGCATAGCCGTAGGTGACCAGGATCGAGCCTGCTTCCGCGAATTCGGCCAGGCAGGCTTCTCTTCCGGGGCCTCGGTGGCGAAGGTACGTTTGGACGTAATCGGCGAGGTTCTCGGTATTCTCGTACTCGGCGAGGCGGTTCCAGGAGGCGGCAACGACAGGTGCCTCGATGGCAGTGTTGGGAGCGACGAGGACTTGTTGGTTGTAATTGTCGATTTCGGACAGAGCGGCCCATATTTCTTCGTCGTTCACCTCGCCATCGGGCTGATACCACAGGGTGATGAGGCCGTTGTACATCGACGAGTAGGCCTCGATGCCGGGAAGCGCTTCGTCTGTGCGCCCGCATTGCGGGGCGGGGAGCAGGTCCGGGTCGCGTTCGGTCCACTCGCCTTGGTAACCCAGCTCGGACATGAGGGCATTGGGGCTGGCGAAGGAGGCTACCCCGTCGAGCTCCGGAGGGGGACGAAATAGGGTGAGGGCAACGACAAACACGGCAATGGTGCCAAGAACCGGGATCACCAGGCGCCGGGTCCGTCTTTTCAGTTTGGAGCGCCGCTCTTCCGCCTCCTGCTGGCGGCGCCGCTCCTCCGCCGCCTGCTGGCGAGCCTCTTCACGTCGCCGCGCCGCCTCTCTGCGTGTCGGATCGTGACGGCTGCGCTTCTTTTTCTTGCGCTTCTGCTGGGCCATGTTGGCGGCCAAGTGTACGCCGTCGGCCTTGCCGCCGATCTCCGCCGCAAATACTCTGGGGTCATGGAGCGGATTTCGGTGGAACTCGGCAAGGAGTGGCTGTCCGTTGCCGATATCTGTGAGTACATGGAGGTGTCCGCCTTTGTGGTGACGCGGACACTGCGCTCAGGTGAGTTGCCGGCGGTGAAGATGGGCCGGGAATGGCGGGTCGCTCGGCGTGATTTTGAGGACTGGCTCAATGCCCAGCGTTTGGAGTCGACAGCGCGTTCGGAGGAGTCACGCGCCTAGCTGGCGGTTTTGGTGACGCTCCTGGCGAGCAGTTCCACAGGATTGATGTATTCGGTTCCGAGGGATTTGGCCACGACCTCATGGGTGACGTGGCCGTTGATGATCTCGAGGCCACCCAGCAATTCCGGGTGCGTCGCAACGGCGGCCGGGATGCCTTGGGCGAGGGCGACAACGTAGGGAAGGGTGGCGTTGCTGAGGGCATAGGTGGCCGTGTTCGGAACCGCGCCGGGGATATTGCCGACGCAGTAGTGCACGACATCGTGGGTGACGTAGATGGGATCGTGGTGGGTGGTTTCGCGCGCCGTTGCCACACATCCGCCCTGGTCGATGGAGATGTCGACGATGACGCTTCCGGGCCGCATGCCGGCAACGAGGCCCTCGTCTACGAGCACGGGTGCGCGGGCCCCCGGTATCAGCACTGCCCCGATGACCAGATCTGATTTGGACACATACTCCTCGACGGCGTGGATCGAGGAGCGCACGGTGACGATGCGACCCCAGGAGAGCTCGTCGAGGTGGCGCAGTCGGTCGACGTTGATGTCGAGAATGGAGACATGGGCTCCCATGCCGGCGGCGATCATCGCCGCGTTCGTGCCGGCCATGCCTGCGCCCAGCACGGTGACCTCAGCTGGAGGGACGCCCGGCACCCCTCCCATCAAGATCCCGCGCCCACCGTTGGGTCGCTCCAGGTGATGTGCCCCGGCCTGGGCCGCCATACGGCCGGCAATTTCACTCATCGGAGCCAGCAGTGGTAGCGAACCGTCCGGGAGCTGCACCGTCTCGTAGGCGACGGCGGTCGCTCCCGAGGAGACCAGGCCTTTGGCCACATCGCTGTAGGCGGCGAGGTGCAGATATGTGAAGATGATGTGTCGTGGCTCGAGGAGGGCGATTTCCGCGGGCTGTGGTTCCTTGACCTTCACGATGAGGTTGGCGGCAGCAAGGACATCGGCTGTATTGGGAACGACCTCGGCGCCGACACGGCGGTAGTCGTCGTCTCCGATTGATGAAGCCGCACCGGCTCCTCGCTCGATGACCACCTTGTGGCCGTGGGCAGTGAGTTCGCGCACGCCGACGGGAGTCATGGCAACGCGGTACTCGTCGGACTTGATCTCGGCAGGGACACCGATGATCACGGCGGTCACCTCCCTGTTGTTGCCTCCAGCCTGGCATGGTTGGACCGCGATCTACAGGGTCTAAAGGACCGTGACTGCAGCGACGTTGCCGTATGGAGGATGGGTCGGCAATGCATGCGGTGACTCGCGCAGATTCCGCCTCGGGCCGCGTAGAACACCACGGGCGGCGTAGGCTCGGGGCAACTAGGTAGGAGGTGCGTTGCTCGATCGGAGCACCATCGATCGTTTGCGCAGCTTCGACACCGCCGGCCAACCCATACTCTCTCTCTACCTCGGCCTGGAGCCCGACCGCGACCAGCTCCGATCCATCACCACGAGGCTCAAGGCCCTGGTGCACCCTCTCCGAGATCAGCTGGGCGGTGATGTGCCCGAGGGTGAGATGAGAGCCCTGCATCGGGACCTCGATGAGGCCCTGGGGATGGCCAGCCGGATTGGTGTCGACCTCGGCCGGGGCGCTGCCATCTTCTTGTGTTCCGGCGCCGGCTTGAACGAGCATCTGAATCTGCCGGTGCGGGTACGTGACAGGGCCGTTGTTGATGTGTCCCCGTATCTGGGTCCGCTGGAGGCGATTCTCGATCGTTTCCACCGGTACTGCGCCATCGTGATAGACCGCCGGATTGCATCCGTGTATCGCTTCCACTTGGGAGTTCTGGAGTCCTGGGAGGTGTTCGCCGAGGAGGAGGTGCGAAAAGACAATTTCGGCGGTTTTGAGGGATTCGCCGAGCGCCGAGTGCGGGCTCACGCAGAGACCGTGGCGCGGCGCCTGTTTCGCGCCGCAGCGGCACGGATTGCAGAGCTGTGGCGTGACGAAGCCTTCGATCTGCTCGCCATCGGAGGAAGCCAGGCCAACATCGACGCCCTTGTCGACGAGCTGGCACCGGATCTTCTGTCCCGCCTGGCGGGAACCTTTGTCATCGATCCGCACACGGCGAGTCCGATGGAGATCAGGGACCGGTGCCGCGAAGTGGCCGCCGCCTTTGATTGCCGGGCCGATGAGGAATATGTCGCCAACCTCATGGAGGCGGCGGGCTCGCGCGGTCGGGGCGTGCTTGGACTCGACAGGGTGCTCGATGCGGCCAACCAGAAGGCGATCGAACGGCTTCTTGTCGACGCCAAGGAGACTCTGCCCGGGGTTGCGTGCACCAACTGTGATTGGCTGGCCCGCTCTGGGGACGAGTGCGCCGCTTGTGGGGCGAAGACGCGGGCTGTGGCGGATCTTTTTGATGCCGTCGCCGAACGAGCTCGCGCCGACGGAGGGTCGGTGCGCTATCTGGTCGCTGAGACTCTGTTGACCGAGATAGAGATTGGAGCGACGGTCCGGTTTGCCGTCGCCGGGTTGCGGGGCGCGTAGGCGCGACGGAGGGGCAACTTCGCCCGGTCCTCGCGGAGTCGCCCGCGTCGGGGCGGTCGGCCTGCTGGCTAACGTGAATGAGCCGAAAGAAGGTAGCCCCAATGTTTGCAGCCGCGGTCGTCTTCGCCGCCGGTGGGGCGCGCCGCATGGGTCAGCCCAAGCAGCTTGTGGAGTGGCACGGACGCCCTCTACTGGAGCACGTGATCGCCATGGTGGCCGGGTGGCCGGTCGATCTTCTTGTTGTAGTGCTCGGCTGCGCAGCCGACGAAATCCTGGAGAAGGTCGAGTTTGGGGATGCAGTGGCTGCGGTGAATCCAGAATGGGAAGAAGGGCTGGCGTCTTCCATCAGAGTCGGGATCGATGTGGTCATGCGGGAGCGGACTCCCGAAAGCGCGTTTATGGCCTTGGGCGATCAACCGGAGATCCCTGCCGATGTGCCGCCGGGCCTGTTGGAGATGATGGAGAGCAGCGGACGGCCGGCGGTGGTACCCGTGTACCGCTACCAGCGGGGGAACCCGGTGCTTGTGGCCCGGCCGTTGTGGACGCGGCTTGCCGGCCTCACCGGGGATCAAGGAGCGGCCGGTTTGCTGAAGGCGCATCCGCAGTGGGTGAAGGAAGTGAGGTTCGACCACTTGCCTCCGGCCGACATCGATGTTCTGGAGGATCTCGAGGAGCGGGACCGCTGATCGGGTGTTTGCACTCGGCAGCTTGCCAAGCCAAACCTGTATTCTGCGCTCGCGTCGGCCAAGCAGGAAGGCTTGGCTCGACTGCCGGAACCTCTGGAAAGGAGCGCCATGGCTTCTATTGACACCATCGAAGGGATTGGTGTCCAGTACGGTCGCACGCTGCGCAAGGTGAAGGTCCGGACGACTGAAGCTCTGCTCAGACGCGGTGCGACGCGAAAGGGCCGCAAGGAGCTGAGTGAGGCCACCGGCCTCAGTCAGCATATGATTTTGGAGTGGGTGAATCGGGCCGATCTCATGCGGGTCAAGGGGGTGGGTGAGGAGTACTCCGACCTGCTCGAAGCAGCTGGTGTGGACACCGTAAAGGAGCTGCGCACCCGGCGAGCGGCGAACTTGACTGTCGCCATGGCCGAGGTCAACGACCGCAAGAGGCTCGTGCGACGCCTCCCCACGGAATCAATGGTTGAGCGCTGGGTGGATCACGCCAGGAAGCTGCCCCCGGTGGTTGAGTACTAACAGACCGATCCGGCCCGGTGAGGGCTTGATCGTTCTTGTGGGCGGACGGGCTTGCCGACGCCGTCCGGGGTGGCTCCACAACGTCCTATCCTGGCGTTTCGGGCCATTGACGAGGCGCCGGTGACTCGCCGGCTCGAAAGGCTCGGCAAGGGTGAGGAGTAATGTGCCCCGAGGGGGTGACGACACCTTGATCATCGTGATGAAGCACGGCTCGACCGACGAGGACGTGGCGCACGTGGTGGAGAGGCTGCGGGAGATCGGTGCCGAAGCGCACGTGTCGCAGGGCCAGCTTCGCACCGTCATCGGCGCGGTGGGAGATCGGGCTCACATACAGCAACTGCCCTGGGAGGCTTTTCCCGGTGTCGAGCGGGCTGTGCCCGTGCTGACCCCCTTCAAGTTTGTGAGCCGGGAGTTCCAGGAGAAGGATTCGGTCATAGATGTCGGGGGAATCCCGGTCGGCGGCCCCAAGTTTGTTGTCATGGCAGGTCCGTGCGCCGTGGAGAGCCGGGGGCAACTCTTCGCTGCTGCGGCCGCAGTCAAAGAAGCGGGGGCGTCGATCTTGCGAGGTGACGCCTTCAAGCCGCGCACCTCCCCCTACACCTTCCAGGGCCTCGGGGAGGATGGCCTGAAGCTGCTGGCCGAGGCCAGAGATGAGTTCGGCCTGCCGTTTGTCGCCGAGGTTGTCGACCCGCGCCACGTCGAGCTGGTGGCGTCTTACGCCGATCTTCTTCGCATCGGTACCCGCAACATGGCCAACTTCACCCTGCTGGCGGAGCTGGGCCGCCAGCCGAAGCCGGTGCTGCTCAAGCGGGGTTTCACCGCCACCATCGACGAGTGGCTCAACGCCGCCGAGTACATCTACAAGGAGGGCAACCACCACATCGTGCTTTGCGAGAGGGGCATACGCACCTTTGAAGGTCGGACCCGCAACACTCTCGACATCTCGGCGATCCCGGTGGTGAAGGGCCTCTCGCATCTTCCGATCATCGTTGATCCGTCGCACTCAGGTGGTCATCGATTTCTAGTGTCTCCGCTGGCCCGATCGGCGGTGGCGATCGGAGCCGACGGCATCCTCGTCGATGTGCACCCGGCCCCGGAGACCGCCCTGGTCGATGGAGCGCAAGCGATTCTTCCCACGGAGTTCACCGAGCTGATGTCACAGATCCGTGCTCTGGCCGGGGCGTTGGGCAGGTCGGCCTAGGAGGCCGCGGCCTGGGCCTCAATGAGGCGCAGGAGCCCGATGGTCCCGGCAAGAATGCCGGCGCCTATGGCACGCTCTTCGATATCGAAGTTGGCCGCGTGGAGGTCGGTCCGACCCTCGGGGAGGGCCGCCCCGAGGCGCAGGAGGGCACCGGGAACCGACTCCAGATACCAGGCAAAATCCTCGGATCCCATGCTCTGGTGGGTGGGCAGCACCGCATCTGCGCCCAGGGCCTCGCTCATAGCGGCACCCAGCACTTTGACGATCTCCGCGTCGTTTACCACCGGGGGTGAACCCCGCTCGTAGTGGATGGTGACGGCGGCGCCGAAGGGGGCGACTATGTCGTGCACCAGGCGCTCGACCAACTTCGGCAGGGAGTGCCACGTTGCCGTGTCGAAGAGCCGAACCGTGCCGGCCATCTCGACGCGCGTTGGGATTACGTTGCCGGCGCTTCCACCAGAGATTTGGCCGAACACAGTCACGACGGGGTGGTGTGGATCGATAGCGCGCTGAAGCAGCGAGGGCAGTGTGTCGGCGAGTCGGGCGGCGGCCTGAACAAGGTCGACGGTGAGGTGAGGCCGGGAAGTATGGCCGCCGGGCCCGCCGAGAATGACCTGGAGTCGATCACAGGCGCCGGTGATGGCTCCGGCGCGCACACCAACGGTGCCGGCCGGGATCGATGGATCGACGTGGAAGGCGAAGATGGCCGAGACGTCCTTGAGGACACCGTCGGCGATGAGGCTGATGGCCCCGCCGGAAACCGTCTCCTCGGCCGGTTGGAAGGCGATCCGCACCCGGCCGGGCAGATTGTCGATGTGGCCGAGCACGCGGGCGATCCCGGTGGCGATGGCGGTATGCACGTCGTGGCCGCAGGCATGCATCACACCGGGCACCTCGGAGGCATACGGCGCGGGGTTCTCTTCGGTGATGGGGAGGGCGTCCAGATCGGCGCGGAAGGC
>Ga0307421_1001683_pt1 | contig 13069 bp, 7 predicted proteins | sample SalMarWE160270MG_FD_202163 | JGI IMG/M metagenome (GOLD analysis project Ga0307421, IMG submission 202163) | Salt marsh sediment microbial communities from the Plum Island Ecosystem LTER, Massachusetts, United States - WE1602-70 | ecosystem: Environmental > Aquatic > Marine > Intertidal zone >...
CAGTGTAACTTCAAACGAATATAAACTGACGCGTTATAACATAGCATATGCTTTTTTCAAGCAGAAAGATTACAAAAAAGCCACAGAATGGTTCAGGAAATATACCGGGCTTATGCAGGATGCCAATACAAAAACAACAGCTGATGCCCTTAATCGTATCGGGGATTGTTTTTTTGTGCAAAGCAATTATTATTCGGCTGTAGATTTTTATGACAGATCCCTGGAATCAGGCCTTTCTGATCCTGATTATGCACTTTTCCAGAAAGGGTTTTCACTGGGGCTGATCAATAAAGATGACCAAAAGATCGATGTTCTGATTGATTTGCTTACACGTTATCCGGGGTCATCTTTTGCTGACGATGCTACATTTGAAATAGGGGAAAGTTATATGAAGCTGCAGGAACAGAATCAGGCCATTCCTTATTACAGTAAAGTTATCAGTGAATATCCCAATAGTAATTACGTTAGTAATGCTCTGGTTCAACTCGGACTTATCTATTATAATACAAACCAGTATAACAGATCCCTGGAGATGTATAAAAAGGTTATTTCCGATTATAAAGGTTCTGAAGAAGCACAAAATGCCCTGGTCGGTATTAAAAACATATTTGTAGAAAGGAATAATGTTGATGAATATTTCAATTATGTGAACAACCTGGGTGGTGAATCAACCATCACCACAACGGAAAAAGACTCATTAAGTTACCTTGCAGCTGAAAAGCTTTATATGTCGGGAGACTGTGAAAAATCTGCTACCGGTTTTTTAAATTATATCCGGAATTTTCCTGAGGGTAGTTTCCTGTTGAATGCCCACTTTTACAAAGGTGATTGTAATTATCAGATGGAACAATACGACGAAGCATTGAAATCTTTTAACTATATAATCAGCCGGCCTAAAAACATGTTTACTGTACAGGCATTGATTGGCGCAGGCAGGATAAGTTATTCAGCAAAAGACTATGACAAGGCACTGGATTGTTATCGGCAACTTGAAAACATGGCTGATTCCAGAAGTAATAAACTTGAAGCACGTCGGGGAATAATGCGTTGTTATTATTACCTTGAAAAGTGGGACGATGCCATAGAAGCTTCACGAAAGGTGCTATATACAGATAAAGTATCGGAAGCAGAAGAACGTGAAGCACGGTTTATTCTTGCCAAATCATTATATGCACAGGACAGGCTGGTTCTGGCACAGGAAGAGTTCAGGGAAATATCTGAAGAACTCAAAACAAAGGAAGGTGCAGAATCAAAATTCAGAGTAGCTGAAATATATTTCAAACGCGGTGAACCTGATAAAGCCGAAAAAGAGATATATGATTTTGTCGAAAAAACAACCCCGCACGAATATTGGATGGCCAAAAGTTTTATACTCTGGTCAGATATATTCATGAAGCGTGACGATGAATTTCAGGCTATACAAACCCTTCAAAGTATTATTGATTATTATGAAGTGTCTGACGACGGGATCCTTGATCAGGCGAAACAAAAACGAAAACGTATCGTAGCACGTCAGGAAGCTGATGAGAAGATGGTTGAAGAACCTGATATGGAAATAAATCTTGATGACGAAGGAATTTAGTATTTAATTCTATTAACAGTTGAACAAAATGAGAACCTATTTTTTGGGTGTGACAGTTTTTTTTATATTATCGTTGACCTCAAAGGATCAACTTTATTCGCAGGATATTGAAAAAGAGATCATTGTTGTTAATCCATACGAACCATCATTACCAGATGCACAAAAAATCAGCCTGTTACCTTCTATTAGTGACACAGCAGAAATACAGGAAAACATTAATTATAAATTATTACCGACCCGTGTTTCAACATCATTTGATCCAAAAACCATCAATCCGGCAAGAATGGTAGGTTTACCGGTTTCAAAACTTTACAACAGCCTGTTGGAGTTAGGCATAGGTAACTATTTTACTCCGTATGGCAGGTTAAATATCAGCAGCCTTCGCAACAAAAAATATGCGGTAGGTGCCGAATTTATGCACAAATCATCCCATACGAAGTTAAAGCTCGATAATGACGATAAGGTAAATGCCGGCTACGGAATAAATAAAATCGACCTTTATGGAAAAAGGATATTTCGCAACAGCACTCTTTCAGGCAACCTGGGTATCCGGAATCACCGACTGAATTATTACGGTTATAATACTACCATATTTAGCGACAGCCTGCCTGATATTGATTCCCCAAAAAACCGGCAAAATTTCATTGTGATGAACGCGGTATCAAAAATTGCTTCAAATCATGTTGATTCAGCCCATTTTAACTATCTACTTGATATAAACTATAATTACATCAGAGATAAGTTTGAAAATTCTGAACACGAACTATTTCTAAACGGAGATTTTTCAGGAATGGCAGGGTCATTTATGCTCGGACTCGATGCCGGACTAGGTCACTTATCCCCATCCCAGTCAATGGATTCCTCTAAAACAACAATAATAAAGGCAAACCCGGGAATCAGTAAACAGGGACCGGAGTGGAATTTTTCACTTGGAGTTAACACATATACTGAAAAATATATTGATACTGACCTGCATATTTATCCTCATGCCGAACTTCAGATCAGCATTATAAAAGATGTACTTCTTCCCTTTTTCGGAATTACAGGTTTTCTGGAATCAAATTATTATGCGAAAACAGCATCTGAAAACAGCTTCATTGCACCTGGCACATCAATCAAAAGCACTGATCATAAATTTATCGGATATGCCGGTATTAAAGGCCAGTTCGTTAACCAGTCAGGATTCCGTGCAGATATTACATACTCACAGATCAATGATATGTACTTTTTCGTAAATGATACATCTGGTATCCTGCAAAACCGCTTTGCAGTTACCTATGACGATGTGGAACTCGTTCAATACCATGGTGAGGTATATTTTGATGCCGGAGACAGATTAAATTTCCTGCTCTCTGGTAATTACTATGACTATGCAACACTTAATGCACAAAAAGCATGGCACAAACCGCAATTTGACCTTACATTCAAAACAACATACAACCTAAGGGATAAGATCCTTTTCGACCTGAGTTTTCTCGGTTACGGAAAAAGATACGCGAAAAAATTCGACAACGGTAATGAACCTGTTGAAATGAAAGGTTTTCTTGATGCTAATCTGAAAATAGAATACAGATATTCAAAATTACTCTCAGCATTTTTGAATGTATGCAATATTTCAGCCTCCGGATATGAACTCTGGAACCAGTATCCCGCACAACGCCTGAATCTGATGGTTGGGTTCACTTACAAGCTATAACACCATCCATATTCCCGGTTTCACGCTTTTGTGAAGCATTGTATCAGCAGGAACCGGCAAATTGTGATTATGTCAATAAACATATATTATTCACGCGTCAGGTTTGGAACAATTCCCATTCTTTTTTAAGAACTTTTAGCCCGGCAAAGCTAATAATACAGTTAAAAAACCGTATCTTTGTATCCAGATCGGAATATATCCGATCCTGTTCCCGCTATACAACCGCAAACACCTGGTAAATAAGTCCTTATGTTGTTAATTACTTGTTAATAATTCACGTTTTTTCACCCTGTTTAATACCCCTGAACCGGCTGAAATTTAGTATATTTGTTTGATATAAAAGGATCTATTGTCAATAGTTATATTTAATAGTTTACATACATTGGAAATGAAATTCCAATTAAGTGTTAATCTATCATAAAAAGCAGAAACCAAATAAATATTGTATAGCTGCATAAAACTATCATCATAAAGATGATGTAACAGGATTATTTGAACCATATTTAAGATCAGAAATATAAAAAGGACTATGAAAGAGGACGATATTAAGAAGGAAATTGTTGAAATGAACCTGAACGGTTATTCCGCTGAGAGTATTCAGGTACTTGAAGGTCTTGAAGCAGTGCGCAAACGACCAGCCATGTATATTGGCGATGTAAGCACAAGAGGGCTGCATCATCTTGTTTATGAGGTAATTGATAATTCAATCGATGAAGCATTAGCAGGACATTGCAGCAATATCGAGGTAAAGATCAATCCTGACGGGTCAGCTACGATTAAAGATGATGGCCGTGGAATTCCGACCGGTTTTCATGAAAAAGAACAAAAATCAGCCCTTGAAGTTGTTATGACAGTGCTTCATGCCGGTGGGAAATTTAATAAAGATTCATACAAGGTATCCGGTGGATTGCATGGCGTCGGAGTTTCATGTGTCAATGCACTTTCCTCGCACCTGCAGGTAATTGTACATACTGACGGAAAGATCTTTACACAGGAGTATGAAAAAGGTAAACCAAAATCTGATATTCAGGTTATTGGCGAAACCGATAAAACAGGTACCGAAATCACTTTCACACCTGATTCATCAATATTTATTACAACCGATTTTAATTTTGAGGTACTGGCTTCGCGATTGCGTGAATTATCCTTCCTGAACAAAGGTATTCATTTGAAAATCATAGATTATCGCGAATTGGAAGAAAACGGAAATGGCGGGCATTACCGTGAAGAGTCTTTTTTTTCCAGCGAAGGATTGAAAGAATTCGTAGCCTTACTCGATTCGAACAGAGAAAAGCTGATCGATAAGATTATAACTATAGAAACAGAAAAAAATAATGTGCCGGTTGAGATAGCAATTCAATATAATACGGCGTTCTCCGAGAATATTCATTCATATGTAAATAATATAAACACAATAGAAGGCGGGACTCACCTTGCCGGATTCAGGAGGGGCCTGACACGCACGTTGAAAAGCTACGCGGAAAAATCGGGTATGCTGGCCAAACTTAAGTTTGATATAAACGGCGATGATTTCAGGGAAGGACTGACAGCTGTTATATCTGTTAAAGTAGCCGAACCCCAGTTTGAAGGGCAGACCAAGACCAAACTCGGAAACTCGGAAGTTATGGGTGCGGTGGACCAGTCTGTTAGCCTGATGCTTGGTAATTACCTTGAAGAAAACCCCAAAGATGCAAAATCAATAGTACAAAAGGTAGTGCTTGCTGCACAGGCACGTCATGCCGCACGCAAAGCACGTGAGCTTGTACAACGTAAGAATGTCCTGTCAGGATCAGGTCTGCCGGGTAAGCTTGCCGATTGTGCTGATAAAGATCCCACCGCGAGTGAAATATTTCTTGTAGAGGGAGATTCTGCTGGTGGCACGGCCAAACAAGGCCGTGACAGAAGGTTTCAGGCTATTCTGCCTCTCAGGGGTAAAATACTTAATGTTGAAAAAGCAATGCCTCATAAGATCTTTGAAAACGAAGAAATAAAGAATATTTTCACAGCCCTGGGTGTATCAATAGGAACGGAGGATGACAGTAAAGCACTTAATATGGAAGGTCTGAGGTATTATAAGGTGATAATTATGACTGATGCGGATGTGGATGGCAGTCATATTAATACATTAATTATGACATTTTTTTACCGTCATATGGAAGACCTTATAAAAAACAGACATCTATACATTGCCACACCGCCCCTGTATCTTATCAAGAGAGGCAAACAGGAACGGTATTGCTGGACCGAGGAAGAAAGAAAACAAACAGTTGACGAATTTGCCGGGGGAAAAGAATCAGCCGTACATATACAGCGATATAAAGGGCTTGGTGAAATGAATGCTGAACAATTGTGGGATACAACTATGAACCCTGAACACAGGACATTACGGCAGGTAACAATTGAAAGTGCTGCTGAAGCCGACCGCATTTTTTCTATGCTTATGGGTGACGATGTACCACCAAGACGGGAGTTTATTGAGAAACATGCTAAATATGCTAATATAGATGTATAAGAGGTGTCTGTTCAGAAAGTATAATAAAAAGCGTCGAAATCTGAAGTTGTAGTGGCCTGTTGCCAAACTATAACGAATTCTTAAACTCAAATGAGAATACATTATACCTTATTTTTGCTGATATTAACAAGCATTAATTTCATTTACGGGCAAAACAAATCAGATTTTAATACGGTTTCTGAATTAACATGGGAACTGGATTATGAGATTTTCCTTAAACTGGAAAATGATTCGGATTACCGGTTCGATATCAGGCAGTTGTTTCATGTTAAGCCGGATAACCGGAATTTTTCAACAGATTATGTTTATTATCCTGTTAATCCGGGACAGGAATATATAAATCGGGTAAATACAATAAATGAAAATGAAGACTCATACAAGGAAACCTATACTACACTCTGGAGCGCCCTGCATGATATATTGGGTGGCGGTTGGGTTCACTTCACAAACTGCCTGATGTATGCCCTTGAAACCGGTTATCTTGACCTTACTGCTCCGCTGATGAAAAGACCTGATTCAAAATGGAAACCCAGGCCGGTAACCGAAAGTTTTAAAAGAACAAAAAAATGGAATTATTATATACCGGTTAATCAACGGTATGCAAAAAAGGAATACAAGCTTAAAAAAGCAAATAACAGCCTGCACGAATTAAGCAGCATTCCGGACCAGTATATCAATTTGTTTCTAAACACTTCCAACAGGAAATACAAAGAAATGAAAGAAAATGGACCTTCAGCAAAAACTGCAAAAATCGATCTGATAAAGATTTTACTTGGAGCCAATTACCTCAGTGAAGCTCAGATCCTGTATATCCGAAGTACTGTTCTCAATGCCGTTCAGAATTATTCAGTCAATAAACTTCCTTCAGTGATTATATTTGATGAGTTCGATGCTGCTGCTTTAATGAGCCTTGATACTGACGGATACAAAATTGAAAAAGTAGCATTCCGTTCTTCATCGGGTCTTGATGAAATTGAAGTTCATAAAAGAAAGGAACAGCTACAACAAATTGTAAATAAGATTAACCAATATAACAAGAACTCTTTTCAGGGAAGGCTGGAGAAATATTATCAGTAAACAGCTTTAAATACCAGTTATAAGAGAACACGGCAGAAAATTCATTCACAGATTTTCCAACATTATTGTCTTCGTCAGACTGAAGGTTTATAAAAATGAATAAGAATTACTAATGTGCTGAAAAACTGAATAATAACAAAACAGGGGGTCGAAATTATGCTTTCATTCATTGTTAATTTTTGTTAAACAGGTATTTCAGTTATACAATACTATTAATTTTGCCGTTAATTAGTGTCTGTCCATAATGTCCGATATCCGCGTTGCTGTTCACATTTTAAATCCTCAAATACTTTAGTATTCTACGGTTTAAAATGTTCACGCGCCTTGATCTCGAACATTCTGAACAAACACTAAGAGTGTATTGACAGACTCTAATTAGTGTCTGTCCATAATGTCCGATATCCGCGTTGCTGTTCACATTTTAAATCCTCAAATACTTTAGTATTCTACGGTTTAAAATGTTTTTCACAACGTTAATGATTTTTAAAGGTGTTCATGAACACAATTAAAATGAATAAAGAAGTGAACAAATTCCACCAACTTTGATTGAGATAACAAATTAATTACTAATGACTTAACTAACAAATCGTCGTATGAAACCAAAACAAATAATAAGCACAATTTTAATTGCCCTTCTGGGCGGAATTATTGCCGTATTTGCTTATACAAAATTTTTTCAGGAGGACAAAACACCTGTCATAACCGAACGCGTGGTCCAACCTGTAGGGCTTGCCAGTCTTGACGGTGAAGAGAACGAAAACTTAACCGATTTTACATACGCGGCTGAGCGATCCGTGCACGCGGTTGTCCATGTTCGTACGGAAAGAATGAGAGATTCATACAGGGATCCGATTTTTGAATTCTTTTACGGGGACAAGTACAGCAATCCCGAACCTGTCACAGGTATCGGTTCGGGAGTCATAGTATCCCGCGATGGTTATATCGTCACCAATAATCATGTAATTGAAAATTCTGATAGGATAATAGTGACATTAAACAATAAGCGTGAATATGAAGCTAAGATCATTGGTGCCGACCCAAGCACAGATATTGCATTGATAAAGATCGATGTTGAAGATATAACATTTATACCTTACGGAGATTCGGATAATTTAAAAATAGGTGAATGGGTGCTTGCGGTTGGTAACCCGTTTAACCTTACCTCAACCGTCACCGCCGGTATTGTAAGCGCTAAAGGAAAAAATCTGGGGATCATTAAAGATCAGTACAGAATGGAATCATTTATACAGACAGATGCTGCGGTTAACAGGGGTAACAGCGGAGGAGCACTTGTCGACCTCCGGGGGCGGCTGATAGGTATCAACACTGCTATTATATCTCCTTCGGGTGGCTATGCCGGAATATCATTTGCTATTCCTGTAAGCATTGTGAAAAAGGTAGTTTCCGACCTTATTGAATATGGAATTGTGCAGCGAGCAATACTTGGTGTCAGTATTACGGATATTACAGCATCCCTGGCCAGGGAAGAAGGCATTGACAAAATTGAAGGTGTTTACATTACCGATGTTCGCGATGACGGGGGCGCAAAAGAAGCAGGTATAAAAGCAGGCGATATTATCCTGGAAATTAATGGTATAAAAGTCAACAGTTCAGGGGAATTACAGGAGCAAATCAATCGTTATCGCCCAAATGACAAAGTAGACGTGCTTATAAAAAGAAACAATAAAACGAAACATTTTAAGGTTATATTACGTAATTTGCAAGGCAGCACAAGCTATATTGAACCGGGTTCATATCATTCAATACTTGGAGCAAGATTTGAAGAAACAAACCCTGCTTTAAAGGAAAAGCTAGGAATAAAGTTTGGTGTTCAGGTAGCCGAACTCAGAGCAGGCAAATTAAGGAAAGAGGGCGTAAGAGAAGGATTTATCATCACACAGATCAACAACAATCCCGTCCGTTCTGTTGACGATATTGAGCAAATAATCAGCAACCATAAAGGAGGAATTTACATTGAAGGGATATATCCAAATGGAGTAATTGCGTATTATGCATTCGGATTGTAGAATAAACCAGGCTGAAATAATTATTGAAAAAGGCTTGCAGTTCTGCAAGCCTTTTTCATATCATAACAGAAACATATCTAATTCATATTGAATTTAAATAGAAAAAGGTTTAAATTCGCAAAAAAATTGTATCGGGACAATGAGACAGCTTAAAATCACAAAATCCATTACAAACAGGGAGAGCGCATCACTTGATAAGTATTTACAGGAAATTGGAAAAGAAGAACTTATCACAGTCGAAGAGGAAGTTGAACTCGCACAACGTATAAAAAAAGGTGACCGCACAGCTTTGGAAAAATTGACCCGTGCAAATCTCAGATTTGTTGTGTCAGTTGCCAAGCAGTATCAAAATCAGGGTTTGAGTCTTCCTGATCTCATAAATGAAGGTAACCTCGGATTAATTAAAGCAGCTGAAAAATTTGATGAAACCAGAGGATTTAAATTTATCTCTTATGCTGTCTGGTGGATCCGCCAGTCAATATTACAAGCTCTGGCAGAACAATCACGTATTGTTCGTTTACCATTGAATCAGGTAGGTTCGCTTAATAAAATAAACAAAGCATTTTCAAAGTTTGAGCAGGAATATGAACGCACCCCATCTCCCGAAGAACTGGCTGAAACACTGGAGCTTCCCAAAGAAAAAGTCTCCGATACGATGAAAGTGGCAGGCCGCCATGTTTCTGTTGATGCCCCTTTCGTTGACGGGGAAGATAACAGCTTACTGGATATCATGGTCAACAATGATTCACCAAAAGCAGATAAAACTCTGTTGATAGAATCTCTTATTAAAGAAATCGAACGTGCCCTGGCCACACTCACCGACCGAGAAAGGGATATAATCAAATCATTTTTCGGCATAGGTGTTCAGGAAATGACACTGGAAGAGATTGGTGAACATTTCGGTCTGACACGTGAACGCGTACGTCAGATCAAAGAAAAGGCAATTCGCAGATTACGTCATACATCCAGGAGTAAATTATTAAAAACCTACCTGGGATAGATCAATTTTCGGACAAGCGTAACGCGGCAAATGGGACTTTATGGACAGACACTAAATATCCAGTCCGAAAAACTCCCGGACTATATATCCCATTAAAAAGGATATTGAGGCAACACCCATGCTTATGATTAGCATTTCAAGGAAACGCTTTTTAAAATCCAGATTCCTGGCTATGGCAAGGTAAAAATTAAATACAAATATTACGATCACTCCGATAATAATCGTTCCCGCCAGACAAACCAGGTAATGTATAAAAATAAAATAAGGAAGTATTAAAAGAATTACAGTACCTATATAAGCTAAACCGGTAAATAAAGAAGCCTTAAGTGCATCATCTTCATTTCCTTCCGATTTTGTTGAAAGATATTCCGAGGCAGCCATAGACATTGCAGCAGCAACACCTGTAATTAAGCCGACGAACGCGATCAGTCTAGTATTCTGCAATGCAAGCGAAAAACCGGCAAGGGCACCTGTTAATTCAACCAATGCATCATTCAGCCCAAGCACGACTGATCCCATGAATTGCAAATTTTTCTCATTGATCATGTCAATCAACTCTTCTTCATGTGAATCCTCATCATCTGCAATTTTTTTTGCATCCGGAATCACAGACGCCATTTCCATATAATTTTCGTATGCATCTTTTTCACCATTTTCCATTAACCTGACACCAAAAGTCAGTCCAAACAAACGTGTAACAATTACATACAAAAACACCTTACGGTAATTGGGCTTTACATCGGTCTTTGAATAATTCTTCCAGAAAATATAATGCTCATGCTCATCCTTGCTCAAGTTTTTCAATACCTCTTTATTCTCTTTATTCTTTACAATTTTCGAGAGCTTCTCATATATAATATGCTCAGTGATCTCATCTCTCTGGAATGCCCTGATCTTTGACAGATCTTTATCGCTTAGTGGTTTCATATAAAGTACAATTATTTATTCTTTAATAATTCTTTAAAAGCAAGCATTTCATCCCTGAATCTGGCAGCCTCCACAAAGTTTAGCTCAGCAGCTGCTTTCTCCATTGAACGTTTGGCCTTTTCAACTGATTCCTCCAATGCTTCAGTATCCATATACCGGACAACCGGATCAGCAGCAATATTCACCTGATCAGGCTCTGTATAAGGAACCGGCTGTCCTTTTTTCTTTTTCACTTCCAGCAGGACCCTGGATATTCCTTTAATAATTTGTTTGGGTGTGATACCGTTCTCTTCATTGTAAGCCAACTGTTTCTCCCGGCGCCTGTTTGTTTCATCAATCGTTAGCTGCATTGAACGTGTTTTTTTATCGGCATACATTATAACTTTCCCATATAAATGCCTTGCTGCCCTGCCTGCTGTTTGTGTAAGCGAACGCTCGGACCTGAGAAAACCTTCTTTATCTGCATCAAGAATAGCAACCAGTGATACTTCGGGCAGATCGAGACCTTCACGCAACAGATTCACGCCAACCAGTACATCAAATGTACCTTTTCGTAATCCTTCCATAATCTCCACCCTGTCCAGTGTATCTATATCAGAATGGATGTAACGGCATTTTATATTATATTTTATAAGGTAATTTGTCAGTTCTTCTGCCATCCTCTTTGTCAGTGTAGTTACCAGCACCCGTTCATTTGATTTTGCTCTTACAGTGATTTCATTCATAAGATCATCGATCTGGTTCAGGCTGGGCCTTACCTCAATAACAGGATCAAGCAATCCCGTAGGCCGGATAAGCTGCTCAACAACAAGGCCTTCGCTCCTTTCCAGTTCAAAATCGCCCGGCGTGGCACTAACAAAAATCGATTGATTGATCATTTGTTCGAACTCATCAAATTTTAACGGACGATTGTCCATTGCAGCCGGAAGCCGGAAACCGTGCTCCACGAGAGTTTGCTTACGCGAATGATCACCCCCGTACATTGCACGTATCTGGGGAATAGTAACATGACTTTCATCAATTATGGTAATAAAATCATCAGGGAAATAATCAAGCAGACAAAAAGGCCTTGTTCCGGCCGCCCGGCCGTCAAAATATCTGGAGTAATTCTCAATACCAGGGCAATATCCCAATTCCCTTATCATCTCCAGATCATATGTTACCCTGTCCTGCAGTCGTTTGGCTTCAAGGTTACTGCCAATATCTTTAAAAAACTGTACCTGCTCCATCATATCATCCTGAATCTTTTCAATCGCCTGCTGTATTCTGTACTTTGTCGTAACAAAAATGTTTGCCGGATAAATGGCAACCTTTTGTTTTACCACCAGCATATCTCCCGAAAGCGGATCTATAATTTCTATCTCATCCACTTCATCACCCCAGAAACTGATCCGGTAAGCATGATCACTATACGCAAGAAAAACATCCACCGTATCACCCCTCACCCTGAAATTTCCTCGTGAAAATTCGGTCTCACTTCGGTAATACAAACTGTCAACCAACTTCCGCAGGAATGTATTGCGCCCGATTAACTGACCTTTCTCCAAACTAATGGTATTACTATGAAAATCATCAGGATTACCAATACCATAAAGACAGGAAACGGAAGATACAACAATCACGTCCTTACGTCCGGATAATAGGGATGAAGTAGTACTTAACCGTAACTTTTCAATTTCATCGTTTATAGAAAGATCCTTTTCAATATATGTATCTGTAACAGGAATATAGGCTTCAGGCTGATAATAATCGTAATAAGAAACGAAATATTCCACTGCATTATCCGGGAAGAATTGTTTAAACTCCCCATACAATTGTGCAGCCAGAGTTTTGTTATGGCTCAACACTAATGCCGGCCTCTGAACCCGGGCGATCATATTGGCCACGGTGAAGGTCTTTCCGGAACCTGTAACTCCCAATAACGTCTGAAATGGTATCCCCTGGTGAATACCTTCCACAAGTTGCCTGATCGCTTCAGGTTGGTCTCCCGTGGGCATATATTCACTGGTCAATTTAATATCCATAAATCACTCCTTATTCAATTCAAAATAAACTGGTAGATGGTCGCTTATCCCTCCAAAATAGTAATTACCTCCATAGGTTCTGTTTGGAATATATACTTCTTTGTCCCTGTCATAATACATCATAAAATCCTGCTTACATATCCTGCCTGAATCAAAATCCGTATGGTAACCGGGTCCGGTAAGCAATGGACAGGAAATAATAATATTATCCAACATATTCCAGT
>Ga0307421_1001686_pt1 | contig 13064 bp, 10 predicted proteins | sample SalMarWE160270MG_FD_202163 | JGI IMG/M metagenome (GOLD analysis project Ga0307421, IMG submission 202163) | Salt marsh sediment microbial communities from the Plum Island Ecosystem LTER, Massachusetts, United States - WE1602-70 | ecosystem: Environmental > Aquatic > Marine > Intertidal zone >...
TCTCTTTTGTACATTTCATTTTGCCTCTCCTTTCCAAACATGGGAGGAATAATCGTTTCCTTTTGTTCCCTATCGGTCAATAGGCCATGGATAGTAACTTTAGGCCGATTGACTCGGAGATTTTTATTCTTGGATTTATAATATCTTTTCTATTTGAAGTATATTTTTTTGTTTATTTTTAAATCTCTTGTAACCTATACATTGCCTCCTAACCCTAATTCTTCTAATTTTTCTGTTGTTGGTTTTCCATTATTATCCCAGCCTCTATATCGATAATATTCTAATAGTGTTTTCTCAAACGGCTCTGGAATTTTACCTTTTCTAATCTCTCTGTCTCCTGGATTAAACATTTTTTGTGGAAGCATATCATCTTTACGACTTAGACCGTCTTCTATATTAATCTGTCTTTGTAGGGTAAAAATACGTTCACCAATCTTCATAATATCTTCTGGCATTAATTCCCACCCTGTTGCAAAATTCAAGAATTTAACTGTATCAGTAAGGGATAAGCCAAGTATAGGTGAAAAGATACATATTACTAATGAATCGTGTATTGCTGCTAAATCTTGAAACAAAGCTGCAAGACGAGCCTGACCTTCCATCTGAAACCTTTTAGGTGCTTTAGTAAATCCAACCTCTGGAATTGTCATACCACCAATTTCAGCTACATGAGGATAACCCCTCGTATGACAAGCACCGCGTGTACCTGTAGCATAATTTATTGCAAGACTGAAATATGTTCTAGGATCGTGAGCCGGAAAATCAAGATTTTTTACCTCCACGATTAAGTCTTCAGCGCCTTGACCGATTTTAGCCGCCGCCTGTCTGATTCCGTTAGTAAATATACTCCCAAATCCGCGTTTATTTCCTATTTGTTTCACAAATTCTACTAAAAATTCCCCATCTCCCCAATTAGCTTCTTTCCCATTTAAATCTTGAATGCTTATAAGACCTTTTTCAAAACATTCCATAGTAAATCCTACATAAGAACCTGCTGAAATAGTATCAATTCCGAGTCTATTACATAAATCATTTGCTTTTGATATTGATATTAGATCATCAACTAAACAATTTGACCCAAGCATACCTAAAGACTCATATTCAGGACCTGCTCCTTTAATAATTTTCCCGCCGTATTCAAATTCTATATAGCGATGACATCCAATCGAACAATGCAGACATGGCCATGATTTTGATTTTAATACTTTTGTATAATTAGGGGCACCTATTTTTTTAGCACCTTCAGACCAAGTGGATTGACTCCAATATTTAATAGGTAAATCACCTGCATTTTCACAAAAAACAATATCATTAGCTGTTCCATAAGCTCTATAAGTATCTTTTGCTGTTTCACCAATACTCTTAAACCATTTCCCATTTAATTCTTTTATCTTTGTTTCTTCAGATAGGGAAATATTTTTTGTCCCTTTTACTGCAATTGCTTTTAAACCTTTCGAACCAAGAACTGCCCCAAACCCGCAACGTCCGGCAAAACTATGTGAATCTACAGCAATACATGCAATTGCTACTTTTTTTTCACCAGCAGGACCAATTGAAGCTATACTTATCTTTGATTCTTTTAAATCTTCTTTTATTAAATCTACAGTCTCAATGGCATCTTTACCCCAAATATGTGCTGCTGATTTAAGCTCAGCTTTTCCATCATTAATCCATAAATATAACGGTATTTCAGATTTACCCTCAATAATAACTAAATCATAACCTGCTTTCTTCATTCTCGTACCAAACTCTGCGCCGGCAGTTGTTACTCCAAAAGTACCTGTCAATGGCGAACGTGAGACTATAGCAAATTTTGCACTTCCTATTATTTTCGTTCCCTGGAATGGTCCTGTAGCAAAAATTATCTTGTTCTTTAAATCCAAAGCATTTGTTTTTGCCGGAACTTCATCGTGTAAATATTTTGTAGCCAGCCCCGCCCCGCCTATATATTTCTTAAACAACTCCTCAGAAATATTTTCTTCTTTAATTTTCTGATTACTTAAATTCACTCTGAGCAATTTGCTCCAGATACTTTTCAACATTAATTTATTCCTTAAATCTATTTTTTTCTCTTAAATATAATTTACTCTGATTTTAAAGCTAAAGCGTGCATATCATTTTTAATATTTTTATACAGATTTCGATATATTTTATAATATTCACGATACATTTCGTGATTTTTCTGATTAAATTCTATCCTCTTCCAAGTATCTTTCCCTCCTGCAGCTTTCATAAGAGAAGAATAATCATCAAATAGACCCACTGCTTTTGCCGCCATATAAGCCATCCCCATTTCTGCACCAATAGATATATTAGGAATAAATTGATCATATCCAATTACATCACTTACTATTTGCACCCAAAGAGCGCTTTTTGTTCCACCACCGCAAGCAATCACTTTCGATACTTTAAGATTATCCTGCTTAAAAATATCAAAATGGTGTTGGAAACTATAAGCCGTACCTTCTAACAATGCTCTATATATGTGGGCTCGGGAATGAGAAAGAGTGAGTCCCATAATTACTCCTCGAGCTAATGGATCATTAATTGGGGTTCGTTCACCGCTAAAATAAGGTAAAATTATTAACCCTTGCGAACCCGGAGTAATTTTTTCAGCTTGCTGAATAAGTAAATCATAGGCATTAATTTTTATTCTTTTTTGCATTATTTTTTCGACATCTCCAAAATTATCCCGAAACCATTTAGTTAAGGCCGCACTAGTTGCTGTTCCTCCTACAACAAGATACTTACCAGAAAATAAAAAATGGGGTAAAATCCACAATTCTTTTGTAGATGGAATTTTATTGGTAATTATAGATATTATACCGGTTGTACCGTAAACCAGTGTTGCTTCCCCGGTCTTAGAACTCCCTGCACTAATTATTTCAGCAATTCCATCAGCGGTGCCAGTTATAACTGGAATACCTTTATTCAATCCCGTTTCTTCTGCAGCTCTTTGACTGACTCTTCCGGCAATATCTTTAGCATTCTTCAACTCGGGAAATAAATTTAAAGGAATATCGAAAAATTCACAAATTTCTTTATTCCAACAGTGTTTATTAAAATCATAAAAGGGACCAAAGAAAGCTGCCTGAGAATGATCAAGAACATAATTCCCAGTTAATTTAGAGATTATATAATTTGTGCTAGTAAATATTCTTTTTGTTTTTTTAAATTTTTCAGGTTCATTCTTCTTGTACCAAAGTATTTTTGGTCCTACTGACTGGGTAGTAAGAGGTTGTTTATTTATTTCTAATAATTTATTCTCACCTAATTTTTGAGTTATTTCTCTTATTTCATTCTGTGCCCTCGTATCTATTCCATAAAGTATAGCATTCCTTAAAGGTTTATTCCTATTATCCACAGGTAACATACAAGGGCTCACTCCACTACACCCAATACCAACAATCTCTTGGGGAGAAAAAGAAATCTGAGTAAATAGTTTTTGAACTATAGTTTTGAAACCTTTCCACCAAGTTTCCTCTGCGTCATGTTCAAACCAATTTGCTTTAGGTTGAATGTAATTATGTTCAATATAAGCTTTTTTAACTATTTTTAGGTTTTCATCTAATAATACGCCCTTTATCCCTTGCGTACCAATATCTACTCCTAACAAGTAACGCATCGTCATAACCTCCCTGTGTTTACCTCTTTATAAGAATTGCCTTTTTAATGTGAAATTTTAAAAATCATACACAATTTGTTTTGTTGTAAAAATTCAATAAATATATGAAAAATAAATATAGTAATTTATCTCGTATTTATAATTTCCATTATTTAAAAAGCGGCAATAATCATGTAATAAGCATTTAAATTACATTAATACCGCCGCTTTGTACACTGATTATAAAAAATATCTCAATCCCCAAACTTCGCTACAATCATATTCGCCAATAGAAATCATTTTTTATAATCTATACTGACAAACAAATTATTCACTCATGAATGTGAAATTAGCAGCATCAGCTTGCTTAGCTAGGTCATTCAAAGCTTTTTCAACAGTTTTGGTTCCCATCAACATTTCCTGCAAAGCTACCACCCACATATCAGCAAAAGTAAAGACTTCTGCAAATTGTGATGGCAATAACCTTGCTTTTGATAACATCTGTTGGTCTACTTGGTAATAATTCCCCATTTTTTCAAACATTGCTTTGACTTCAGAATGTTCCACAACTGATGCTCTGGTCGGATCAAAATTATTATAATTTAGTGACGCATCAAGCAATCTTTCTTTTGAAGTTGCCCACATAATGAAAAGCCAGGCTGCTTCCTTATTTCGTGAGGCATTATTCATTGATAAACCCCAGGTCCAGGTATTACTCACCTCAACAGTCGGGATCATAGCATAAGCCATATTGCCTACGACCTTAGAAACTTCGGGATCCCATTGTTCTGCTGCAAAGAAATTACAATCAGCTCCGCTGGCAGCACGCCCGGAAGTTAAGGCATCTTTTACGTCATACCAGTCATAACTAGACCAGTCCTTGGAGCAGCCTGCTTTGATCAATTCCATATATTTCTTATGAATTTCTATGGATATGTCACTATTTATAGCGCATTTACCATTTTCATCAAAGTAAGTTCCACCAGCAGCATATAATAGGCACGTTGGAACTAATATTACTGTACCAGGACCTCTGATTCCTCTTACTGCCAGGGCATCCATATCTTCTTTACCGTCTTCATCCAGGGATTTTTGTAATGCCTTGGTTGTTTCAATCCATTCATCCAATGTAGTAGGCACTGTCAATCCGTATTTATCGAAAAGATCCTTACGGTACTGAAAAATATATCCTTCAGCCATTACCGGAACAGCAAACAGTTGTCCTGAAACTGAATTGGATGCCATTAACCCTTCAAAGAAATCAGCTTTATCCCAAGCTGGATCAGTCAAGTTCGGATCCTCAATATATTGATCTAACGGTGCCAGAAAAGGTTTAAATTCCCAGATAAATTCTGGTCCTATCATACTAATGTCATATTCATCAGAACCGGTAGCTAAAACCATCCTTTGCTTTTCAAAAAATTGCTGTTCGGAAAGGGCATAAAGATTAACCTTTATTCCCGTAAGTTTGGTAAACTCATCAGTATAGTCAGTTATGGAATTAGTATACGTATGTTTATTCATCAATAAATTAATCGTTTTGCCCTCAAATTGTCTCCAATCAATAGCATTTGCACTTATCGTAATTGCAAATAGAACAACAAACAAAACACTTATTAAACCTGAAAATAATAATTTCCTTTTCATAACATTTTACTCCTTTTTTGTATTTTTTAAGATTTTTTTCTTACTAAAACTAGAAGATACATGTTTAAATCAATTTACCACCTCCTCTTTATCCCGAAATAGATACCTACTATTATACACCTTGATATCTATTTTTCGGGCAATCAATTAAGATAATAAATTCAGGTAAAATATATTTGTATTACTAACTAATATATACTAATATTTTTCTTAACTATTTGAAATTGTAATTGAAATACGATATGTACCTGGAATAACAGCATTCTCAAATGCTTTCTGAATATTTTTTAGAGAGTATTTAGCTTCTATAAGTGGTTCTGCATTAATATTTCTTTTACTTAATAGAGTTGCTGCCTCTTGATAATCTTTAGTAGAGCAACCATAAGTTCCAATAATTTCCCATAAATTATAATGAACCATATTTGGTTCTAAGGTCCAACCCGGAACAGGATAACCAGCAGCAAAAATTAGAAAACGACATCCTTTAGGGGCTATTTGTATCGCCTGGTTATAGGCTGAAGTTGCACCTACGGCAATAATAATAGCATCTATTTTTTCTTTTTCATTTAAAAATTCTTTTATTTTTTCTTCTACGTTATCTTTACTGGGATTAATAATTTTACTAAAGCCAAGTTTTTTGGCAGTCTTTAATTTATTTTCAAATAATTCAGAGATGATTACATCTGCTCCATAATACCTTGCTACCTGGGCATTTAACAAGCCCATTGTACCTGCACCTATTAATAAAACTTTTTCTGCTTTTTTTACTCGTAGCCTATGAATTCCATGAATTACAGTAGCTAATGGTTCTACAAATCCAGCTTCTTCGAAAGGTAGATTATTTTTTACTGTAAAAACATGTTTACTCTTGGCTACTTGATATTCACCACAACCATAAAACCCATACATGCCATTTTCATCTGGAAATTTAAGCGATTTATTACTTAAACTATTTTCGCAATAAATAGAATTCTTTCCTTTTCTACAATTACTGCATTCCAAACATGGTCCATAAATATTTACTATTACATGGTCACCTATTTTACAATTTTTAACTTCACTTCCAATCTGAATTACCACCCCGGAATTTTCATGGCCAAAAGCCATTGGATAAGGCTGGTGAGGCCTATCACCCAACCATTGCTGGTAATCAGTAGTACAGATATTGCAAGCTTTATTATTTATTAATACTTCATCAGCTTTAATAGAGGGCATATCTTTTTGATGTACTTCTGCTCGTTTATCTGCTACCAAAACACCATATTTCATTTTGTCTCCCATAATATTTTTCCCCTTCCCTTTTTTTAACTCAACTATCTATTTTTATAACACCTGATATTTAAACTTGCTATTATTACTTTTTTTAATTTATTTTCAAATAAATAATCCTTTTTTATTTTTCTAATACTAAAACTTGTCATCCAAACACACTAAAGTATTAACATCAAATAAATGCATGTGGTTTGCATCAAAATGTATGTAGACCTCAGCATCCTGATTAAATTTAATATTAGGTTCGATTTCAGTAATAATTATTTCCTCGCCTAATTTCATGGTAAGTTGGTTTATTTCTCCTAAATTCTCAAAAACATCAACTTTTGCCATTACTGATTCTGAAAAATCATTTTTATTAGAGCTAACATGGACTCTTTCTGGTCTTATTCCAAGGATATATTTCGTATCCGGTTTTAATTTATTTTTAAAGCGATCCGATAGAGATAATTTATAATTTCCACCATGTATAAATAAATTACTATCTCCTTTTTCAGTATGAACATTTAAAAAATTCATAGGAGGTTCACCGATAAAACTTGCTACGAATTTATTAACTGGCTTTGTGTATATTTCGCTAGGACTTCCTGCTTGCTGCAAAACTCCAAAATTCATAATTATTATTCTATCAGCCAAAGCAAATGCCTCCAACTGATCATGGGTAACATAAATAAATGTTTTCTTCATTTTGTTATGCATTATCTTTAAAGTAGTTCTCATTGTTACCCTCATCTCTTCATCTAAGTGAGAGAGAGGTTCATCTAATAAATATACATCGGCTTCTCTTATTAAACATCTAACTAAAGAAGTTAATTGAGCTTGTCCCCCACTTAATGCTTTGGGATAACTGTTTAATGTGCTTTTATCGATTTTAAATAATTCAATCAATTCATCTAATCTTTTATTATTCTTTATATCTTCATCTGTAGCTCCTTTTACTTTTAAGGGAAAAATAATATTTTCATAAACTGACAAATGTGGATACAATGCATAATTTTCAAAAGCTAATCCAATATTTCTTTTGCTTGCCGGCATATTAGTTACATTTTTATCCCCAAAATAAATGGTTCCAGAATTAATTTCTTCCAAACCTGCTAACATTCTTAAGGTACTTGATTTCCCACAACCAGAAGGTCCTAAAATAGCTACAAATTCTTTGTCTCTACAATGAAAACAAAGATCTTTTACAGCATGAATATCTCTTTTTTCTCCGTAATATTTATTTACATTTTCAAGTCTTACTTTAATTTTTAATTTTTTATCAGTTTTTTGCATTTATAGGATCCTTCCATGGTAAATAGATTCTTCATCCTGACAATTAAATAAATGTATCCTTTCAGAATCAATATTAATCCAAATTGGTTTATTTAATAAATCTTTAAAATTTATTTTAGATTTTACTTTAATCATTTTTCCCTCTGAAATCGATACAGTAATTTCATAACTTGAACTCATCGCTTCAATAGCAGACAATGTTCCATTGATACTATTCGGTTTTTTAATAGTAGATATAGTTATATTATTAGGTCTAATACCAAGTAAAACTTCTTTCTCTTCCCATTTTTTGAGATTTTCTTTTTTTGATTCGAAGACAATATCTGTTTTTTGTTTTTTTAATTCTATTTTAAAATTACCTTCTCCTGTATGAAGTATTCCCTTAAAAATATTTATAGGAGGATCCCCAGCTAATTTAGCTACAAAAACATTATTCATCCTGCTCCAAATATCTTCTGCAATAGCTAATTGTACTAACTCACCTTTTCTAATAACTAATATTCTATCACCGATAGAAAGTGCTTCTCTATAATCATGAGTTACATAAATTACAGTACATCCTAATTTTTGAAAAATACTTTTCATCTCTCCTCTCATCCTATGGCGCAAAACTGCATCTAAATGAGCTATTGGTTCGTCTAATAAAAATACTTTAGGTTTTCTTACTAAAGTTCTTCCTAAGGCAGTACGTTGTTTTTGTCCTCCACTTAACTCAGTTGGCTTCCTATCTAATAATTCACTTATTTGAAGCAATTCGGCTATTTCTTGTACCCTTTTATCTATTTTTTCCTTATTAAATTCTTTTCTTCTACTTGGAGCCTTAAGTGGATAAGCCATGTTTTCTCTAACAGTCATATGTGGATATAAAGCATAATTTTCAAAAAACATAGCTAATTCTCTATGATTGGGAGGGATATTACTAATATCCTTACCGTCTAAATAGATTTTTCCACTAGTTAATTCTTCTAAGCCCGCCAAACATCTTAAAGTAGTAGTTTTCCCAGCTCCTGTAGGGCCTAACAAAGTTATTGTTTCTCCTTCTTCGCAATTAAAAGATAAATTTTTAACTGCAGTAGTTTTACCGAAATTTTTAGTTATGTTTTTTACTTCTAATCTATACATATTTTATCTCCTCTTGCTTATCCTTTTACTGCTCCAAAAGTTAATCCTCTAGCCATATTTTTTTGAGCAAACATAGCTATAATTAATTGTGGAATACTAGATAGAATTATTGCTGCAGCCATTTGACCCCACAATGCTGCTTCATAAGAAATAAAACCTAAAGCACCAGTAGTTACTGGCATAGTATTTCTTCCGCCAATTACCAAAGCAAATAAAAAATTATTCCACTCAAAAATAAAAGTTAAAATTGCTGTTGCAGCTAAACCACTCTTTACCATAGGGAAAGTTATTTTCCAAAAAGTTTGAAGAGCTGTATACCCATCTATACGTGAGGACTCTTCTACAGAAGCTGGTACATCGCTAAAGAAACTTCTACTTAGCCATATTGTAAAAGGAATTCCAATAAGTTGGTAAGCAAGGATAAGCGCAAAATGATTATCCAACAAACCAAGTTTATTAAAGAAAATATATAAAGGAAGAATAATTGCTAATTCTGGACCAAACCAAAAGCTAATTAATGTAAAAGCTACATTCTCTCTTGTAGATTCTTTTTTAAATCTTGCTCTGGTTAGAGCATATCCGGCACCAAATCCAATAATTAGTGACAGAAGAGTTCCGAAACCAGCTATAATTAAGCTATTTATATAATAACGCGAAAAGTTCAAAGTTGAGGCTGCAGCTCCAGTTTGGCTTTTTTCAAATAAACTTTTATAATTATCCCATGAAGCATCAAAAATAAATTTAGGTGGATAACAAGTAATATCACCAGCCGTTTTTAAAGAAGTTAAAAATATCCATACATAAGGAAATAATATTACAAAAACAACGATAAATAATAAAATATACAGTGTAACTTTAGTTTTTATACTCTTTGTTTCATCCATTTTTTTATATTTTCACCTCTGTAAATATAAACTATTGATTATTTGTCATGATTTGACAGTGATTTATTTTTGATATTCAGTAGCCTTAGTCCAACGATTAACAAGTTTATAACTAATATAGAAAATAAATATAAACAAAATTAAGACTATAGAAGTAGCTTTAGCACCCTGTCCATACTTAAAAATATTCATATAAGCAAGTAGATGTAAATTAGTAGTTACGTTGCCTGGACCTCCACCAGTTGTTGCGTAAATTATATCAAATGTTTTTAGTGAAAGTATAAGCCTAAAAATAAGGGCCACTATAATTAAAGGGGTTACTAATGGAAAAGTAATTTTTTTGAAGATAAATAATTTACTTGCCCCATCAACTGCAGCCGCCTCATAAGGTTCCTTTGGTAAAGCTTGAAAACCGGCTAAAATAATTATGGCAACAAAAGGGATATTAATATAAGCATCGATACAAACTAACGTCATTAAAGCCGTATTTGGATTAGAAAGCCAACTAACCGCAGGAATCCCCAGAAAAGATAATAGATAATTAATAACTCCATGTTGTGGCAACATTAATTTCCACATAAGGGCGGAAAGTACCGGGGCTACCATTAAAGGAATTAAAATAATTGATCTAAAGAATGATATTCCTTTTAGTTTAACACTTAACAGCCATCCAACAAAAAACCCAATTGTTATTTCAATAAATAAACTTACTCCTGAAAAAATACCTGTCACCTTTAAGGCATTCCAAAAATCAGGATTAGTAAACATTTCTATATAATTTCGCAAACCAACAAATTTAATATTAGATATAGCTAATTTCCAATTCGTAAAAGATAAACCTATCCCGGTAAAATATGGTATTATTCCTACAAGCAAAGGGATAATTATAGCAGGCCACAAAAAATATTTTAATTTATTATTCTCAATTTCTTTTGCACTCTTTTGAACCTTATCTTTTGGCAATTGTCAACACCCTCTTCTTCGATAATCTAAAAAATAACATTACCTATCAACTTATTATATATAATATTTCTAAAACTAATTTTATTTTTCTTTTTTCTCCCCACTTGTGCAAGTGGGGAGTTTTTATGACATTTCTTTTAAGATAATTTATACTTACTCATTACATCGTTTACGGTAGCACCTTTATGAACTATATCTTGTAAACCTTTCAACACTCTTTCCATTTCTTCTACTGGCCGCTGCCATACATTTCTTCCAAAAATGGTACCCTTGGCACCTGCATCAATCCCATATCTGGCAGTTTCAAAAATACCTTTAGTACCATCTTTTTTAGCTCCTCCTAACATTACTACCGGTACATGCGAATTCGAACAAATGTTAGCAAAAACTTCTTTATTTTCAATTGTATGCTCAGGATAAGGAGCTTTTAATATATCTGCTCCCAATTCAAGAGCTAACCTACAACCATCTGCTATAATTTTAGGATCTCCTTTTTTATCTTTAGGAATATACTGTCCATCTGTAGTTGGTTCCACCATTACCGGCATATTATATTTGTCTGCTTCTGCAATTATTTCACAAGTATGTTCAAGGTATTCCATAGACAATTTAGGTTCTAAACCAAGAGGAAAATATACTTTTACAGCATCTACATCATATTTAACTGCTTGTTCAATTCTTGCTGTTAAACAATGGCCTAAAATACAATCAGAATTCTCTAATGGTAATTTCCATTTAGACCACATTTGATTGTAATCTATCCCCATTATTATACCGGGTCGATTCTTTAAACTATTTAAAAAATTATGGGTTAATTTTAAAATCCCAAAATTTATAAGTAAGGCTTCTGCCCCCAGATTAACAAATTTTTTAAGAGAGGTTAATGGATCTTCCAAACCCTCCATAACAGCCATAACACCATGGTCCATAGGTATTATTACTGTTTTGCCATCCTCTTTATTAAATAATTTTTGTATTCTTTCTGTTTTTGTTTTCATAAACTTAACCTCCAAAAAAAGTAATTACTACTCATAATGTTTAATAGTTACTTCCTTGAAAGCATTCCTCCTTCCTTTTTTTAGACTATACATTACAAAATATTTTATTAATTCAATATTCTAAATTTGCTTTGCTTTTTATATTTTAGATAATTTTACCTCCTAATTTTTTATCAAAAGTTTTATTATATTTACTAACTAAATTTTTAGCACAGGCTTCATCGGTTATTAATATGTCAACTAAACGCCCTCTTAAAGCCCCTACAATTGCTTTGGTCTTTTCTAATCCACCCGCAACAGCTATTGTTTTTCCGGGAACTTTTACTGGTGCTCCTATAAATTTTTCTCTAAGTTTTGGCAAAATCTGTAAACCGTTTATATCAAACCAATGTCCTAAAATTTCTCCTACCGCTCCACTTTTATTGATTTCTATTAAGTCATTCTTATTTGTAAGTCCATATTTAGTTATTATTCCATTTTTAACATTACCAATACCTACAATAGAAAATTCAAGTTTCTCTATTAGCAATAAAGCATTTCTGACTAAATCTTGCTTTTTAATTAGTTGAGCCACTTTTATAGAATCGACTCTTGCAGGAGCCCAAAGTCCATAAAATGAAGCATTAAGTTTTTCAGCAATTTTAGTACCTATGGAATAAGGATTCCATGATACATTCGGAAACAAATTCCCAAACAAAGAAATAATTTTTAAATCTTTATTAACTAAGTTGGTTTCAGAAACTAAGTTATCAGCAAAATATTTTAATGTATCTCCCATGCCTATTCCAAAAAATTCAATTTGGGAAAATTTATTATCCAAATATAGCGCTGCTGCTTTACCGAGATCTTCTTTGAGTAATTTACCATTTGAAGAATAATTTGAAGGAACAATGACAGCATCATCTAGATGAAATATATCTTTTAAGGTTTCTTCTAAAGAAAGTAAATTATATCTTTGGTGTGCTATTTTTATTTGAACAATACCTTCTTCTTTGGCTTTGATTAACATTCTTTGCACTTTTGCTCTGGAAATATATAGTTTAGAAGCTATTTCTGTTTGCGTAAAATTTCTTACATAATAAAGCCAAGATATTTTAACTAAAATATCAATTTTACTGAACATTTACTCAACCTCCGTGCAATTGCCCTTTTTATATCATAAAATTATTCCTGTGTCAAGACATTTTTAACAGATGTCATCTGCAAATCAAAAGTGCACTATTTTCTTGATGATTTACATTTTAAAAGTGCACTAACAAGAGAAAGAAAAAAGATGTAATCTAGAACTAAATTTTAAGA
>Ga0307421_1001687_pt1 | contig 13060 bp, 11 predicted proteins | sample SalMarWE160270MG_FD_202163 | JGI IMG/M metagenome (GOLD analysis project Ga0307421, IMG submission 202163) | Salt marsh sediment microbial communities from the Plum Island Ecosystem LTER, Massachusetts, United States - WE1602-70 | ecosystem: Environmental > Aquatic > Marine > Intertidal zone >...
GAGGGGATTTTTAAAAATCTTTATATTAACATCTGAAAATGTATTTTCAATTACTTTCAGGATCTCACCTGCATAGCGTGAACTACCCGGCATTTTTGGAATGGGCTTATTCGTTGCTTCTTTTATGATGTCATAAAAAACTTGTTTATTTTCAGGCATTGGTCCTGTTGTGAATAACCTCCCCCCTTGTTTAAGAACCCGATGCATTTCGCGGATTGTGAAAGGGATATCTTCCGAATAGTAGATTGCAAAACAACAGGATAATAGATCGAATTCATTATTGTTGAAACCAAACGGCTCATTAAAATTCAGGAATTTATATTTAATATTTTGATTGTTTTCTGCACTTAATTGTTTTGCTTTTTCTAGTAACTCTTTTGAAATATCTCCACCAGTAATTTTACATCTGCCGCCCAGTGTTGAATAAAAAGAAAAACATTGTTTACCAGAACCGCAAGCCACGTCCAAGATGTGCATTCCTTCTACAAGTTCGAGCGTTTCCAACATCCACTCATCAATATTTCGGGCGCCAAATTTATCATGGATATTAATTCGAGAAATTAGATCGGATGTCGTTTCTTTATAAGCTATTTTCATTTTTCCTCTTTGCAAAGATATTGTATAAGTATAAATTGACAAATACGATTGTCAAGATGGGCTCAGTGGTTAACAAATTCTGGGTAGCATTTCTCCAGTAAGCATATCAACAATTCTTGTACCGCCAATAATCGTTTTCATCAGTACAAGAGGATTATTCATACTCTTTTCAACCGTTCCAATTTTCACGGCATCTTTTCCAAGAGAATGTTGATGTAGAGCATCCAACAATGCTTCGTCCTCTTTTTTGGGGACAATTATAATCACCTTCCCTTCATTGGCAACGTAAAGTGGGTCAAATCCAAGAATATCACATGCCCCTTGCACTTGTTTATGGATCGGAAGTTGGGTTTCATCTAATACGATTGTTACATTGCTTTGCAAGGTAATCTCGTTCAACGTTGTTGCTACTCCACCGCGTGTAGGATCACGCAGTACATGAATATTGGGGGCTGCTTCAATTGCTGTTTGAATTAGGTGGTTTAACGGAGTGACATCAGATAGTATGGTTGTTGAAAAACTTAATTCATTTCGAGCAGCAAGGACAGCGATCCCATGATCACCGATTGTTCCTGATATAATCACCGAATCACCTGGTTGAGCAGATGCGCCATTAATTCTGATTCCCTTTGATACAAAGCCAATGCCGGTGGTTGATATGAATATGCGATCGGCTTTTCCCTTCTCAACAACCTTAGTATCGCCTGCTACAATAACAATTTGCGCTTCATCTGCACATGTTTTCATAGATGTCGCAATCTTTTCTAATTGCTCGATGGAAAAACCTTCTTCAATGATGAATGTTGCGGTAAGAAATTTTGGGATGCCCCCAGACATGCTGATGTCATTTACGGTGCCAGCAATAGCCAGGCGACCAATATCACCGCCCGGAAAAAAAATTGGGTTCACGACATGCGCATCAGTAGATGTAATGATTCTGAAATTACTTAATGACTCTTTAGAGGTAATATCTGCAAAATCGTTCCCTAGATCCAGGATCGGATTTGAGAAATGTTTTAAAAAAACAGCATCTATCAAGGATTTTGTTAAGCTACCTCCGCTCCCGTGACCAATAGATACCTCCTTGCTCATAGGGAGTGGAATAGGGCAGGAAAAATACTCGAAACTATTATTTTTATCATCCATGTGATTCTTTCCCATACCGGTAATAAGCTGCACAGGCTCCTTCAGAAGAAACCATTGTTGCCCCAAGGGGGTTTTGTGGCGTACAAATTGTACGGAATGCGGGGCATTCAAAGGGTTTTTTTTGTCCCTGTAATATCAAACCCGAAATGCAGATTTCTGATTCCCTGGTTTGAATATGACCAACATTAAAACGGATTTCCGCATCAAAGGCCTGGAATTCTTGCCGTAGTTTCCAACCGCTCATCGGGATTAAGCCAATTCCCCTCCACTGACGATCGCATTCGATAAATGCTTCAGAAATGATCTTTTTTGCCTGGATGTTCCCTTCATACTTAACTACACGGGGATAGGCATTTTTTACTTGAAATTGATCATTCTCCAGCATTTGAACGGTTTGCAGGATCCCTAATATAAGATCTAGCGGTTCAAACCCGGTTACTGAGATTGGTACGTTATACTTTTTTGCGATTGGTTCATATTCTTTAAGCCCCATAACTGCACAGACATGTCCAGCCCCTAAGAATCCCTGCACTCTATTCTTGGGTGAACTTAGTATTACATGCATTGCTGGAGGAACCCGTACGTGTGATACAAGCATAGAATAATTTTTAATACCTTGCTCTTTTGCCTTGATCACGCTGATCGCGTTTGCGGGTGCGGTTGTCTCAAATCCGATTCCGAAAAATACGACCTGTTTTCCAGGATTATCACGAGCTATCTTTAGAGCTTCGATAGAAGAGTAAACAACACGCACGTCTCCACCGGATGCCCGTACAGAAAATAGGTTTTTATCAGATCCCGGAACTCGCAGCATATCACCATAAGAAGTGAAAATTACATCCTCGCGGGAAGCAATAGCGATCGCTTTATCCACAAGTTCCAGCGAGGTGACACAGACTGGACATCCAGGTCCGTGGATAAGTTCTATTTCTTTAGGAAGTAGATCAGTTAACCCGTATTGCATGAATGCATGAGTTTGGCCACCGCAAATTTCCATAATGGACCATTTTTGGGTTACTGTATCTTTTACCTCTTGAATAGCTCTTTGGACCAATATGCGGTCTCGGTATTTATCTTTAGAAATCATATAAAGATGATAAATCTATTGGTTATGTTCTTTCTGGTTAATTTTGTCAATTTCTTGAAGTAAATTAAGTGTCTCATTTGCTTCATCTTCACTTAACCGGCTGATTGCAAAACCCGCATGAACAATAACATATTCATCCACTTTCGCTTTGGGAGTGGCTTCTAAACATACTTCCACTTCGACTCCACTAAAATCGACCTTTCCCATTTTTGTATGTTCGGTTTCATATATTTCTTTTATTCTACCCGGAATTCCTAAGCACATAATAGCCTCTATTTTACTTATAATGTTTATTTGCGATCACTGCCTGACCAAGTGAAATTCCTCCATCGTTTGGCGGAATATGATGATGAATAAGTACAGAAAATCCTTCTTCAGTTAGAATTTGATAGGTCTTTCGGAGTAAGTATTGATTTTGCCAGACACCACCTGAAAGTGCAACGTGATGCAGATTATTCTCTTTTTTTATTTGTTTACATAGGAATAAAATCAGATTAGCGATAGTATTATGTAATTTTGTAGAAATAACCGCACCATGGATTGAATGATTAATATCAGATAATATATTACTGATTACGCTGTTTAAGTTAATTATGTTTTCAGTAATTTCAAATGAATATGCGTCAGTAATAGACGGTTCAGTGATCTGTTCTAATTCAATTGCAGCTTGTGCCTCATAATTGATTGTATGGCGGAGGCCGATTAAACTTGCTACTGCATCAAATAATCGCCCCATGCTTGATGTATTGGGAGTGTTTATGTGGGATTCAAGTTGCCTTTTCATAACGCTTTTTTCTTCAGAAGTTAGTGATTTGATAGCAGATATATGATCATCCCAAGGCAAACCCAGCTTCCATAGGTAAGCAGCTGCGATACGGTTTGGATGAAGAATAGCGCTATCACCTCCTGGCAAGGGCATATACTCTAAATGAAATTTTCTCTGGAACGTCCGGTAACCGCCTATTAATATTTCACCTCCCCAAATCTGTTTATCCAAGCCGTAACCGGTACCATCCAGGCAAATTCCAATGATATTTTCATCTGAATCCCATGTGTTATCTGCAAGGCAAGCTGCTAAATGGGCATGATGGTGTTGAACTTGGAGTAGGGGAATATTATTTGCTTTGGAATAATGATAGGCATATTTTGTTGACAAATATTCTGGATGCAAATCACAAGCAATGAATTGTGGTTTTGCGTTGAACATATGTTGATAATTCGCAATTCCTTCTGTAAATGCCCGGTACGTTTCCATATTTTTTAAGTCACCAATATGGTGACTGATAAATGCATATTTCTCTTTTGTTAAGCAGAAGGTATTCTTTAATTCGCCACCAACAGCTAAAATTTCGGGAGATCTATTAGGCAGTGTGATTGCATTTGGCGCATACCCTCGAGATCTACGGTAAAAATATTTTTGTCCGTTATATTCTGTGATAACTGAATCATCAATACGGATATTAATATCTCTGTTATGAAAAAGGAAACCATCCGCAATGGAATATAATACTTCTTTTGCAGATTCATTCGTATAGGTAATAGTTTCATCATAAATATTTCCGCTGGTCATCACAAATAAATCTGGATATCCCTTTTCTGGTTCAAGAAGAAGTAAATGCAAAGGCGTATAAGCTAGCATTACACCAAGGGTTTTCATACCGGGGGCTATCTGCTCGGGAATATGTGTACCTTTTTTCCTTAGGAGAATTACAATTGGACGTTCAGGAGATTCAATTAATATTTTTTCCGCATCATTAATTTGGCAATATTTCTCAACAGTTTCAATCCCGAAAACCATGGTTGCGAATGGTTTATCAGACCTTTTTTTGCGTTGGCGTAAATTTGAAACAGCTTCTCTGTTTAAAGCGTCACATGCAAGATGGAATCCTCCCAGCCCTTTGATTGCGATGATTTTCCCATCCTTTAAAAAATGACGAGCTTGTTGAATCCCGCTCTCACCATTTTTAGGCGCTGAGGTTGAACTTTCAAACCAGACCTGGGGGCCACAATCAGGACAGGCTATCGGCTGCGCATGAAAGCGGCGGTCGAGTGGATTGTCATATTCCGTCTGACATCTATCACACATTGCAAATTCTGCCATTGTGGTGTTCGGACGGTCATACGGGATCTCATTAATGATTGTTAATCTTGGGCCACAATTTGTACAGTTGATGAATGGATATCTATATCGGTGATTACCAGGGTCAAACAATTCTTTCTGGCACTCACTGCAGATAGATACATCTGGCGAAATGGGAATAAATTCGCCGGGGATTTTTTGACTTTGCAGGATTGTAAAATCATTATAGTCATCTGAATTAATATCTGATTCGAAAATTTCATCAATCTTTGCTAAAGGTGGTGGGTTGGTTTTTACCTCTGTAATAAACCCCCCCATGTCTTGGGGTGTTCCATTTGCAAGAATATCAACTCCTGCCGATGAGTTTCGCACCCATCCTGTAATATTGTATTTCTTTGCCATTGAAAAGACAAAGGGGCGAAAGCCAACGCCCTGAACGATTCCTTTGATATGGATTTCTTTGCTAACCATTATTGAAAAAAATTACTTCATCTCTTGAATTCTTATTTTCAACCAATCTGTCCATCTCGCAAATCCATCACCTGTTTTACAAGAGAGTGGAAAGAAAGCTGCTCCGGGATTCAAAGCTTCAATGCCATTCTTGAAATACTCAATATTGAAATCGACATACGGCAATAAATCTGTTTTGTTTAAAACGAGAGATTGAATCCCGCGGTAGATATTCGGGTATTTATACGGTTTGTCATCCCCTTCAGGAATACTTGCAACTACAATACTGAAATGTTCCCCAAGCCGAAACGCAGCGGGGCATATAAGGTTTCCGACATTTTCGATGATTAAAAGGTCGATGCCAGAAAGATCTAGTTTCTCAAGGCCACTCCTAACCATTAATGCATCGAGATGACATTCCCCACCGGTATTTATTTGTATTACCGGTATATTCAGGTTGCTTATCTTATCCGAATCGAGGGTTACTGGAGCAGTATCTCCTTCGATGACTGCGATATTAAATTGATTAGAAAGATTTTCGATTGTTCTAAGGATTAAACTTGTTTTTCCAGAGCCAGGGGAAGCCATTACATTGATAGTCAGTATATTTTTACTGTCGAGGAGCTCCTGATTTTCTTCCGCGATTTGATCATTTGCACTCATGATCTTTTTTACGATCGGGATGGTTTTTTTACTCATTTTTATTAAGACCTTTTTCAATCTCAATGCTCTCTAATAAGAATTCATCTCCCTGGATTGTTCTTAGATTCATGCCACCGCATGATGGGCAGGGGAGCAGCTCGCCATTTATTTCAAATTCTACACCACACGATTGACAAATGAATTTGGCCGGGAGTTTATTAAAAACTAGTGTGGAGTTTTCACAAATAGTATTTTCGCTGATAATATCCCAATAGAATTGAACGCTATCACCGATGATACTTGATAAATCACCTATGACTATATTCAAGGAAATTACTCTTTGGGCATTATTCTTAATGGCGTAATCACATGCGGTATTCAATAGTGATTCTGTAACAGCCAATTCATGCATCGGAAATATTATACTATTAAGGTAAAAATACTATAAAAATAGTAATTATTCGAAGAATTCACTACGAATAATATCTAATGATTGATTAACAAATTGGCGTGTTTGATCTGATAACTCACGATTAAAACCGAATTGGAAACCGCGGATTGACAACAGCCATGCTTTAGGGTACCTACCAGTCAATGATTGGGTGACTGCAAGACATGAGGAAGGAGAGAAATGGTGGGTAAATGGGGAATAGTGGTATTTGGGTTCAATTGACTTGAAACTAATATTTTCCTTTATGTCCCCAGTATGCGAATCAATAAAAACAACTTGTTGATATTGGCCAATCATTTCTGAAAATTCTGGCAGCAGTTGGAAATTAAACAAAATATCAGTATTAGCATTGAGGGAAGTAGTATCTGAAGAAAAAAGATCCACATCCTTCTTTCCAAAATCATTTAACAAAGCGATGAATAAGTGATATGATGCCCCATCATCACCGCGATCGGGATTACCATAACCTATAAACAAATTGTTTTTCATAAATGCCATTTACTCAATGGAATCACATAAAAGATGCTGCCAATAGTTGAAGGCATCCATTAATTAAGCGAAACGATCTTTCAGAAATCTCGTTTTACTTCTTGAGTTAATTTACCGTTATGATCAAATAAATCAACGATCATTGGCATCTGCCCAACGGCATGCGTTGAGCAGGATAAGCAGGGATCATGCGCACGAATGGCAGCTTCTACCCGGTTTAGTAATCCTTCTCTTATTTCTGGACCTGTAATATATGTTTTAGCAACTGAGTCGACAGCTTTGCTCATAGCCCAGTTATTGTGCCCGGTAGATACAATAAGGTTGACTGCTTCAATTTGTCCATTTTCCTTGACCTTATAATGATGGAACAGTGTTCCGCGGGGTGCTTCAATTACACCAACACCTTCACCTTTGAAATTTTGCTTGGTGTTAAGAATATCTTTCCCGAGTATATCTGGATCATCAAGCAGTACTTTAACCCTTTCGATCGCGAATAGAATCTCAATCAAGCGGGCATAGTGGTAATGCAGTGTGTTCTCAATTGGCTTTCCGTTATTAATTGCCCTGTAGGTTTTAAATTCTTCGTTTGCCAGTGGAGTATCGATTTTCGTGATGGTGTTCAATCTTCCGAGCGGTCCTACGCGGTAAACACCAGCGGGATACCCCATTTTTTTATAATAAGGGAATTTGAGATAAGACCAATCTTCAACATGCTCAGCTATATAATCAAGATAGTCGTTAGCATCGAAATTTTCTAATTCCTCCCCCTTTTTATCAACCATCCGGATATTTCCATGATAAAGTTCCAGATCATTTTCAGGAGTTACAAGACCCATATAACCGGTAGGAAATACTGCAAATTTGTCAATATCTTCTTTGTTCTTTTCTGCCCAGCCCTTGAAGATAGTCAATCCGGTCTGGGTGATCGCAATCATTTCATCAAAATCTTTTAGTATAGATTCACGGTCTTCTTTTTTAAGTGCTTTATTAACACCACCGGGGATAGCGAAATTGGGGTGGATGCGGCGGTCACCGACTTTATGGATGATCTCTTGACCAAATTTGCGAAGCGCGACAGCTTTTAAAGCCAATTTTGGATCCGCCTGGATTAAACCAACCACATTCCTGGTCGCTGGATCGGCGTCAAATCCAAGGATCAGATCAGGGCCTGCTAATTCAAAAAAATGCATGCCGTGGCTTTGTATAATTTGTCCCATATGCATGAGTTCACGCAGCAGCGTAGCAGTTCTTGGAGGAGGAGATCCCATGACGATATCCCCGGTTTTTGCTGCTGCAAGGTGATGGCTTACCGGGCAGATGCCGCAAATCCTTGGCGTAATCGAGGGCATTTCGAATATCATTCTGCCTTCACAAAATTTTTCAAACCCCCGGAATTCGTTAACGTGGAAATACGCGTGCTCAACTTTACCTTCCTTGGTCATATGAATTGTAACTTTTGCGTGACCTTCGATCCTCGTCACTGGCTCTATTGTGATTTTTTGTGTAGCCATATTAACCTCTATATTAATTCCACATTAGATTATTATTTTCTAGTTTTGGCATTCTTCCTTGCGCTAATTCGCTGAGCACATAAAAGATGATATCCGCATCTGGCGGGCAACCTGGTACAAATACATCTACTTTAACAATTTCATGAACTGAGTGCACAAACGTGGGTTTTGCCAATTCTGGAGATGAAGGTATCTTTCCACTTTCATCCGTGCTTGGTGTATCTACGTAGGCTCGTTTTAAAGATTCTTCCAACGTGAAAAAATTACGCATTGCCGGGACACCACCGAAGACTGCACAGTCGCCAAGTGCAACAAGAATCTTGCAGCGAGCGCGCATTTGCTTAGCGACATGTTCGTTGAATGTATTATTAATACCGCCCTCTAAAATGCCTACAGTCACACCTTCTTCATCGGGTTCTTTAAGGTCTGTTATCGGAGTAGCTCGAAGATCAACAAGTTCAACGAGCTTTGCGATACGTTCGTCTATATCCAGGAAAGACATATGGCAGCCAGCGCATCCGGCCAGCCAGTCACTTGCTACAGTTGGTTTTGCCATTATTTGCTCCTATGGTTAATTGATTGTTACAGGTGTTGGGGCTTTTTTTACAAATTCTTCCCAGCTTTGTTGTTTCTTGATATTCAATGCAGCTGCCAGTTTTAATAATGATTCCTCATTGGAAATAACTGTCTCAGGTGCTTCTAGAGCTGCTTTCGCTTCGAGGATCTGACCATCTGCATTAATAAAATGTCCGCCTTGTTCTAACCAGTTCTGTACAGGAAGCACGATATCTGCGTTTGCCGTTAAAGGAGAAATATAACTGCTGAAGATAATCGAGAAAGGTATTTTTTCAAATTTTCTTGAAAAACTTTGTGACAATTCCTCATCGCCAAGTGCCATTAGGACAACTTCTGAATTGTCAGTAGTTGCGATGTTGTTGATCCTTAACATGGATGCACCTGCGCTGTTGATGTTGCCTTTTGTTGTGATCAATTTTCCATTTAGCAGCGTATTCAAAGAAATGATTGACTCTAAAACTGCTGGTGCGTCATCGAATTCACAGCGGCTGCCAAAAATGACAGCAACTTTATTGGCAGAGGATATAATCCTCATGACATTTTTAAGAGACGAGACATTAAGTTTGAATGATTTTGCGATTTTCTCTACGTCAACCGATTTTCTAGCAATGAGATTTCCAATGGCGTTAATAAATTTGGATTGAGACTTTTTATCTATAGTTAGTGATTCATTTGCAAAGTTATCGAATCCTGTTGGGCAGTCAGAAATTTGGATCAATTTTGCGCCTGCAGGAATTTGCCGCTTCGCAAAGAAGCTCACAACTTGGTGATCCTTAGTTGTATCTTCGCCAATGATTAGGTAGCAATCCGCATCTTTTATTTCATCTATCTTGGATTCAAATGCTTTACCCGAGGATTCTGCTAAATCGAATATTGCTGAGATTGCAGCACAACCTTCAGTTGTTGCTATTGAGTCAGCATCAAACGCATCACATATTGCTTTGAACTCATTCAGTGCTTCCATAGATAGTCGTGTTGACGCTACACCGGAAAAATTTCCTTTACTGGATATGATCTTTTCAGCAGCGGCAGATATGGCACCATCCCAGGAGGTAGCCTTAAATTTTCCATTGGTGCGAATCATGGGTGTTAATAATCTTTCTCGTTCTTCGACCATTGGGTGAAATCGACCGACCTCGCAAAGAACGCCACCGTTTACCTCGGCGTCCCAATCTCCTTCAATGCGCACTAGGCGATTATCGCGGGTGAGTACATCAATCCCACAACCAATGCTGCAGCCAAGGCAGATTGTTTTTGTTGTATCAACTTCGGTCTCTTTACCCTGGTAAGCACTCCAGCGGTCTATTATAGAGCCCGTGGGACATACTTGTACGCAGGTCCCGCAACCGACGCAGGAACTCTCCCCCAGCGGTAATCCAAGATCTGCTACCAGTGTGCTTTCAGCACCGCTTTCTTCAACACCGAGTGTAAAATTACCTACCAGCTCACCGCATGCACGCACACATAGGCGACAGAGAATACAGCGGTTATGGTCAAGAATTATAAATGGGTGAGAAGCATCAACTGGGTACGGCTGCCAATTTGGCATGATTGGCCAGTGTGTCATATCCTCAGCGTATGCTGAATTTTGTAGATCACAATCTCCTCCGCTAACCTGGCAGTATGGGCAGAAATGATTGCGTTCGCTGAAGATCATTGAAAGAATGAACTTCCGCGCATCGTGTACCTTTTGTGTGTCAGTGTGTACAACCATATCATTACTAGCTGGCAAAGTGCAGGATGTCTGAAGTGTTTTTGCGCCTTCTACATCAACTAAACACAGGCGGCAGCCGCCATAAGGAGTGAGCTTAGGATGGTCGCAAAGCGTGGGGATTTCAATTCCGAGTTTTCTGGCAGCATTAAGGACTGTTGTCCCTCTTTCTACCTCAGTTGTTTTTCCATCGATCGTAATTTTTACCATAATTACTCTTCTCCCAATTAATTAAATGTTGGAGATTTTCCGCTCATCGGGCAAACTCCAGCAGGACATTCTTTTTGGATGATATGTGCTTCTACCTCAGCACGGAAGTAGTTAAAGATATCTTTCAAAGGAGAACCGGCTGTTTGTCCAAGCCCGCAATTAGACGTTTCATATAACCATTTGCTGATATCTTGGAGATTATCAAGATCTTTCATAGAGCCGAGACCTTCTGAAATTCTTGTTAATATTTGGTAAGCACGCTGATTGCCAATTCGGCAGGGGTTGCACTTTCCGCAGCTTTCAAAGCGGAAAAAGTTGAGCAGTACTTTGGCGAGATCAACAACGCAGGTTTCTTCGCTGCAGATCAGAAGTGCACCTGAACCCATGGTAACGCCGGCATTGGTGTATGAGTCATAATCCATGGGTACATCCTGCAGATTCGCCGGAATGATTGAACCACTTGAACCGCCAGTTTGTGCTAATTTGAGCACGGCATTGTTTTTCATCCCTTTCGCATATATAGAGATCACTTCTCGCAGAGTAATTCCCATTGGCACTTCTATCGCCCCGGTCGCGTTCACATTACCCAGGATGGTATATACTTTTGTTCCGGCGCTGGAGGGTGTTCCGAATGATTTGAACCATTCTGCGCCATTTCTTATAATCGGAGCAATATTTGCAAGGGTTTCAACATTATTGATAAGGGTTGGTTTATTCCATAGTCCATTAGTAGTCGGATAAGGGGGACGGGAGCGAGGTTCACCTCTTTTCCCTTCGATTGATTCTATCAACGCAGTCTCTTCCCCGCAGATGTACGCGCCGGCTCCTATGTGAATATGCAAATCGAATTTGTGCCCGGAGTTGAAGATGTCTTCTCCGAGGAATCCCATTTCTTTCGCTTGATTGATTGCGTTCAGTAGGCGGGTTTGCGCGAGTGTATATTCTCCTCGAATGTATATATACCCTTCATCAGCACCAACGGCATATCCAGCGATAACAATGGCTTCAATAATACTATGAGGATCTCCTTCAAGAATGAGTCGATCTTTAAAAGTGCCGGGTTCGCTTTCGTCTGCGTTACAAATGACATATTTTTTACCGGATTTTGTGCCGGCCACGAATCCCCATTTAACACCTGTTGGGAAACCCGCGCCACCACGCCCGCGAAGATTGCTTTCTTTTAATAAAGAAATAACTTCATCAGGTTTCATTTCCGTTAGCACCTTGCCCAATGCAAGATAGCCATCGTTAATAATATAATCTTCGATAGAATCAGGATTAATAATTCCCGCTCGTTCAAGAACAATTCTCTGTTCAGCGGGTAGAGTGCCCTTTCTGGCTGATACCCAGGAAATTGTTCCCGATAATTCCTTTTTTGGTGCCTGCATTTCTGACACAATGCGTCCTTTGTAAAGATGCTCTTCAACTAAATGATGAACGTCGTCAGGTCTTACCGGACCATAAATTACTGCTTCAGGATATATGATCACAAATGGGGAAACATCATTGCGATGGATATCAGATACTTTAGAGAGGGATATTTCTTTGTTTAATTTGAATGATTCGAGTTCTTTTGCAAATTGGTCAAAAACCACTTCCGAACCGTTTGCAATACTGTGAGGATCATTAGAAACAAGAACCATGGAGCGTTTAGTTTTCATTGTCATCTCCTCATCACTCGTATTTTGCCAGGATATCTGGGATTTGATTCGGAGTTATATTACCATAAATGTCCTCATCAACCATCATCACCGGTCCGACACTGCAAACACCCAAGCAACTCGTTGTTGTCAGCGTCCATTTTCCATCACTGCTTGTTTCGCCGGGTTCAAGTTCCAACTCATTTCTTAGGGAATTGAACACTTCGCGGCCACCAGCAACGTGGCAGGGAGCACTCTCACAAAACTTGACCACATGCCGCCCTGTTTGTTTGGTAAAGAACATATGATAAAAACTGGCAACGGAAATAATTTGGCTCTGTGGAATGTGCATGCGTGAACTGATCTCTTCCATTGCTTCTTTTGGGATGAATCCGATCTCCTGATTAATTTTCATCAGGATGGGAATCAATTCATCTTTTTTACCGTGATACATATCCACCGCTTTATTT
>Ga0307421_1001691_pt1 | contig 13045 bp, 11 predicted proteins | sample SalMarWE160270MG_FD_202163 | JGI IMG/M metagenome (GOLD analysis project Ga0307421, IMG submission 202163) | Salt marsh sediment microbial communities from the Plum Island Ecosystem LTER, Massachusetts, United States - WE1602-70 | ecosystem: Environmental > Aquatic > Marine > Intertidal zone >...
AACTGCCCCTATTCTTAATCCCTGATTAGTATCTACAAAATTAAGTTCCGGAATATTTTTTATATTTATCAAATAATCAACTTTTAAATCAATGGTCTTCATTTTAACCAGAAGGTCGGTTCCTCCAGCTAATATTTTAATATTTTTATCTTTATATTTATCCAGTAAATCCAAAGCTTCCTCTATTGTTTTAGGGGCTAGATACTCAAATTCTTGAGCTAATATTTTTGTATTAGTTTGCATTTCTAACTTTCCCTCCTATATCTTTTTCTTCCAAGGCTTTAAGCATTATTTCCGGTGTTATCGGAAGCTCATGAAATCTAATGCCTACCGCATTATAAACCGCATTTCCAAAAGAAGAGGCCACTGCGCTTAAGGCAGCTTCCCCTATTCCTTTTGCCCCAAAAGGGCCAGTCGGTTCATAAGTATGGGCATGGTCTACGATAATATCATCGATATTGGGTATATCAATGGTAGTGGGAATTTTAAAATCGGTAATAAATCCATTGCATTTTAATTTACCGGTAACCTTATCATAGGGTATCGATTCTAACTTTCCCACACCTAATCCCAAAGCATAAGCACCCAATATCTGTCCTTTCCACAACTCAGGATTGATAATAGTACCCGAATCGCCTAACATCACTACTCTTGGTACTGTAATTTCACCGGTTCTGGTGTCCACTTCAACTTCTGTAAAATAGGTAATAAAACAAGGAGGGCAATTTTTTTGCCTTAAGGTAGAGGTATAAGAAAAGGTTTCTACACTGTTAATTCGGGCATGATCTGCTATCTCGCCAATGGTCTTATAATTTTCCGGTAATCCTTTGGGATATATTACTCCCTGGCCAAGTTCCTGATTTAAAGCTAAATCTAAATTTTCCGGTCTATCTTCAAAAAGCGTTGCTGCATAATTTAATAACATTTCTTTAACTTTTTCCGCTACAAATTTTATAGCACCACATCCGCAATATATTCCTCTGGTAGCATGAGTGTTAACATCAAAAACAGTAGTGCGTGTATCTACTCCATTATCAATACTTATTTTTTCAAAAGGTACCTTTAAAACTTCGGCTACCACCTTTGCCCCGGCATCCCAGGTTCCTCCCCCGTGATCCATTAGAGCAGTTACCACGTCTACCGAACCATCTTCGTTAATTTTAACAGTTGCCCCAGAATAATCTATAACTTCTCCGGCCTTAGGTCCACCGGTACCAGAAGTATGAAACCCTCTGGCGACTCCGATACCCTTTCTAATTAATCCTGATTTTTCATCAGGATTACCTCTTTTATCCCAACCAATAAGTTCAACCCCTTTAATCAACATCTCTTCTACACCGCAGCTTCTAATGATAGATTTTACGGTAGGTCCCTGTCCCCAAAATTCATCACCCCTTCCCACATAGTTTTGCAGTCTGAAGTGCACCGGGTCAACCCCTAATTTTTCCGCTAAAATATCCATAGTATTTTCTACCGGGAAATTTATTTGAGGGCTGCCATAGCCTCTTCTGGCACAAGAAGGACCTTTATTACTATAGATTGCCTTCCCTTCATATTTTATATTCTTCCATTTGTAAAGTGAAGCAAACCAACCAGCTACACAGCCAAGATAGGGATAAGCTTGAATATTATGACCACCAATCTCTACCCATACCTGACAATGAGCTGCAGTTAAAGTTCCGTCTTTTTTAACCCCAACTTTTAAGCGGGTCTTTAAAGGATAACTTGAATGGTCATACATATCTTCTTCCCGGGAAGTCACTAATTTCACCGGTTTTTTTGCTTTCAAAGCTAAAGCTACACAAATAGGGGTTATCGAATTCATTTGAATACTTGATCCGAAAGAACCTCCCAGGGTGATTCTCTTAACATTTATTTTACTAAGTGAAATATTAAAAATATGTCCTAAAAGTATCCGTACATTATGAATTCCCTGGGTAGTTGTCCAGAGAGTTATTCCTCCGTTTGCTTCCGGTTTACATACTGCAGATTTAGTCTCCAGCTGCATATGGTAAACTCTTTTTATATTAAATGTTTCATCTACAATGATATCCGCTTCTTTAAATCCTTCTTCTACGTCACCCACTGTAATATTTCGCTCACAAGCAAGATTATTTTTTACATCTACTTTTTCTTCTCCTAAATATACGTGGTCATATATCGCGGGAGCTTTTGAATCCATAGCATCATCAAGGCTTACCACCGGTTCCCATCTCCTGCCCCACTCTACTTTTATCTTTTTTAAAGCAGTAAAAGCCTCCTCTTCTGTTTCTGCGGCACAAGCAGCAATAGCTTCTCCTACATGCCGAACCTTATCTTTAGGTAAAACTGTCCTGTCACGATAGGTTTTATCGGGAATACTTACTATTCGTTCATTATACAAAGTATCCGGCACATCGTCCGGCCCAATACAAATAGCTCCCATTTTTTCTGCTTCGGTATAATCAATTTTCTTAATCTCGGCATGAGGGTAAGGACTGCGCAGGACTACCGCATATAATTGACCGGGGATATTTACATCACAAGAATAAACTTCCTCACCGGTTACTTTACCAATATTTTTAATGTCAAACCTCTTACCGATGACATCAAATTGCTTTTCTACCAATAGGAACACCTCCTTTTTATAATTAAACCTTTTTAAATACATTGTTGTAGATTATCATTAATTATTTATATTTTATCATTTATTAATTTTTTATAAAATATTTTCTGCTTCTCCTTATTAGTGAATAGTAAAAACAAATATTTTATTGAAGTAGTATATGAACATTAACCTTCAATATACAACTAATATAATAATTATTTTAATCTATTCACTTTCTCTAATTTTTCTGCAACATCCCCTAAACCTATTTTTTTAAGTCCTTTTTGCGTTTGCCAACTAGACTTCAAATCCCATTCGTGCAATCCATAGATAGTATCCAGCATATCATTCCATACATTGTGGTCAAGATGCTCCCCTTTGTAAGGTCCTGCCTTCACTGGTTCATTGTAATATCTTTTACATGGATAATCATCACTTCTATCAAATCCAGCATGAATCGTGTTAAAAGCTTTTTCTAAGTTATGAGCTTGTAATCCGATATGTAAAAACTCATCTTTAGAAAGTAATCTTCCTGTCGCACTGGAAAATAAAGCAACCCAATCATCTACTGTCTGTCCATACGCATAACTACATAACCCTAATATGTCTTGGACCGCCTTTTTTTTCTGATTATAATATAAATCTTCCGGCACATTTTCATAAGAATTAATAGGTCTATCGTTTCTAAGCCAAAAACCGTTTAAACCCCCTCGTAAATGTCTACCTGCAACAGGTGATAAAATAATTGCAAATCCCCATCCCTTGTTAATTCTAACTCCATCCAAAGAGTCCTGACCTTTAACGTGAACTACAAATTCTTCAGAATTCTTACCCAATTTTTTCGCAGCCTTTAAGGCACCATCTGCTAAAAAATCACCAAAACCTTCTCGATAAGCCAATTTTTTAAGCATTTCTATCATAGCTTGGTAATTGCCCCAAACCAACTCCAGTCCATCGGTCTCTTTCTTAGTTATAAGACCTTTTTCATAACATTCAAAAGCCCAGGAAATTGCCTGAGCAGCATTATCTCCATCCAAACCTAATTGGTTGGTTAATAAATGTGCATATATCGCTGCTTCTATGTTCGTATTATCAATTTTTGTACAATAAGAGTTTGCTGAATTATTCCACCAGCCTTCTCCCTGTACTTTATATGGACCTTCTTTTACATCCATCCAGGGTTTACAAGAAATTGGACAACTAAAACAGGAAACGGTACCTTTTCGATATTCCTTTATCACACATTCAGCGATTTTTGCTATTTTATCTTTGCCCCAATGTTCATCTTGTCCATTTTTCACCGGTCTATATCCTTGTTCCCAGGAAGGTGAGTCCAGTCGCCCTCCCATTGCACCATAATAACCCTTTTCTCGAATTTCTTTAATTAATTGCCACTGATTTATTTTATGCATTTCTTCATTGACAGCATCTATAAAATGATCAGGTTGAGCGACCTCAATACTTCTCTTCCCTCGAACTGCAATGGCTTTTAGATTTTTTGATCCCATGACTGCCCCACACCCTGAACCACCAGCTGCACATCCTCTATCAGCAATAATACAAGCAGATTTTACTAAATTTTCACCTGCTGGACCAATAGCTGCCACTCTAATTCTTTTATCATTTAAATTCTGACGGATATCCTTTTCTGTTTCCCAAGTGGTTTTTCCCCATAGGGAACCAGCATCTCTTATTTCAATCTTTTTATCACATATCCAGAGGTAAACAGGATTTTTAGCCTTTCCGCTAATAATGATATTATCAAATCCAGAAAATTTAAGTTCAGCGCCAAAAAATCCACCCACATTAGCTGAACCCATTCCATTATTAAAGGCATTTTTAGTATCAACTGATACTCTGCATGCACCTCCGGCAAGAGTACCTACCAATACACCAACACCAAAAGTAAGTAAATTTTGAGGATCATACCATTTTACCTCAGGATTTAACTCATTTAAAAGTATCCACGTATTTATAGACCTCCCACCTATCCATCTTTTCGCATATTTTTCTGTTGATTCAGTCCATATCTTGCTATTGGTAAGATTAACTCGTAAAATATTACCAGCATAACCGTAATGTTGCTTAATTGTTTTTTTCATTTCACTATCCCCCTGGCTCCAAAAACACAGTGTTTAACACAAAGAGGAATATCTTCATCTATACAAAAATCGCACGTTTCATCTATACTCATCATAATTTCTTTATTATTATTATTTCTTGACACCCTAGTACTGGATAATTCTGGATTAAAAAACTTATGTCCGCTTTTATGAAAAGAGCAAGCTAATTCACACCTTAAACATCCTTTACATTTTTTTGGATCCAACCATAATTTAAAAACCTTCATTACTTCCCCCACTCCATCTGATATTTAGATTTCTATAAAAATAATATTTTATTTGCAAACATTTAGAAATATATCTATATAGTAAAATAATTGACATAAAGATTATAGAATTTAAATCAATATATTTAAAATTTATCTCTATCTTCTTGTAAAATCAATTTAAAAGAATAAAAAATTTCCCGAGGATATTTTAATAATAAAAAATCCCCGGGAATTTGTCTAATCTCTTTCATCTAAATGATTAAGAAATTTCCAGTATAAATATTTTAACATTTTATAATCATTCTACTCCGACCAAGGAACCCATTTTCCATTCCGTGAAACTTTCAAAGTCAAACCACCGGTAACAGATTGACCATCTTCGTCTAATTTAGTTAATCCTATAACTCCGTGATATTCGAAATCTGGATCTGCAATATAGTCAACTATTGCTTTTCTATCCGGACCAACCTTTTTTAAAGCCTCTAAAATTATCCCTATTGCATCATAAGCATAGGGTCCGGTAGCTTCATAAGGCTCACTAAAACCTGCAGCTTTATAAGCTTTCACGAAATCAGAATCTTCACCTAATGCTAATTTCCCTACTATGATTGTTCCTTCGGCTGCAGAACCTGCAATTTCATTAAATGTTTCAGAATCTAATCCAGTTACCCCAAAGTAAAGTATATTATCCATTCCTAATTCCTGCATCTGTCTCTTACAAAGAGCTGCCTCAGTAGTCAGTCCACCAAAATATATTGCTTCTGGTTTTAGTTCCTTAATTTTATTTAATATGGGACGAAAATCTTTAGTCCCAACAGAAATTCCATCCTCAGATAAAAGTGTTCCTCCTCTCTCGCTCAGACTTCTCTTAAAATTATCATTACAATTTACTCCATAGCTACTAGTATCATAAATAATAGACCATTTTTTATTGCCTAGCTCATTTATTACTAAATTAGCTCCAAAATTATGTTCAGCTATATTATCAGCACATATTCGTGAAACTTCTTTATAATCATTCCCCCGAGTAATATCGGGATGTATACTGCTAGGCATTATCTGAGCAACACCAAAACGATGGAAAATTGTTCCTGTCGCTAAAGCTACTGGACTGTTAAAATGAGAAATCACAGCAACAACATCAGGATCTGAACATAGCTTTAAGGCAGCAGCTACTCCTGTAGCTGGGTCTGAAGCATCATCTTCGGCAACTAACTCTATCTCATAAGGAAATTCACCTGAAGCATTTGCCTGCTGTACTGCTAATTCAGCACTATTCTTTGCTCCTATTCCAACAGCAGCAGTAGGTCCTGTTAAAGGGTCAATAAAACCTATTTTTACTACTTTTTTTGCATCAGCCCAAACTAAATTTGTTTGACACAAGACAAACGCTAAAATTAAAGAAAAAACTAATATTAGATATATCCTATTTTTTAATATACTTTTCATTTTTTAAGTATTAAAGAAATCAAAAATATTAGATCTCTTTAATACAAATACACCTCCCTTTTTATTTTAGTGATACTTTTCTTGACATTTTTTCTTTTGCTATACCACCTCCCTTTTATTTCTAATTTTTGGATAATCTGCAAGGACAAAAGGATAATTCTTTATTAATTAGACTTTTTCAATAACCTTTTTACCAAGAATCCCTGAGGGTTTAAAAAGCAAAAAAAGTACAACCACGATAAATGCAAATATTTCTTTATAGGGTGAACCTCCGGGGACGAAAGCCATGGTAAAAGATTCCACTATTCCTAAAATTAGCCCACCAATAATGGCTCCATATATATTTCCCAATCCTCCCATCACTGCAGCAGAAAATCCAATAATACCTCCCATTAGACCCATATCAAATTTGACTATATTATAATACATACCATTTAAAATACCTGCCACTGCTCCTATAGTAGAAGCCAAAAAGAAAGTAATCATAAAAATTTTATCTAAATCTATGCCCAATACTTGAGCTGCCTCTACATTCTGGGAAGTAGCACGTATCTGTAAACCTATTTTAGTTTTATTTATAAAAAGAGATAAAAGAAAATAAATCATTCCCGCTATTACTATAATCATAATATTACTAAATCTAACAGTTATCCCTCCCATTGAAAAAGCCCATTGAGGGAAACTTAAGGGGAAAAACTTGGGACTGGCTCCAGATGGATAAAATATTTTTATCCCTTCTCGAATTATAAAGCCAACTGCAACCGTACTTAAAAGAATTATTAGTCCGGGAGATTTTCTAAAAGGTTTTACACAAATCTTTTCAATTATTGTCCCAATTATACCTGTTATTATCACTGCAAAAATTATTGTAAGGAAAATTACTAACCAAGTTGGGAAAAATTCTATTTTTGATAAAAAAGTCATAACTGCCATACTTACAAATGCCCCCAAAAAGCATACATCTGCATGGGCAAACTGCACTACGTTTAATACTCCAAATAATAAAGAAAAACCAGAAGCAATAAGAGCATACATAATTCCCAGCATTAAGCCCGTAATAACTTGATTAATAACTAAAACCATGATTAACTCCTTTCAATCAAATATAAAAATTTATTAAATATTATCTTTTTTAAAATTTAAAAAATTGTATTTCCTTATTCTCTCTGGAATAAGCCCTTGTGGTTTAAAGATTAATACTGCAATAATTATTATACCATAGAACAACATTCTGGCTTCAGCAAAAAATCTAATCTTTTCGGGTATAACAGTTAAAAGAACGGCCCCTATTATTACACCCAAAATATTATCAAGACCACCCAAAATAACTATACAAATTAACACAACCGATAAATGAAAAGTAAAACTTTCTGGAGAGATAAAACTGATATAGTGTGCATAAATTGATCCAGCCATTCCGCCAAAAATTGCTCCAATTGCAGAAGCTTCTAATTTACCTTTATTAACATTTATTCCTTGACATTTAGCTGCAACTTCATCTTCTCTAATAGCATTCCATACCAAGCCAGTTCTTGAATTATATAATCTTTTTGCTAAATACAGTGAAAATAATACTACAGCTAATACAAGGTAATAATAATTTGCCTGAAATGGTAAATTAATTCCAAATATATTTAATGAAGAACCAAAAGAATGTTTTCCTATTGTGGGAAAAGGAATATTTGAAATGCCTCCAGAACCTCCGGTAAATCTTAAATTATTTACCAACAAATGAAAGATAATTTGAAACGCCATAGTGACTAAGGCATAATAAAAACCTGTGCTTTTTAAAGTTAACGAACCTATTAACAAACCAAAGAGAGCAGATATTATTATTGCAGCCAAAATTCCCAGCCAAAATGAAAAGTGGGAGTTAATTGTTAGCAAAGCCGAAACATATGCACCTACACCAAAAAATGCTGCAAATGCAAAATTTACCATTCCAGTGCTTCCTAATTGAATATTTAGCCCTAAAGCTATAATCAAATAGAGACCACTCATAATACAAATATGAAGTAAATACGTATTATCTTTAAATAAAAAAGGAATAAAAACAAGTAACAAAATCATAAAAATAATTGAAAATGAATTACATTGGCTATATGATTCTTTTACGAGATTTGTAATTTTTTGATTTCCTCGAATAACAAAAAATGCAATTATTGGCAGGATAAATAAGAATAATCTATAATCTATTCCTTCTGAGGATAAAAAATTTATAAACATATAAAAAATAATTACTTCTGTAACAATTATGGTTAAAAAATAACTAATTTTTTTATATAATGTCTGTGAATAATCGTTACTCTTAATATTTGGGTTATTCATCATATTCTCCTTCTAATCTCTTGCATATTCTCAGATTAAAATTATTAAATAGTTAGGTATGCTTTTTTAATTACTTCGTTTTCTTTTAATTCTTTCACGGTTCCTTCTGTAATAATTTGACCTTTTTGTAAGACGTAACCCCGAGATGCTATTTTTAGTGCCTTAACAGCATTTTGTTCTACTAATAGCATAGTAGTTCCTTCATTATTTATCCTTTTAATTGCCTCAAATACTCCATCTACCAACATAGGCGCTAAACCTAAAGATGGTTCATCAAGAAGCATTATTTTAGGCTTACTCATCATTCCTCTACCAATTGACAACATTCCTTGTTCACCACCGCTTAATGTTCCAGCTAATTGATTCTCCCTTTCCTTCAATATCGGAAATAAATCATAAACTTCTTTTAGTGTCTTATTTATACTTTTTTCATCCTTTTCATAAAGAGAACCTATTCTTAGATTTTCTAAAATATTTAAATCTGGAAATATTCCTCTATTTTCCATAACCATAGAAATTCCCGCTTTAATAATCTCACTAGTTTTCATTTTTTCTATTCGTTTATTTTCAAAAAATATATTTCCATGAATAGGTCTTATTAAACCTATAATGGTATTTAAAATGGTTGTTTTGCCAGCTCCATTTGCTCCTAAAAGAGCTACGATCTCACCTTCATTAATGTTTAGAGAAACATCTCTCAAAATTTCTACCGTACCATAGCGGGTAGTAATACCATTAATTTTTAGCATTTTTTAAATTTCTCCTCCTAAATAAGCCTCTAATACTTCTTTATTATTTGACGCTTTCTCAAAAGTCCCGTCAAAAATTTTTACACCATGGTTAAAAACTATTACCCGTTGAGTACTTCCTTTTATAACTCTCATATCATGCTCTATTAAAATAATATTTAAGTCTGGTTTCTTAATTTTTATTTTCTTTATATCATCCATTAATTCTGTGGTTTCTTCTGGATTCATTCCTGCCGATGGTTCATCTAACAACAAAAGCTTAGGTCTTGAAGCAAGGGCTCTACAAATTTCTACTCTTTTTTTGTCTGCTTGAGATAAATCTTTTGCTTTTTGATACATTTTATCTACCAATTCCTTACTAAAATAATTAAAAAGAATAATTGATTCTTCAATATTTTCTTTTAACTTCTTTTCGGTATAATTTCTTCCAAACATTGAAATAAGCCAACTATAAGATTCCCACCGATGCATACCTAAGAGAACATTATCTAACGCACTCAAACCCCAAAATAGACGAGTATTCTGAAATGTTCTAGCTATGCCTCTTTTAGTAATCTCATTAGAAGATAAGCCACTGACATTTTCACCATGGAAAAATATATTACCACTAGTAGGTTGATATATTCCAGTAATTAAATTAAAAAATGTTGTTTTTCCCGAACCATTTGGACCAATTAATCCTAATATTTCTCCCTCTTTTACAAAAAAATTAATACCCTTGAGTGCTGCTAAACCACCGAAATTAATTCCTAGTTTTTCAACTTTTAATATTTCCACTTGCTTTAAATACTATTCTCCTTTCTAAAAATCTCCTAAGGTTCATTTATCTTTTCAATTTAAAAAGATACATTATAAAATACTATTTCCCAAAACTTACTCTGAAGAAATATTTATAAATCTAATTTTTATTTTACAATATCATCCGCGCATCTACAACCTGTAATCCTTTTCCAAACAAAAACACAGGATTTAAGTCTATTTCACTGATTTCAGGATTCTCCAGGGTAAGTTGTGAAATTTTTAGTAATAGATCTTTTATCGCCTGTATATCTTTAGGTGCTTCTCCTCTTATCCCTTCCAATATTTTATACCCTTTAATCTCGGAAATCATCTCCTCGGCATCCCTTGCTTCTATGGGAAGGATGCGGAAGGAAATATCTTTCAATACCTCTACAAAAATTCCTCCCAATCCGAACATAATGACCGGACCAAAATGAGGATCTTTCATCATTCCAATAATAATCTCTGTTCCTTCAGGAATCATAGAATCGACTATTGCTCCTGAAATTTTCGCATTTTTATTATATTTTTTAGCCTTGAAAATAATTTCCTGATAAGCCAACCTTGCTTCCGTTTCATCTTTAATATTTAGTTTTACTCCTCCGGCATCTGTTTTATGGATGATGTCAGAAGATACAATTTTCATCGCTATAGGAAAATTCATTTCTTTGGCTAACCCGCTAATCTCTTCTTCGCTCTTTATTAATTTAAAATCAGGAACAGGAATTCCATACTCCTTTAACAATTCTTTTGCCTCTGTCTCCAATAAAGAGCGTTTTTCTTTTTTGGCTTTCTGGATAATTCTATGCACCTACTGCCTCTTTTTATAAAACTGATAATTTAAATTCCTAAATAACACCTCTTCACGTGTTCGCTATTTAAAAGTTCTTTACTCTTTCCTTCCATAACAATTTTACCGTTTTCCAGAACGTAAGCTCTTTCTGCAAATTGTAAAGCATAATTTATATTTTGTTCTACAAGTAACATGGTAATCCCTTTTTTCTTCAAAATGGACAATTTCTGATAGATATCATCTACTAATTTGGGTGCTATACCCTGTGAAGGCTCATCAAGCATAATAAATTTAGGCTGACTTGCCAGGCTTCGGCCAATACTAAGCATTTGCTTTTCACCGCCGCTTAATGTCTTTGCTAATTGATTTTCGCGCTTTTTAAGTATAGGAAAAATCTCATAAATCTCTTCTAAAATATTATTTTTTATTTTCTTTCTGTTTCTATATGTTCCCATGAGAAGATTTTCATAAACCGTCATATTTATAAATAGCTTTCCACCTTCCGGCACATGGGTAATACCGGCCTGGGAAATTAGGTGGGGTGGATAGTTTGTAATATTTTGTCCTTCGAAAATAATTTCTCCAGCGAAAGGAGAAATTAACTTAGAAATGGTTTTTAAAAGTGTAGTCTTTCCTGCTCCATTTGAGCCAATAACCGCTACAACTTCATTTTCTTCTATTTGGAAGTTAATATCCCTCAAAATAATGACTTTACCGTAACCGGAGCTCAAGTCTTTAACCTGTAGAACTTGATTCACTATAACTTCTCCTCCCCAAGTAGGCTTCAATAACCCGCTGATTATTACTTATTTCGCTTGGAATACCTTTAGCGATAAGTTCACCGGCATCCAAGACAAAGATTCTCTCACAAAGACCCATCACCATTTGCATGACATGTTCAACGACACATAATGAAATTTTAGTTTCTTGGTTAAGCCTTTTTAGTTCTGCCATAAGTTTTAAGAGTTCGGTAGCAGTAAGTCCTGCTCCTACCTCATCAAGCAGTAAAAGTTCGGGCTCGGTTGCGGCTGCCCTTGCTACTTCTACCTTGCGTAAAGAGGATAACCCTAAATCACTGCACTTACAGTCCCGAATATCCTCCAACTCAAAGAATTCAAGAGCCCAATCCACTTTATTTTGCACTTCTTCTTCCCCCCGTTTATTATAAGCTCCCACTCTAATTGCTTCTTCGACAGACATTTCTGTAAAAGTTTTAGCCACTTGAAAAGTACGAGACATCCCTAATTTACAAATTGCATGAGGAGACATGGTGGTAATATTAGTCCCTTTGAAAATAACTTGACCTTCATCTGGGGTTTCCAATCCGGTGATTAAATTAAAAAAAGTGGTCTTTCCAGCACCATTTGGTCCGATAAGTCCAATAATTTCCTCTTTTCTAATCTCTAAGTCAACCTGGTTGACTGCGATAAGATTACCAAAGCGCTTGGTAAGTTTAGAAGTTTTAAGAATTTGTTCAGACAGCACTTTTTTTCTTCACCTCCTGCTTTACTGGCTTTTTATTTCTATATTGAAAGAAAGTCGCAATTCCCCTGGGCTTAAAAAGAACTACCAAGATTAAAATGACTGAGTAAATGACCAAGTATAAACCCGATACTTCACCACCTAAACTTGCCCTTAAAAATTCCTGGGTACCCACTAATAATAAGGCTGCTAAAAGAGGGCCATAAGTAATACCTCTGCCTCCTACAATTCCCAATATCGCAACCTTAATACTTTCCGGCCCATTAAAAAAACTGGGATGAACATAACCATAAATATTTGCATAAATTGCACCGGTAACCCCGATTAAAAAAGCATAGTAAACCAGCGCTCTCAATTTACAAGCTCGGGTATTAACTCCCAGTACTTCAGCTGCCGACTCATCTTCTCCCAAAGCTTTAAGATAAAAACCTAGTTTCGAGCGAGCGATCCGAGAATTAACCAATAAAGCTATGACCAACATACCCAATATTAGATAATAGTAAGGGACATAGGAACCAAAGCGCATATAGTAGAGTGAACCACTA
>Ga0307421_1001696_pt1 | contig 13021 bp, 9 predicted proteins | sample SalMarWE160270MG_FD_202163 | JGI IMG/M metagenome (GOLD analysis project Ga0307421, IMG submission 202163) | Salt marsh sediment microbial communities from the Plum Island Ecosystem LTER, Massachusetts, United States - WE1602-70 | ecosystem: Environmental > Aquatic > Marine > Intertidal zone >...
AAAAAGTCACCAACCGTATGATTACATAGCATATCACAGGCAGCCCAGTTGGTGACATAATGGTTGATCCAGCGTTCGAACACCTGAAAATCCCCGGGTTTATATTGCCCGCGTACGGCATGGGACCAAAGACAGGCGATGGCGGTTTCTTCAAGGTATCCCGACTGCCATAGCAGTTCACAAAGAAGGAATACAGTTTCCTTTTTCCGGTCTGCCAGCCCATTGAAGCTTCTTTTTGCAATGGTCCTGATAACCGGTGATTTGAGGCCGTAAAACATAACATCTTCTTTGAAAAAACGGCCTGTGTCTATCACAGTATGCTCTTTCACTGCCATTTGCAGTTCATGGCGTACGGATTTAATAATATTTTCCGGTTTTTCGTTCACTGGTTTGTAATATAAACCTCCCGGTGGATCTCTAATAAATCACATTGCTCGCGAATGCTGATTTTCTCCTTTTTACTGACCAGCAGGCGTTTTTGATTTAATGACCCAATTTCTTTAAACTTTTTTTTTAAAAAGTCTTTCTCGATTTCAAGCTCTCCTATTTTTGCATAGAGCTTGTCCAGGTCTACCGGTTCATCTTTATTGGAAGATTGTTCAAACACTTCCGGGGCTTTATCCAAAAATTCCCTCTTCCACTTGGAAATAATATTCGGATGAACTTCGTAACGCTTTGAAAGTTCTGAAAGTGTTTCTCGCTCTCTGAGTGCTTCGAGAGCTACTTTTGCCTTAAAGGCTCCTGAAAATTTTCTTCTTGATTTTTTCATAATTCACTGGTTAAAATTATAACTATTTTTTCAACTTAACCAGTGGTCTTATTTTTGGGTAGTATTATAATCAAATTATTAGCAAAAATTTTTAGGGTGTTGCAACACGTAAAGCAGGAGAGTTTCGGATAGTTGTAAATTAATATATACTTTTTTATATAAATTCAGTAGTGAACTGAGAATATTTTAAAACAGTCAGAAATATATTATATAAATATAAAAAAGAAGCCCCGTATTTCGGGGCTTCTTTTAATTTATATTGAGAATATTACTTTTTGATAAACTTAATTACCATTGTATTCTCATCTTTCTGAATTTTGAGCAAATATAAACCTGCTTTCATTTCAGAAACATCTATTGCAGCCATATCATCTGTGTTATTCACAGAAGTAATCAATACACCTTCCAATGAATAAACAAAGATATTTGCTTCTCCGATATTCGAAATGTTAAGTGTTCTGTCAACAGGACTTGGATAAACTTTAACATTAGCAAATGCAATGTTTTCGATACCGGTATAGCTAAAGTTAACCGTGTATGTTTGTGAAGTTTCTCCATCTTCTGCTGTTACTTCAATAGTAGTAGCTCCTGATAATTCTGTTGCTTCAGTAATAACAACTTCAGCATTCTCATCAGTTGCAGTTGCTGTAACTTCAGGCACTTCAGTTACGGAAACATCCAAAATAACATAGGCATAATCAAAGGTTGCCGGATCAAAATTATCAATTGTAGTTCCATCTACAGCAAGGTCTGACAATGTAGCGTCTGTTGACGGAGCTTCAACATTAAATTCAACATGATAAATTACCTCAGTCTCACCGTCCTGGGCTGTAACAACTATATCAGCACTTCCATCTCCATTCAAAACAGAATCTCCGGAAGCACCGGTTACGGTAGCATTAATATTAGTTCTTTCCCAGGTGAAACTAACGACATCATCCTTTGAAGCATAAGGAACGGTTACTGTATAATCAGTTGTAGCAGCATTAAATGCAGGACTTATTATTCCAACGCTTGGTTCTAACATTTCTAATGTGGCAACACTCGAAGAATCAGCAAATCTTAACAACTCCCAGGTAAAATCAAGATTGGCATTCCTGATAATCGCGTCATAATTACCTGTTGTATCATTTAAAACAGTATCAGTAGGCAATTCTGCATCACAATTATAGTAAACCAATAATCCAGGAGTGGCGGGATCAACCATTGTCATGTTATCGTTAATTTCAGCAGCAGTCCTGGCCGTTGTCCAAATCCTTGTTTCATCCATCTTACCAAGTATAGACCTGCTATCCGTGTCATTACCGTTGCCTATCCTCAATACACCCGGATTATCAGCAGTGCCAAGCCTTACAGTATCTCCCAGGTGCGGATATGCTGTATCAGTATCCATTAACTGACCATTAACATAGAAGTAGGTTGCGCTGTCAGCTGCAGATACAACCATCGCTACATGTGCCCATTGATTAATCGGTACACGAGCTGTAGTGTTACATGTCCAGTCACCTCCATATTCATAAGAAAGATATTGATTACCATTATCTTCTTTTAAAATAAAGGAAGTTGTATAGTCTCCACCCCTTGCATCAAGTATACCTGTATAGCTCTCCATTATTGTATCAAGCTTTAACCATGTTTCAAAAGTCCAGCTATTGCTCGAGTCTGCCATTTCATCAACTACCACACGGGTTGAAGGATCTGTAATAGTTAAAGCATTATTAATCTTATCAGCTACTACAAAGTCAATTGTATAAGTACCGGTATTTGATTCATCAGGGGAAGTAACTACTAATTCCTCTCTTACAATGTCTAATTCGGAAACCGTAATAGTACCGCCACCGGTTACTGTTGCACCATAACCGTTTGGTGTGGCTGAAACATCAACAGATGTTGTTCCAAGCTCGAGAAGTACCTTATATTCAGTAATATCCGGATCAAATTCAGGAACTAATAATCCTTTACTTAAGGTAATATCCGATAAAGTAACATCTGTATATTTTTCATCAGCATCTACTTTAGCGCGTGCAGCAACCATTTCAGGACTCATTGCTCCCGAGAAGAGATTAAACTCATGAAAGCTGCCCAGCCAAGAAGGATCAGGCCATCCACCTCTTGCCAGCAATGAATTTGCATTGGCTGTGGTGTCAAGTGATGCAAGGTCAGTTGCACCTATATCAGCTCGTCCCTGAAGCACACCATCTATATATAATGAAATAGAATCTGCGCTAATCGTGCTTACAATATGATGACGCTTTCCATCATCAAGTTCTGAACCTACAGCATGATGTTCACCATCATTAATATTCACCTCGGTGCGGCTCACGTTGTCCCCTCTTGCAATTGACACCCAGTATGCATTCGCTCCGTAATCTCCACCAAAATACGCGAGCATTGACCAACTGGGATTAGTACCATCTCCTGCTGTCACATATGCTTCCATGGTAATTTCCGGATATGTATTTAATTCCAATTCGTATCCTGAAAACTCAATAAATCCACCATCCTGTAATGTTGAATATACTCCATTAATGATAGTATCATTGTCACCACTTTGCCTTGTACCATGCGCGGTACCAATAACATCATTACATGTACCGTCTTCAAACGGGTATGAATGCGTATTCTTGATAAACTTCAGTATATAATTTTTAGTGTCAACACCATTCGTGGCTGTAACTTTAATTGTATCAATGGCAGTACCGGAAGACACATCAATTGCCCCGCCACCTTCTACTGTTGCTCCGGCTATCATCGGTGTTGCATCAACATTTACAATATTAGTATCAACAGGAATTAATGCGGTATAACCCAATTGGGCTTTATCAAATTTAGGATAGAGTAAACCGGCATGCAAAGTAATGTCTGAAAGGGTTGCAACCTCTTCATCAGCTTCATAACTAATATCCACAGTATATGTTTCTGTTGTAGTATTATCATAAGCTGTCACAACTAATTCTGCCTGTCCACTGCCTGTATGTACAAAGACTTTACCCTCTCCTTCTACAGTAGCAAAATCCGATGTCGTAGTTGCTGTTACTTCCAAATCATTTGTACCATAAGGAACAGTTGCAGTATAGCTAAATGTCCCCGGGTCAAATGCCTGGTCAAGGCTGCCTATTTCAAGATTTATACCCGATAAAGTAGCAATATTGTCTGCCATTGTGAAATAATTGATCGTATATGTTTTGGATGAAGCCCCGATTATATTGCTTACCACAACTGTCGTTGCCCCGGGAATGGCTGCAGCATCATTTACTACAACCTCACTGTTATCATCCACGGATGCAGTTACTGTCGGCACTTCGGTAGTTCCCGGTGCCAATTCGATCGTGTAACTCAAGCTGTCAGTATGAAAACCAGGCACTGTCTCCCCGTCACTGGTCAAATCTGAAACCGTGATCGGAAATTTAACAGAATTTGGTTCTAACATTTGCCATACAGCCCGTTCATTCTGAACTTTATCATAGTAAACGGAACTACCAGGTGTTGTGTTATCACTGGCCAGATATTGATCTGCAGCGGCCTGCGCATTCTGTATGTATATTGTATCATCGCCACCTGCAGTAAATATCCAGCGGCAATCAGCTGACACACCCGTGGTATCCTGGGTGAAATCTACATCCCATCCACCATTACGGCGCATGAATTCTTTATTATTATCGGTAACCATATAAAACTCACCTGGTACCTCTGTACTTTCAATAACCTGGAACATTTGTATTGAATCCGCAGGATCAGACAAGTACAGGTAAGCTCCATCATTTTCGCCAGACTTTCCTATAGCGAGCTGGCTTATTTTCTGAATCGCATAGTATGTTTGCCCCTCCACAGGTAATTGGGCTCGTGTCTCCATACTGAATTGAAACAATAACCCTATCATAAGAAAGGGATAAAACGTAAGTATTCTTTTCATAATATTTGGTTTTAATTAAACAATTTAAGTTAATTGGTATAGTTTTACTTTATAATTGTTATATTCTAAACCATTATTTGGAATTAATTTTAGAAATTATTAAGAATAAATATAAAGGAAAAATTAACATTTTCAAAACTTTATTAAAACTTTTATGTTTTTATGTTTTTATGTTTTTTTCAGGAACTCCTCAATTAAAATATATAATTACTTAAGAAACCGAATTTTATCCTTAGGTTTTTTACGCGTTTTTTTTGCCCATATTTTGTTGGATATATAGGGTAAAAAGAGACACTTAGTTACGGTTGTGTGAAAGATTCTCCCCGCCGGCAACTGTTGGTGGGGCTGCCAGCTTGATCGAGCGTTCGTGCTACAATTGAATTATGTTGTACTGAATATCTTTAATTTGTGCTTTAAAGTATTCAAAATTTTTGGTATCCGTGTGCCAGACAGCTTTTATGTTTTCAGGAAATTTAATCCCTTTAAAATCCTTATAATTGCTTAATTCTATTGACCATCTCATTTTTTTGTAAGTACCATCCTTTTGTGAATAATATCTATCTTCAGTTGTGAATCTTATATATTCATTGTTATTATTGAAATAAAAAATTCCTGTGACCTCGTTTCCTTTATCTATTAATTTTGCCTCAACAGAATTTTCATCAATGCTCTTCCATTTTATTTGTTCTTTTATTGCGAAGCCCGGCATAAATAAAACCTCACTCAATAGTGTTACTAAGGCCGATTCATCCATCTCTTTACCTTTTGCATCCCCAACGGTAAACAATTTTAGCAGTCTTATCAACATATTTCCCTTACCATCCTGGTATTTATCTATCCCTTCAAATGAGAATATGCCTATTATCCTGCTTGAGATATATGCTAACAGGGTTGGATTCTGAGTGAAATTGACCTGATAATACTTAATCCTCAGCCATCGTTTTTCAGGAGCCATTTTAATAAAGGAATTGCAATAATTTATCCTGATGTTTTCTATTTTTTCTTTACCAATGTATCCACAATTTTTGAAATACTGTTGAACTGGTTTTGGTAAAGCAGAAAAATCATTTTCAGTATAGAACTCTCCTTTTTAATATTTCTTTCAGTTATTGTTTCATCAATCTCTGATAGATATAATTTTTTAAGGCTGTGACAACTCGAAATCATAATCAATAGGCTTAATAGAGTTATTTTAAACGTAAGCGTTGAGTATTTCATATTAATTGGCCGCAATAGTATGTTAGACAAATGGCTGATGGCATGAAACGCTGAGCATTTCAAAGTGATTCCGTATCAGGTTACTGAGACGTTGATTAATTGTTGTGTCGTTTAATTTTACCACCTTCCGTATACTGTTTTATGACCGCATATGTGTGCCCTGCATATGAAGGGCGCACACCCGTCTGAAAGCTTATTAATAATCTGAAAAAATACAAATTTTTTTCAGGAATGAGCCATCAAATGGTAGCCTTTTTAACAGGACTGTGTACTCAGCTGAACTAAGTGAAACGTTTTCACGAACGGAGTGAGTAACCGGACCCAGGGCCGAACGGAGTGAGTAACCGGACCCAGGGCCGAACGGAGTGAGTAACCGGTTGCACGACCGGGATTGACTTTTCACGGGATACGGTATTTTTTCTCAACCATTTTTAATTATATTCCGGTTGTTTTCGAAGGTTTTTGCACCGCTTAAACTTTTGTCACGGGTGATAATGTAGAAGCCCACAAATTCTTACAGGCTATACCGCTTGCCATCAGACTGTCTTAAAACCTGAATTTATTATTTTTATATTTGAACAGTTGTCCGTAAATTGGTCCGGATTTCAAAAGCTTTGAGGGTTAAAATAAGTTTTTAGACAAACTGTCGTTGTATGATATGCTAAGAAGACAATCCTGCATAAAATTAGCAGGATTGGATAAGTTGAAAAATTGAAACTTAAGATACTATTGTTTCAAATTGTTTTACGAATGAAACCAGATACAAATAACGAAAACAATAAAGCTATAAATAAATCTATTGATTATATAAATGGACATCCTAACAAATTCATGGCATGGCTTTTTACTTGTGGCATGAAGCGTTAAGAACGATGGAAAAATAATTAAACGATGGAAAAAATAATACAGCTTACACCTGAAAATATTGACAAGGAACATATTTGTTGTGCATTCTCTGATAAGAAATGCCAAGATAGTTATCAAGCAAAAAAAGACTGGTTAAAAAAGGAATTTGACAATGGATATGTTTTTCGAAGAATCGATGCCAGGGCAAAAGTGTTTATTGAGTATGGACCGGCTGAAAAAGCCTGGGCTCCAATTGATGCACCAAATTATTTATTATTAAACTGTTTTTGGGTATCCGGACAATACAAAGGGAAAGGTTATGGCAAAGAATTACTGAGACTGGCGATTGAAGATGTTAAAAATCAGGGAAGAGATGGATTAGTAACTGTTGTCGGCACAAAAAAATTCCATTTCATGAGTGACACAAAATGGTTATTAAAACAAGGATTTGAGACCTGTGAAAAATTACCATCAGGGTTTAGTTTGCTTGTGAAAAAGATAAATCCCAAAGCTGAAAATCCGAAATTTAGAAATTCAGTAGTAAGAGAAGATACCGTGAAAAAGAATGGATTGGTTGTTTATTATTCAAACCGTTGCCCATATTCCGAGTATCATGTAACGACTTCACTAACAGAAACAGCAGAAAAACGAAAATTGCCTTTAGAAATTATAAAATTGGAGACAATGGAACAAACACAATCAGCACCAACACCGGCAACGATTTTCAGCTTGTTCTATGATGGAAAATTTATTACAACAGATATCAGCGTATGTATGGATAGCAGATTTGATAAAATAGTAGATAAACAATTGAAACCCTCATCCTCAAGGAGTTTAATTTAAATAGTATAAAGACAACCGAGCGAAGCGAGCTCATGAACACAATTAAAATAAATAATGGGGTGAATAACAGGACATGAATATTTACTTAGGGTTTATTATTAGGGATGAGGGTTCGCCGAAACGAACGAAGTGAGTTCATGAACACCATAAAAAATAAATAGATGGTGAATAACACTTAAAAAATATAAAAATTTGGTAAGGCAACAACCGATCCCGCGTAAGCGGGAGAGCTCGTGAACACCATTTAAAATAAATAACAGGTGAACAACTACCACCAACTTTGATTAAACCAAATAACAAATTAATTACTAATAACTTAAATAAAATATATTCTTGTGAAATAAGAAGCGCATACAATACATTCTTTAATAATTACCCTGTCATTATGCATGGTTTTTAATAGATATGTTTATATCAATTCTGGTTAGTCCTCAAAATACATTACCTTATAATCCAAACCGTATCTTGCATCTGTTCCCCAAGTATTGGCCGGTGATTGCATATTTTTGTCGCTGCTTTTATAATTTTAATAGAATAATATTATCTCATTTTTCGTTTTAATAATTGGGCGTTAATGGCCACGATAACGGTACTTAAACTCATCAGGACCGCGCCTAATGCCGGACTAATGAGGATCCCCGCGGTGAACAGAACACCGGCCGCCAGTGGTATAGCTACCACGTTGTACCCGGTAGCCCAGATAAAGTTTTGAATCATTTTTTTGTAGGTCGCTTTTCCGAACAGAATAAGCGAAACGATATCACCGGGATTATTGTTTACCAGAATAATATCGGCCGTTTCGGCGGCAATATCCGTACCCGATCCTACGGCAATTCCAACATCGGCAGTAGCCAGGGCGGGGGCATCGTTGATCCCGTCGCCAGTCATGGCCACAAACTCGCCATTTCGCTGAAATTCTTTTACTTTCTCAAGTTTCCGGTCGGGAAGAATTCCCGCAAAATAACCATCCAGACCAAGCTCGTCACTGACGCTTTTGGCCACCTTTTCATTATCGCCGGTCATCATATAAACTTTCAGCCCGTTGTTTTTCAGTGTTTTTACAGCCTTGTACGACTCTTCGCGAATTTCATCGGCCATGGCGATAAAACCTGTCAGTTTATCCTCTACCATCACAAAAACAACGGTTTCCTGTTCGTTTTTATAGGCTTTGGCAGGGATCTCAATGTTTTTTCCCCGCACATACCCCGGACTAACTACCTGTACGCTTTTGTTTTCCACATTTCCTTCTATGCCTTTTCCGGTTATGGCATTAAAGTTTTTTACCTCTGGCAGGTCGACCTGTTCCTGCCTTATCTTTTCCATGATCCCGATGGCCAGGGGGTGTTCTGATTGGCTTTCCAACGCTCCCGCGAGGCGCAATACCTGTTTATCATCCAGGTTTTTGTCCAGTGACCCGTAACGGGTAACGCCAAAATTCCCTTTGGTAAGCGTTCCTGTTTTATCAAATGCCAGCAATGTGATCTTACGTGAATTTTCAAAGGCTGTGCGGTTTCGGATGAGCAATCCGCGCTGTGCAGAAATAGAGGTAGAAATGGCAACAACCAGCGGCACGGCAAGTCCAAGGGCATGCGGGCAGGTAATGACCATAACCGTGGCCATGCGTTCCAGGGCAAAAACAAAAGGCTTGCCCAGCACCAGCCAGGTAGCCAGTGTTCCAAAACCGACAGTGAGGGCTATGATGGTCAGCCATAAAGCAATACGGTCAGCAAGGTTCTGTGTTTTTGATTTCTTGCTCTGGGCATCGCGTACCATGTTGATGACTTTGCTCAAGTAGGCATCTTCCCCTATTTGTTTGACGATGACCGTTAATGAACCGTTCCCGTTGATAGTTCCGCCGATCACCTTGTTGCCCTGGACTTTCTTAACAGGTTTTGACTCGCCGGTGACCATGGATTCGTTTACATGGCTTTCGCCATCTGCAATTTTCCCGTCAACCGGTATCTTCTCACCCGGCCATACCAACACCCGGTTGCCTTTCTCAATCTGGTCGACTTTGATGTCCACTGTCTCCCCGTCTTTTAACAGATGGGCTTCGGAGGGCATCATTTCCACCAGCTTCTGTAGTGACCGGGAGGCCCCAAGCACCGATTTCATTTCGATCCAGTGACCCAACAGCATGATATCTATCAGGGTGACCAGCTCCCAGAAAAAAGTGCTTCCTTCCACGCCAAAAGTGGTGGCAGAGCTGTACCCCCATGCTACGCTAATGGCTACGGCAATCAGGGTCATCATGCCGGGCTGTTTTTTCTTTAATTCATCCGCCAGACCTGTTAAAAAAGGCCAACCCCCGTAGAAAAAAACAACAGTGGAAAGGCCGAAAAGGATATATTGATCAAAATCCCTGAATAATGTAAATTCAAAACCAAATAAGCTTTGTATCATTGGTGATAATACCAAAATGGGAAGCGTAATTACAAGGGAGATCCAGAAGCGTTTTCTAAAATCCTTGATCATCATAGCGTGGTGAGAGGTGTGATCGTGAGAGCCATGCTTATGCTCAGTATGATGCTCCGTGTGGTTATGAGAACTATGATTATGTCCCTGGTCTTGGTCGTGTGGATGAGTCATATGATAATAATTTTATTGTAGCCTTAATTCTGAGTGCCTTTCAGGCTCCTTAAAAGAAAGAAGCTTATAATGAAAAAATGCAGACTGAAAAAAAGGGTTAAAACATCTTCTCTTCTCTTCTCATCCGCATTGTTTGTTAATTGATCGGCATTGTTTGTTACATGGTTTTACATAAGATCTTTTTTTCGATCTTCAAACTCTTCTTTGTCTATTTCACTCCTGGCATGTCTTTCAATAAGTCGGCTCTCCATTTTGAAAACCCCTTTTCCATCCGTGATTCAAGGATATCGCAAACATGGGCTATCCTGTTATACTGCTTTTGTATTTTATTTGTCATGTTATTTAATAATAACCAACAGTTATTCTGTATTAATGTTTATTTCCTATGTTGTATTTGTTTAAAAAAGAGCGCAAAATTCTATTAGGTTTTTTGTTCCGGCTGACATTTTTTCTTTTCCTTTAAAAAATGTTTTGTTCTTATTACAGCTTTGTATCCTTCACCGGATGTATTAACAATCCTTTTTTCCAAAGGCATTTGTCACATTTTAAAAAATGGAGAAAAGGCTGTCATATTTCAGACAGCCTTTGTTTTGATTATTTTTTATGATTGTCGTGACCTTTTATTTCCTTTTTATTATCGGAACGGTCGTATTTACAGCATTCGGGAAGTGCATTGTATACTCCATTTTTGGCTTTGTGCATAGGTGTATCGTGGCCTATGAATAATAAATAATTATTTGATTGTCCTGGTAACCTCTCCGCAAGTCAGCATCGAGCTTCCGAAGTATGGGTTTTTGATTTCTTTATCAGTGCTCAGCCAATCGGCCCCTTTGTTGTTATCGGCCATGGGGCAGTGCTGCACGTAAATGGTTTCATCGAGTGGATTGAATAATTTTGTCATTTCAACCATTGTAGCAGAAACTGTTTGAAAGGCTTTTCGCAATTGCTCAATATCGGAGAAATGCTGAACATGCTGCATGCTTTTGTCCAGTGTTTCCTGGTAATCCATCCATGCCTGATGTGAATCGCCTTTAAACACGCCCATGTCGATTTTATCCAAAGCAGACTTCATGCCGGAAGCATTTTTTCGGGCTTCTTCTAAATTGTCACCCGCCAATGCATCTTTCCATTGCAGGTATGCTTTATATAAAGGTTGCAAGGCATCCCGGACTTTATTGTCAGCAGGTAAAGATTTTGACACTTCTGCTTTTAATTCTTCCACGGGCCCTTCCTTTGATGCACTTCCTCCCATGTCCGTGCCCCCGTGATCATGTCCTGTCATAACCTGCCCACCTTCGGGGCTCATCATACTTGGTTTCCCGGCTAACTGGGCTGCAGCATCAATACTGAATGTACCGTAAACGGCTATTTCTTCACCTTCCTGCAAGCCATCTTCTATGATATATCCGTCCCCTAAGGCCGGTCCTAATGTTACCTCACGCATCAAAAAGCTTATTTCGTTCCCGGTTGTGTTCTTTACATATACCACGGAGCGTTTACCGGTCCACATAACAGCCGTTTTAGGAACAGTAACCGCATCATCATGATCCGGCAAGCTGGCTTCAACGGTTCCGGAAGCGAACATTTCAGGCTTTAATACATGGTTGCTATTGTTCATTTCAACGCGTGCTTTTGCCACCCGGGTCATGGGATTGATTATCGGATCGATATATGAAATAGTACTGTTGAATGTTTTACCAGGCAATGAGGCAACGGTAAAGTTTACCTGATCCCCTTTTTTTATCCAGAGTATATCCGTCTCATATACGTCAAAAAGGACCCATACTTTAGAAAGGCCAGTGATCTCATAGATCATTTGCCCTCGTTTCACATAATCGCCCAGCTTAACATTTTTCTTTGTTACATAACCGGTAACATCGGCCAGGATCTGAAATTCTTCCCTGATCTTTCCCGATTCCAGTATCTTTGCAATTTGATTATCTGTTAGTTTCCAGTTCTTTAATTTCTCTTTGGCCGCATTGAACATTTGGGGCTGTTCCGCTTTTATTTTATAGGCCTCAAGAAGTTCTTCCTGGGCAGATTCCAAATCGGGCGAATAAACGTAGGCGATGGTTTGACCTTTTTTTACAAATTCACCTGTGTAATTCACCATTAATTTTTCGATCCTGCCGGGAATGTGCGTAGACTGGGAATGGACCAGGCGCTCATCGGCTTTGACCTTTCCATTCAGACGTACTGATTTTAAGGGTTTCGTTTTACCCACCGCAGCTGTATGCACGCCGGCTAGTTGCATAGCGGTTTCTGACATACGAATGGCATTCGGGTCCATTTCATTTTCATCTTCATCAACAGGTATCAGTTCCATCCCGCAAATGGGACAATCACCCGGCTCGTTCTGACGAATTTGCGGATGCATGGAGCATGTCCAGGTGGTTTCCTCTTCCATTTCCGTATCATGCCGGTTCTCATCAGATTCGTTACCGGAACCTCCAAAGATCAACCAACCCAGGATTAAACCTGCTACCAATGCAGAAATAACAATGATGATCGTTTTTTTATCTGTAATCATTTTAATAAGTTTTTGCTGTTAAATAATCGAGTTTGGCAAGGGCAATCTGGTATTGAACTTCTGCCGTAGCCTTCATTTTTTCATATTTAAGCAATTGTTGCTGCATGCGCAGTACTTCTTCAAAGTCATTTCCTGAATTGCTATAGCCTGTATAAAGCAGGTTCAGGGATTGTTCTGATTCACGAATTTGCTTATCATATAATGTTATCATCTGTTTTTGTCTGCGAAGTTCGAACATGGCCTTTTCATAGTCCGACTCCAATGTATTGCTGTATTCTTCTTTTTGCAGGGCATAACGTTCCTGTTGCAATTG
>Ga0307421_1001698_pt1 | contig 13014 bp, 8 predicted proteins | sample SalMarWE160270MG_FD_202163 | JGI IMG/M metagenome (GOLD analysis project Ga0307421, IMG submission 202163) | Salt marsh sediment microbial communities from the Plum Island Ecosystem LTER, Massachusetts, United States - WE1602-70 | ecosystem: Environmental > Aquatic > Marine > Intertidal zone >...
CCCATTCTACCGAAGAGCTTTTCCGGTTCAAATCGCTATTAGAACAAGGTCCATTTAGAAAAAAGATAATTTTGAATACCTTGAAAAAGAAAAAGATAGATTCTAATTCATTAAGCGCCATTATAGGACGAGGCGGCATATTAAAACCTTTAGCAGCCGGGACTTACGAGGTTAATAAACAACTTATCGATGACCTAAAAAATTCTCCTATAGAACATGCCTCTAATTTAGGTGGAATTATTGCCCATGAAATAGCTGAAGAAATCAACGTCCCTGCTTATATCGCTGACCCGGTATCGGTTGATGAATTTACCGATATCGCCCGGATATCCGGGCTAAAAGGGGTAGAAAGGGAATCCTTGCTTCATGCTTTAAATATCCGGGCTAATGCCTTCCGTTACGCTAAAGAACGGGGGAAAAAATTTGAGGAATTAAACCTTATTGTTGCCCATCTTGGTGGGGGAATATCCATTTCTCCAATAGAGAAGGGCAAAATCATAGATGTAAATAATGCCAATGATGGAGGACCCTTTTCACCTGAGCGAACCGGTTCTCTCCCCAATAAGGCTCTCATCCATCTGTGTTATTCTGGTAAATATTCAGAAAAAGAATTGTATAAGTTTATTACTCATCAGGGCGGACTCGTCTCTTATCTGGGAACCAATGATGTCAGAGAAGTCATAAAGAAAATAGAGCAAGGAGATAAAAACGCAGAATTAATTTTTGAAGGGATGTGTTATCAGATTGCTAAAGAAATCGGAGCGATGGCTGCAGTATTAAAAGGAAAAGTTGAAGCAATTATTCTTACCGGAGGCATAGCTCATAATGAAATTTTAGTAAACAAAATAAAAGATCATACGAATTGGATAGCTCCAATTGTAGTTTATCCGGGAGAAGAAGAGATGAAGGCATTGGCCCAAGCAGTGATAAGAGTAATAGAGGGGATAGAAAAAGTAAAAACATATTCCTAAAAATAATTTTTAATCTGTGAAATCATATATATAATCTGTAAAAACTGAATTTTAATCAGCGTAATCTAGGATAGTAATCTGTATATGGGAGGTTCGAAGATGATAAAAAGTTTTAAAGAATTATTTGACAATTTGAAAATTAAAGGAAGAGAAAGAATTATTGTTGCCGGTGGAGAAGATATTGAAACCTTAAAAGCCCTAAAAGATTGTTACGATCGCGGTTTCGGAGAGGGAATTTTAGTGGGAGATGAAGCAGAAATTAAAAACTCCATTTCTTTATTAGGTGAAAGTAATTTTGCAAAAGAGATTATCGGAGCAAAAGATGATGAAGATAAAGCTCGGAAGGCAGTAGAAAGAGTAAAAGAAGGAGGGACACTCCTTAAGGGGAAGATAAAGACAGCGACCCTTTTAAAGGCAGTGTTGAATAAAGAGTGGGGTTTAAGGACAGATAAAATCGTCAGTGATGTTTTTATCTTTGAAGATCAAAGAGAAGGGAATGCTAAGTTGGTCTTAATGAGTGATGGCGGAGTCAACCTCAAACCAGATGTGCAGACTTTAGTGGCAATTATAAATAATGCGGTTGAAGTTGCTCATAAACTGGGAATAGAAATTCCCAAAGTCGCTCTTTTGGCTGCAGTAGAAACTATAAATCCCGATATGGAAGAGACTATCAAAGCGGGAATGATTTCCAAAATGAATGAAAGAAAACAGATTACCGGCTGTATAATCGATGGGCCACTGGCTTTAGATAATGCTATTTCAGAATTTGCTGCCGAGAAAAAAGGGATTATTTCACTAGTAGCAGGTAAAGCGGATATCCTCATTGTTCCCGATATTGCTGCTGGAAATATCTTTGGCAAAGCACTTACCTATTATGCCAATTACCAGGTAGGACATACATTGGTGGGTACCAAAGCCCCGGTAATCATACCCTCTCGAGCAGATAAAAGTGACGTGAAATTAAATTGTATCGCCGTCTCTATCTTATGCAGTCATTAAAGCAGCAATATTTATGAAATCTTACCTTCTATTACCTGTATAATAAAACAGGTGGAGATGACGGAGAGACTTATTTAAAAAGGCAGATAATAGGCCGGGAAGTAGTAGTAGGCGGATTTTCTTTTTCAGAATACCTGATTTACCGCACCAATACTCCCCATAAAAAAAGGTTACAGAGATAAAATACGACAGAGGTCGAGCCTTTATCATATTTTATCTCTGTATAAAAAAAGGATTTTTGAATAATTTGTAGTATAGTAAATATAGAAAAAAAACTAAACAAGTTAATAAAAATAAAAGAGAAAGGGCAAAGGGAAAAATAACTTATGCTTAAGTACGATTTTTTATTTAAAAGAGGACGTATTGTTGACCCTGCTAATAACCGAGATTTTATTGGTGATGTTGCGGTAAAAGGGGATAAAATTGCCGAAGTGGCTAAAGGAATAAATAACAATTTATCTGAGCAAGTAATAGATATTGGCGGAAAAGTTATCATACCCGGAATAATAGATAGTCATTGTCATGTTGCCAGACCATTTGCTAAGGGAGCTGGTTATCGAATGTTAATAAATGCCGGTGTGACTACTGCATTCGATTTTGAAGGACCGATAGAAGTGATCAAGCGGGAGATAACTAAATATGGTTGTGGGCTACATGTAGCAGTTTTAGAAGCAATCTATCCTGAAAATGGCATAAAACACAATAATCCTCCGCTTGAAGAACTAAAAAAAGTTGTTAATAAAAATTTAGACAGTGGAGCAATAGGAATAAAAATATTGGGAGGGCATTATCCACTTACTCCTGAAACGACTTATAATATTTTCCAAATAACCCAACAGGAAAAAGGTTATATGGGTTTTCATGTAGGAACCACTGAAACTGGTAGTAATATACAAGGAGTTGAAGAGGCAGTTAAATTAGCTGAAGGCAAGCCTTTGCATATTGCCCATGTTAATGCATATTGCCGTGGTTATATAGAAGACCCTTTATTAGAACTAAAAATAGTGATGGATATTCTTAAAAAAGCACCTAATATTCTTTCTGAGAGTCATTTAGCTCTGCGCAATGGTTGTTTTGGGGGGATTAATAAGGATAATATACCCATAAGTTATGTACTACGTAATTCCTTAAAAGCTAACGGCTATAAGGTAAGCAAAGAAGGTTTAGAAGAAGCTCTCCGGGTAAAATATGCTGGTGTATATGCCTTACGGGGCAGCAGAGTAAAATATATTTACGGTGATGAGGCAATTAATTATTGGAAAGAACGCGAATATAAGGTGGGTGTTTGTTTCCCTATTAATCGTAGAAGGTCTGCTGAAGTATGTGTCACAGAAAGAAATAATGGTAATTTCGTGGTAGATGCAATTAGCAGTGACGGAGGGGCCATTCCAAGAAATTGTATTCTTTCTCACGGTTTGCCGTTAGTTCATTTTCGCGCCTTAACTCTAAGCGAGCTGGTTCAAAAGATAAGTTTGACCCCTTCACGAATGTTGGGATTAAAAAATAAAGGTCATTTATCTATCGGAGCAGATGCCGATATTACCATTTTTAACCCGGATGACGCTAAAGTTGAGATTGTGTTGATAAAGGGAAAAGTAGCTATGGTCTCTGGAATTATTTTTAATAATCCCGGCACATTAATAGTCACGGAAAGAGGAGCAAAAAAATTAAAGAAACAAGAAATACCTTTGGAGGTGATCAATTTAGAAGAAAGTTTATATTTTAAAGGTAAGGGAGGTGAGGGTAAATAAGTTAAATATTAAAAAAATTTACTACTATCTATGTAAATTAAAAATTAAGGAGGTCATTTAAATATGAAAAGTAAGATCTTTTTAGGTTTAATTCTCATCTTAACTATCATAATGTTGTTTGTAAGCTTTTCTGCTGCTGAAACAAAGATGGGGAGAGTTTTAAAAGTAGTTATTGATGCCGATCCTCCTACTCTTGACCCACATGCTTCCACCACAACTTTAGTCTTCGTAGTCGGATACCATATGTTTGAAGGCTTATATTCCTTAGATGAAAGTCTAAACCCTATTCCTATGTTGGCTACCGATTTACCAGAAATAAGTGAGGATAAACTTGTTTATACTATCAAACTAAGACCAGGATTAAAATTTCACAATGGTAAGGATGTTACCGCAGAAGATGCAGTTGCTTCGGTAAAACGTTGGGGAAAGATGAGTTCATACGGTAAAAGTATTTTTAAAAATGTTGAATCTATTGAAGTCAAAGATGCCTTGACCATTGAACTAAAACTTACTAAGCCTACCGGGATTACTTTAGTTTCTCTGGCCATGCCTAACGGAGGGGCTTTTATCTATCCTAAGGATGTATGTGAAAAATATCCTGATAAACCGGTGGAAGAAAATATAGGGACAGGTCCATTTAAATTTGTAGAATGGAAACCTCACCAATATATTAAGATGGTTCGTTTTGAGGACTATCAACCTGTGGCATTTCCAGCGAATGGTTTTGGTGGCAAAAAAGTAGCCTATGTTGATGAAATTCAGTTTATTCCTATTTCAGATGAAGCGGTGCGTTTAACCAGTGTTGAGGGCGGGGAATATGATTTTGCCGATTTTGTACCGGCAGATGAATATAATCGGCTTAAAGATCATCCCGACATTCAAGCACTGCCTTCAGCTCCCAGAGCCTGGTTTGCTTTTCAATTTAATAAACGGGCTGGAGTAATGAGTGAGGTAAAAATGCGTGAAGCTTTTTTAACCGCTTTGGATATGGGTCCAATTTTAGCTGCCGGATATGGAGATGAAGCATTTTGGAGGCTAGATCCCAGTATTATGTTAAAAGAACAAGTCTGGTGGTCTAATGTAGGCAAAGAGAAATATAATCAGGGAGACATTGAAAAAAGTAAAAAACTTTTAGAGGAAGCAGGATACAAAGGAGAAGAGATTGTTTGGATGTCAGGTCAGCTGGAATATAATTTGTCTTTAGCGGCTAAAAAGCAGTTAGAAAAAGCCGGCTTTAATATTGATTTGCAACCTATGGAATGGGCGACTGTGGCAGATAGACGAAAAAATCCGGAACTATGGGATATATTTAGTACAGGTATGACTACCAAACCTGATCCCACTATGTTTACTCCTCTAAATCCGGCTTATGCTGGCTGGTGGGAAAGTCCAAAACTCATCGAATTAATGGACAAATTGGCAACTGAAACAGATTTTGACCAACGATATAAATTGATGGAAGAAGTTCAGAAACTTTTCTATGAAGAAATTCCCACTATTAAAGTAGGAGATTATGCAAATTTCAGAATAGCGGCTAAAAATGTCAAAGGTTTTAAAAATATGAATGAAATATTCTTCTGGAATGTATGGAAAGAGTAAACAGAAAATAGTTAACAAATTAGAAGTCGGATATAAGATATTTGTATCCGACTTCTAATTTGAATTAAAGTTGAAAGGTTTTTAGAAACGAGGAAAACCATTGACTAATTATATATTAAAAAGAATTTTTGCTTTAATCCCCATTATGTTTCTTGTGGGAATTTTTGTTTTTTTTATCATACATTTAATTCCTGGTAATCCGGCCGCCATGATGTTAGGTCCTGAAGCAACTCAGGAAGAAATTGATGCTTTTTCCAAAACAATGGGTTTAGATAAACCAGTTCCTATTCAATTTGCAGAATGGATTTCTAATGTGGTGAAAGGGGATTTTGGTATGTCTCTTTTTTTTCAGGGGCAGAAAGTTACCAAAGTAGTTTTCGAACACTTTAAAGTAACCCTAACTTTAACTATTTTAGGAGTTATTTTGGCAATTCTTTTTGGAATAATAACCGGAGTAATTGCCGCTATTAACCATAACCATCTTTTAGATAGAGTAATAATGGTGATCACTTCAGCTGGAGTCTCTATTCCCAATTTTTGGTTGGGGTTAATGCTGGTCTTATTTTTCTCCATTAGATTTTCCCTATTGCCCCCGGCTGGGTTTAAACCCTTAAGTGCGGGATTAGGTGCAAGTTTGAGATATTTCATTCTACCCGCTATTACCTTGGCTTTTGGACAAACCTCTCTGATTGCCAGAATGACCAGGTCTAATATGTTAGAAGTTTTAAGGAGTGATTATATCAGAACAGCGAAAGCTAAGGGTTTATCAAAGGTAATGGTAAATTATAAACATGCTTTAAAAAATGTTTTAATTCCGGTTATCACTATTATCGGACTTTCTTTTGCCAATTTAATGGGCGGGGCAGTAGTAACTGAGCAAATTTTTAATATTCCCGGAGTCGGTCGCCTATTAATAAAATCTGTTTTTACCAGAGACTATCCGGTGATTGAAGGTATAGTTCTATATATTGCCGCTATGTGGGTTATTATCAATTTAGTGACCGACGTCTTATACGTAATCATTGATCCACGAATTGAGTATTAAGAGGTGCTAAATGGCAGATTTAATTTCATTGGAAAATAATGCCAAGATTAACCAAGAAAACGGCAAAGAAAATATTTTTTCGCGATTAAAAATTTATTGCCGTAATACAGCGGTTTTGTTTGGAGTCATTATTCTTTGTTTGTTAGTCGTTATTGCTATTATTGCTCCAATAATAGCACCTTATGATCCGGGAGATATGGATCCCGGCATTAGATTGCAGAGCCCAGACAAAGACCATATATTTGGAACAGACCGTTTTGGTAGAGATCTTTTCAGTAGAGTTGTTTTTGGTTCACGAATATCTTTAATAGTAGGGATAAGCGTCCTTTTTTTCACTACTTTATTCGGTTCAATTCTTGGATTGCTGGCTGGGTTTTCTCGTAAGGTTGATGAAATTTTAATGCGTATCTTAGATGCCTTTATGGCTTTTCCCTCTATTATTTTAATGATTACCATGATGGCAGTCTTAGGTTCTAAGTTAAGCAATGTTATTATAGCTCTTATTATAGTGTACACCCCCCGTATGACCCGGGTGGTAAGAAGTGCAGTTTTGGTGCAGGTGGAACTGGAGTATGTGGCAGCAGCCCGGGCATTAGGAGCTGGTAATTTAAGGATTGCTATTTTACATGTTTTGCCTAATTGTATGGCCCCTATCATTATTCAGGGTACTATGATTTTTGCCTATTCCATACTTTCTGAAGCAAGTCTTAGTTTTTTAGGAGTAGGGATACCGCCGGAAATTCCTAGTTGGGGGAACATCCTTAGCGGGGGAAAAGTTTTCCTACGTAGAGCCCCCTGGATAAGTTTTTTTCCCGGTTTAACTATAGTTATCTGTGTTTTGGGAATTAATATGTTAGGAGATGGTTTGCGAGATGTCTTAGACCCAAGATTAAAAAAATGAAAATTTATATTTTTGATAGTGACCGAAGGGAAGGAAGCAGTCTCTATAAAAACATAAAACACACGTTTACCTATCAAAAAAGTAGCCTGAATCCCTTTTTAATTCTAGGTTTAAGGAAATAATATTTTTATAATCTTTCTAATCTCATCATTAATAACCTGATAAGATATTTCCAAGCCCTTGCGTTCACCCTTTAATATCCCTGCAGCTTTTAATTTAAAAAGATGTTGAGATACCGTCGATTGAGGTAAACCAAGACATTCTTGAATATTGGTTACATTGCTCTCTTTTTCCATGAGACCCTTTACGATGCAAAGTCTAGTAGGGTGAGCCAGTGCTTTTAACAGCTCGCTTTTTTGGATAAATATCAATTTTTCTTCCATAAATAATTAACCTTCTAAAATTTTTATATAAGTGAATTAGCATCTACTATTTCTGTGGTAGAAAGATTCGCTTGCTTTGATCATGTCTGATTTTTCTATTTTTTCGTATTGAAAAATGTCCGGATTATCTTGTATTTGAACGGCCGAGAAATAGGTTTTATATCCACCACTGAGGTTTTTAACTTTTGTATATCCATTTTGTCTTAAGATTCGGCAGGCAATATAAGCTCTCAGGCCTACCTGGCAAAAGATGATAACCTCTCGGTCTTGGGGAATTTCGCTTAACCTGCTTCTTACTTCATCAACTGGAATATTTTTTGCTCTTTCTATAGTACCCAGGCTAAATTCTTCAGGTGTTCTCACATCTATCAGGATAGTTTTTTTGTGGTCTATTTTTTTTATATCATCCCAGTGGATGATAGCATTATCTCCTTTTAAGATATTGGAAGCCACATACCCAGCCATATTTACCGGGTCTTTAGCCGAAGAATAGGGCGGGGCATAAGCCAGTTCTAATTTTTCCAGGTCATATACCTTCATTCCGGCTCGTATTGCTGTAGCAATAACGTCTATTCTTTTATCTACTCCATCATAACCTACTATCTGGGCTCCCAAAATTTTCCCATTGTCCGGTGAAAAGATAAGCTTAATAGATAAACAAAGAGCGTCAGGATAATATCCGGCATGAGATGAAGAATGAGAAAAAGATTTTTCATAAGGAATATTAAGTCTTTTAAGCAGTTTTTCATTATTTCCGGTAGCGGCTACAGTCATATCAAATACCTTTAATATGGAAGTACCTTGTGTTCCTGTATATTCTTCTATCATACCGCAGATATTATTGGCTGCAATCCTTCCCTGTTTATTAGCCGGTCCGGCAAGGGGGATAAGAGTAGGATTTCCATTGATGTAATCTACTACTTCGATAGCATCACCAACTGCATAGATATCGGGATTGGAAGTTTTCAAGGAAGGGTCTACTTTTATGCCTCCTCTGTGTCCAATTTCTAATCCGGCCATTTTAGCCAGAGTAACTTCGGGGCGTACTCCTATACCGATTAAGACCATATCGGTCTTTATTTCTCGTCCACTTCCGAGTTTTACCAGGGAAAATTCCTCCAGATGTTCAACTTCTTTTACTTCATCATTTAGATAAAATTCTACCTTTTTTTCTTTCAAGTGTTGGTGAATCAGGGAGGCCATTTCACTATCTAGAGGAGCTAATCCCTGTTCCGCTAATTCAACTATGGTAATGGCAATTCCTCTTCTATAAAGATTTTCCACCAGCTCCATCCCGATAAAACCCGCACCCACTACCATAGCGCTTTTAGGATTATGTACATCAATAAAATTTTTAATGGCCAGGGTATCGGGTATGTCTCTTAAGGTAAACACGTTAGGAGCATCAAATCCTTTAACCGGGGGTTTAATGGGAACAGCCCCGGGAGAGAGAATTAGCTTATCGTAATTTTCTTGGTAATTTTTGTGGTTTTTAATATCGTAAATATCAACCTGTTTTTTTCCAATATCAATATTTTTAACTTCATTTAAGACTCTTATATCGAGATTAAATCTTTTTTTCATGCTTTCAGGTGACTGAACCGACAGGTTGTCCCTTTTTTTAATTACCTCACCAATATAATAAGGGAGACCGCAGTTGGCAAAAGAGATATACTCCCCTCTTTCCAAAACAATTATTTCTGCGTTTTCATCGAGGCGTCGAAGTCGGGCAGCAGCACTTGCTCCTCCGGCAACGCCTCCTATAACGACTACTTTCATGATAATTTACTCCTTTTAAGTGAAAGATATCATAATATCTATATATTACAATATAAAGATATGTATGTCAAGCAGTTAAAAGGTTTATTTTATAGGTCCTTATGAGGAGTAAAGTAGTTAATCAATTGTGTTTTTGTTCAATTTATTTTTTTCTTTCTAAAAATCCCATAATACCAGATAAAATGATGACTGTAGAGAGGAAACAGGCACCGACACCGATGAACATGGCTCCGCCCAGACTGCCAAATCCGCGCCAAATAGAAAATACCAAAGAGCCAAAGGCTAACATGGTGGTAATACTGGTTAGAAAGATAGCCTTTCCGGTACTGGCAAATATTTGTTTTATTTTTTTACTACCTTCAATCCGCCAGCGATGAACGATATGTACCCCATCATCGATACCAATACCGAGAATCATTGGTAATGCCATAACGTTAACTACAGTAAGCTGCATACCGACTAAATGCATTAACCCAACCATCCAAATCACACCGGCTACCAGGGGTATCATGGCGATCATAGCATATTTAAAACTGCGAAAATCAAGCCATAATAATAAAACCACCACGAGAACAGTAAGAAGTGCTGCATTTTTCCCGTCATTGCCTATCACTCGAAAAAGTTCTTGCATTACCGGAGGCATCCCGGTTGCTTTATTACTGACTCTATCTAAATCGCTGGTAAACCGCTGTAGGAAGTTTAAATCTGTCCACATATTTTCTTCAGGAAAGACAGTAATCAAGAATTGTGTTCGGTCTCGATTAGCGTATCTATCCAGGACAGAAGCAGGAAGGTCATCCAGTACAAAGTTTTCTGTTGATGCCATTTTAAGCACAGATTCTTTAAAATAAGGTGCCGCGTATTTTTGAAATTCTTTTAATCCTTTTAACCCACTCTGCCGGTTGTTTTTTAGGAAATCGACAAATTGAGCGATAATACTAAATGGTTGAGGATCATTGGGATTCCCTACAATTTCACTGCATTTTCCGTCTACCTTGTCCTGTCCTCCCATGTATGCCATATCCTGGATCTCCATAATATTCATTTCCAATCTATCCAGTTCGGAGATAATTTGGTTCAATTCGCTATCTAAAATTTCATTTGCTATTACTGCTCCTGAGATAGCTTGATTGATTTCCTGGATATAAGGAATTCGTTTTTGTTGTTCTTCATAAGAAGGTAAATAGATAGATATGTCGTCAATCATAGCAGCCGTTTTTATATTTTTTAATGTTTTAGTCATTTCTCTGGATTCTTCAACGCTGTCGGTTACAATTAAGGCATAATCCATACTCAAGTCGAATTTATCCAGGATGGTATCCTGTAGGGTGATAGAAGTTAATCCTTTTGGTTCCATATTCATATAATTATGGTCAAAAGAGATTCGGGAAGCAGAGATCAGCAAAAAGATAGTGATAAGTACTGCGCAAATAATAGTAACCTTATTACGGTTGGATAACCAGTTGCATCCTTTCCCAAATGTTTTAAAGGAAATATCCTGATAAAGCGGTTTTGATTTTATCCTTCTCTCTGCTAGTTTCTTTTCCAGGTGACGTTCCCGCAGTACCAAAAGTGAGGGCAGGAAAAGAAAAGTAACGATTAATATAGCCAGTAAACCGACACTACTAACGATGCCCACTTCTTTCATCCCGCGTGAAGAGCTGATGATTAAGGCAAAAAAAGCAGCACAGGTGGTCAGGCCTCCGGTTAATATGCCTTTACCGCTTTTTAAAAAAGTATCCTCTATGGATTGGTCAATCGGTTTTCCTATAGAACGACTTTCGGTAAAGATGGAGATGATGTGGATAGAAAAATCAATTCCCAATCCGATGAGAATGACCATAACCATCGAAGTCATAATATTCAAACTCTTAACCAGAATAGCAGTTAATCCGATTGCCCAAATGAGTCCGACTGCCAAATTAAGAATGGCATAGAGGGGAGCAATCCACATTCGAAATGAAAGAATGAGTAAAATTAAAATGGCGATAAAAGCAATGATACTGGTATAACCCATACTTTGCTCGCCGTAAACCATTTCGTCACGACCCAGAGGAATCATCCCGGTAAGCCCGGCTTTTACTTCCGGAAAATCCTTTTTTACCTTATCAACTATTTCTTGAATAGTATCTGTTCCAGAAATCATTTTACTCATATCGGTCATGCTAAAATTAGGGATGATATTAATAATAAGTGCTTGTTTATCATAAGATAAAAGGTAAGGTTCTCCCAGTATTAATTTATCTACTGCTTTTTGGGCTTCTTGCGAAGAATGGATTTTGCCGGAAGAATAATCTTGCATGACAGAAATTAAATATGCAATACTATCCAATATAATGATGCTATTGTCCTCTTTTTCCCGGGTAGAAATCGATTCTTCCTGGCCAACATATTCCATTTCAAAACTATTGTTTAAATTAGTAAGTAAGGGGAATAAATTAGGATTTTGGTATAATTCTTTCATATTTTGCAAGTCATCAGCTTTAACAAGCATCAGACCATGTTCGCGGATAAAATCTACATCTTGTTTATAATCAATTCGTTTGACATAAAGTTTTCCATCCTTTGGGTCAGTTGCCAACTTGATTTGAGGGATAACCGCTTCAGTATAGGCTTTAATTTCCTCTTCTTCGCCCTCAACTACTATGATTATGTTAGTAGCAGATACAAACTCATTGATTACCTTGTTGTACTGGATTGTCTTTTCACTCTTGGTGGGGAGCAAATCAGTCCATCGCATACTCTGTTCTAATTGGGTGGCAAAAGCACCCATTATTATAGTAATAATAGCTACCATGATTAACATTTTCCAGGGATGTAGAGCATGCAGTTTGGCTAAAGATTTTAGGATTTTATCACGCATAATTTATCTCCTTTGCAAATTTCTTTCAGTGAATAAACTGTCATCTAATTCCACATTGTATTTAACTTCCAGCATTTCTATGCTTGTTTGGGAATTTTCCTGTTTATTATACATGATCATTTTTGTGGCAGTAGTAATATCATCTATTTTTTTAATATCATATTGAATCAGTGTTTTTAGTAAAAGTCCAGGATTTTCCGCATCATAATAATTTATGACCACCGGGTAAAAATTGTCTTTGATTACCCACATAATTAAGCGGGAATAACCGGATTCGATACCTTCTTTTTTCAGCATTTCAATCTTGTAACAATCATATCCCTCTTTCATTTCGGAGCCAAGTTTTTTACTGTTGAAATCTTCAATAAAACTATCACTTGCGCCGGTGTCTTCATAGGAGAAATCACTACCTTCCATCTTTTGACTTTTGGAATTGGTGGCAAGTTTGCGTATTCGTTTGGTGCGGGGGAAATACATCCAGATATCATCAGCATAATTGAGCATCAGTATAGCTTGGCCTTGAGCCCGTTTGGGTTCTATGTAACGCAATAGATTTTTTTCACCCCTATTTTTACTGTATGAATCGTAGATAAAAACCCTTTCTTCACCGGAAGTTGTAATAATAGTCATTTTTACTTTGGCTTCAACGGTATCCTGGTTCATTAGTTTATTCATTTTGCTGATTATTTCTTCAGCGGTAAGCTCTTGTCCGTAAGATGTAAT
>Ga0307421_1001701_pt1 | contig 12975 bp, 13 predicted proteins | sample SalMarWE160270MG_FD_202163 | JGI IMG/M metagenome (GOLD analysis project Ga0307421, IMG submission 202163) | Salt marsh sediment microbial communities from the Plum Island Ecosystem LTER, Massachusetts, United States - WE1602-70 | ecosystem: Environmental > Aquatic > Marine > Intertidal zone >...
GATCAAAGCAAATTTCCCGGCCCGGATGTCATTTGCGGTAGCTTCCTCGGTAGATTCCCGAGTGATCCTGGATATGAACGGCGCAGAATCGCTGTTAGGGAACGGCGATATGCTGTTTTTACCGCCGGAAGCCGCCAATCCTGTCCGAACTCAGGGATGCATTGTAACTCCTGAAGAATTGGATCGGGTCATTAAAGCCTGGAAAGAAATCTCTGATATTGAACCGGAAGAACTCTGCCTTCCACCCTGGGAGAATGTTCTCCAAGAGAAGGCAGAGCTGGATGAATATGATGATCTTATTAAGGATGCTTTCAAAATCGTCCGCAATTCTCAGAGAGCGTCAACTTCTTTAATTCAACGTAAATTGCGAATTGGGTATCCCCGGGCTGCCAGATTGATGGACGAATTATCAGCTCTGGGGTACGTTGGTCCTTCTAAAGGAAGTGGGATAGAACGGGAAGTATTTATTGCCCCGGACGAGGAGTACGGGGATCAACTCTAGTGGGGGAAAATCAACCAGAAACCAGGACTCATTCTGGGAAAAAGGATAACTTATGCCTACAGGTTTTAATTTGGGACCAATCACCATTCATTATTATGGAATAATAATCATCCTGGGGATTTTGATTGCAATGGTTATCATATCCAGAGAAGCAGCCAGGAGGGATAAATCCCTGGATTTTCTGATTGATGCGTTTCCCTGGCTATTCCTTGGCGGTGTAATTGGAGCTAGATTCTGGCATATTCTGACTCCCCCCCAATCAATGGTGAATCACGGAATTACCACCCGTTATTATCTCACCCATCTTAATGAGGCTATTGCAATCTGGAAAGGCGGGGCAGGGATCATTGGTTCTGTAATTGGCGGAATAATCGCATTGAGTATTTTTGCCAGAAAAAAAGGGGAAACAATTTCTATTTGGCTTGATATTATTGCCCCCGGACTTGCGCTTGCACAAGCCGTCGGACGTTGGGGCAATTTCGTCAATCAGGAAGTATATGGACTTCCTTCGAATCTGCCCTGGGCAATTACTATTGATCCGCTGTATCGCCTGCCAGGTTATGAATATGTGGATTCCTACCACCCATTATTTTTGTATGAGGCAATCTGGAGTGTTTTAAACATGGCTTTTCTGCTGTGTGTGGGCAGGAAATATAAGGATCGGATAAAAACGGGAAGCATATTTCTGATCTATCTCATTTTCTATGGGCTTGGAAGAGTTGGTTTGGAATTTCTCCGATTGGACATCTCGTCCTTCCGGGGAATCAACATTAACCAAGCATTCTTGGCGGCAGTGGTACTCGTTGCCGGAGCACTATTCATAATCCGCCAAAAGAGAAAACCCGGTGAGACCTCAATTCAATGATCATTACAAATAATCTCAGTAAAAAATTTAAAGACATAAGAGCAGTAGATCAGGTAAACCTCCACGTAAAAGCAGGTGAAGTCCTTGCGCTTCTGGGTCCAAACGGGGCAGGGAAAACCACAACTGTCCGAATGCTGACCACCGTACTCCGCCCCAGCAGTGGAACTGCATATGTAGCAGGATATGATGTGATTTCTGATGCCGGAAAGGTACGATCGGCTGTTGGAGTATTAACCGAGGATCATGGCTTGTATGACAGGATGTATATTTTGGAATACCTGGATTTTTTTGGTCAGATTTATGGTATGTCTGCAGAAGAAAGGGAAGGGCGGATTCAATATTTACTGGGCAAGTTTGATTTATTGGATGCTGTTAATCGCAGGATAGGACAGTATTCAAAAGGGATGAGACAGAAGTTATCACTGGCACGGTCGCTGCTTCATTCCCCGCCGGTTTTATTATTGGATGAACCTACTTCGGCAATGGATCCCGCCAGTGCCCGACTGGTTAGAAATGCGATTAAATCGCTCCGGTCAGAAGACCGGGCTATTATTGTCTGTACTCACAATCTTGTTGAGGCGGAAGAGTTGGCAGATAAAATTGCCATCATCTGTTCCGGAAAGATCATTGCCAATGGAACCTACGGGGAATTAAAGCAGCAGCTGTTAGGACCAGGTGAATATCATATTCAATTGGCCGAGAACCTGGACAGACGCAACCTGCCGCTTCCTTCAGGAGTAGAAATTACTGAAAAGGGAACAGACTGGTTTCATTATCAGGTAACTGCACCGAAAGAGATTAATCCTCTTGTGCTTCAAAATCTAGTGTCGGCGGGATTCGCAGTCGTTCGAGTGGAGGAGATTAAGCGCAGCCTGGAATCAGTATATCTTCAGGCAGTTAGCCAGGCGCCAATAGAGGAGATTAACCATGTGGGTTAATCTCCAAAAAGCGATGATTGTCACCCGGCGTGAGATTCGGGATCAATTCCGTGATTGGCGAATCATTGCCCCTATTATTATTTTGACAATCTTTTTTCCCGGTCTGATGAATTTTACGGCCCAGCAGTCAGTTGATTTTGTTGCAAAATATGGTGCCCCGATCATTGCTGACCGGCTGATACCGTTTCTGCTGATGGTTGTGGGGTTTTTCCCGATCTCGGTTTCTCTGGTAATTGCCTTGGAAAGTTTTGTGGGGGAAAAAGAGAGGAGAAGCATTGAACCGCTGCTCAGCAGTCCATTGTCGGATGTTCAACTTTACCTGGGGAAGTTAATGGCTGTGATGTTTCCCCCGCTAATAGCCAGTTATTTGGCAATCATTGTATACCTGGTCGGGGTATACCAGCAGGTAGGATGGGTACCTGATACAACCCTGTTAATCCAGGTGGTTGCTCTGGCCACAGTACAATCCTTGGTGATGGTTAGCGGTGCAGTAGTTATTTCATCTCAAACAACTTCTGTCCGGGCTGCAAATCTCCTGGCGTCATTTATTATCATCCCCATGGCACTGCTTCTTGTAGGAGAGAGCATGATCATGTTCTGGGCGAGATATCATGTTCTCTGGTATGCAATTTTTGGGCAGGTTCTTGTAGCCTGGTTATTGATCCGAACCGGGATTGCACACTTTAACCGGGAAGAATTATTAGGCAGAGAACTGGGTACTTTAAACCTGCAGTGGGCCTGGCAGGTGTTTAAGTCCGCATTTGTCGGTGTGCCGGGTCCGTTCCGGACATGGTGGAGCATGAATGTCTGGGGCACGCTAAAATCATTGAAATGGTCCATTCTGCTCGCACTTATATTTACACTAGCCGGCGCTCTGGTCGGCAGTGCCCAGGCAGAGGTCTTTTCAATTCCGGCAGACTTACTGGATTGGGAGAATATTGAAGAAGGGCTGGTTACAGGGTTAGAAGAAATTGGTCCCATCCGGTTCTTCTCAATTCAGGGGACAGGTGTAATCTTATTTCATAACTTGCGGGCGATAGCACTGGCCAGTTTACTGGGAATTTTCTCCTTTGGAGTGTTAGGAATTATCGCTCTCGTTTTCCCGTTCAGTATTATCGGTTATTTCACTGCGGTTGCAGGTCAAACCGGATTGTCTCCCTGGAAGTTCCTGCTCGGTTTTGTAATTCCCCACGGGATCTTTGAGGTCCCAGCAATCATTCTTGCCGGGGCCTTGATTATTCACTTAGGATTAATACTGGTTACTCCGAACGAGGAGTATACGATTGGAGAAGCCTGGATAAGGTCTCTTGCCGATTGGACCCGTATTATGTTATTGGTTATTATTCCACTGCTGCTGGCAGCCGCATTTTTTGAGGTGTATATTACACCCCAGGTTGCCTTGAATATTTTCAGTCGATGAAACATTTAATGGCTGCCATCACAAGGAGATCTATATGGCCAAACTAATATTCTTGGGTACGGCCAGCGCTGTCGCCTTCGAAGGGCATGGGAACACTTATCTGGTTATACAGGGGGAGCAGTCATCCATCCTGGTGGATTGTGCGTCAAATCCAATCCTTAGATTACGGAAGGCAGGTATTCATTTTGAAGACCTGAGTGACCTGATTATTACTCATTTTCATGCGGATCATGTCTCAGGACTCCCAAATTTATTGATGGATATGTGGCTTCTGGGAAGAAAAAAAGAGTTCAGGATTTATGGATCTCAGCATACGATTTCCAGAGCAGAAAAAATGTCAGCCCTATTTGATTTAGGCGATTGGCAGAACATGTACCCGGTTTCTTTTCACACACTGCCTGAGGAAGAATTGACATTAGTACTGGAGAATCAGGATTTCAGGATTCACTCATCTCCCGGGGATCACCTGATACCTACTATTGGACTGCGGATTGAAAGTATAAAGGACAAGTTTAGCGTTGCATATTCCAGCGATACCAATCCCCATCCCAATATTGTTCATCTGGCCGCCGGAGCGGATGTATTAATTCACGAAGCTGGAGGTCCTTATGAAGGACATTCCACACCTGCTCAAGCCGGAGAGATTGCATCCCAGGCCAAGGTTGGCAAACTATACCTGATTCATTATTCAATCTACGGCGATAAAACAGCCGAACCAATCACTGCGGAAGCAAAAAAAACCTTCCCTAAAGAGATAATCCTGGCAGAAGATTTTATGGAAATTGATTTTGTAAAATAGCAGGATTCTGATTACCAGCCCTGGATAAAAGGCTCCCATTCCTGGTATATGTTTAGATATTTCCGGAAAAGGTATACAGCAGACCCCGGTGGCTGTTGGGGTTTTTTTTCCAATTTTAATCCGGAATGCTTCAGGGTATGTCCCCCTTTCTGATGATTACAGGCAGCACAGGCGGTAACTAGATTTGACCAATTGGATTCTCCACCCAGGTGTTGTGGAAGAACATGATCCACGGTAAGGTTCCTGGCTAGCTGACCGCAGTATTGACATCTATACTGATCCCGCCTGAAAATTTCACGTTTGGACAATTTTACGCTGGGCCTGGGCCGTTTTATTATGTGGTGTAAGCGGATGATAGAAGGTTTGGGGAATGTTATAGAGACCGTTCGGACTATCCCGCGCCCATCCATCACTAGGTTGGCTTTTCCGATCAGGATTAATCCCATGGCCCGCCGGGTTGTACAAACGTTGATAGGCGCATAATTGCCGTTTAGGACAAGAACTGGCTCATTCATCTCTTTTCACCTTTGAAGATTATAGCATGTACTTTCCCGCCGGATCAATGTTTTCCCCGTCTGAAGCCAATATCCACCTGGGTGCAGGGTATCGACATGGGCACAGGGGTACGGAATGATATTGGGTTCTGTTGAATTTGTACGGTAAAATGGGGTAGTTATTTCGGGATGGAGGATATATTGAAAAAATATCTCAAAGCATATGCCTTTTTACTGCCTATATCGATTTCGATAATTGTCTTTGATCAGTGGACAAAATCTGTGATCCGAGCGAATTTATCATTTAATGAAGTATGGATGCCCGTAGAATGGTTAGCGCCCTATGTTCGGATTGTTAATTGGCATAATACTGGTGCCGCGTTCGGAATTTTTCAGGGAATGAATGGGGTCTTTTTGGTACTGGCATTTTTTATTATCACCATGATCTTGTTTTATTTTCCTCAGATTCCAGCCGAAGATTATTATTTCCGGCTTGCCTTGAGCTTACAGATGGCAGGCGCTACGGGTAATTTGATAGACAGGTTGTATCGCGGGTTTGTCACGGATTTTGTCTCGATTGGTAGGTTTGCTGTATTTAATGTGGCGGATTCATGCATAACTATGGGGGTTATAGTACTGCTGGTAGGGATGTGGATAGAGGAGAGAAAAACAAAGGATGAGTGAAGAGACGATTATCCTTCTAAATCAAACTGAAAGAGAACTTCGACTTGATAAATTTTTAGCGGAACACCTGGAAGAATATTCCCGCTCCTATATCCAAAAATTGATCTCTGAGGGGGGAGTGAATGTAGATGGATTTCCAATTTACAAAAAAGCAGAGTTGTTGAATCTGGGTGCGGAGGTGGAAGTTACCATACCTCCTGCGAGGGAAACCTCGCTTATTGGAGAGGACATTCCTCTCGATATCATATTTGAAAATGATGATTTGATCGTTATTAACAAACCTGCTGGAATGGTTGTACATCCGTCCCTTGGTCATGCGTCAGGATCCCTGGTACAGGCTGTTCTGGGGTATGCTCCGGAGATTGAGGGGGTAGGCGGGATAAAAAGGCCTGGTTTGGTTCATCGTTTGGATCAGAACACATCGGGTGTTATCATGCTCGCAAAGAATGATCGGGCGCACCAGTTCCTGCAGGATCAATTCCAGGCTCGCAGCGTAGATAAGCAGTATCTGGCGCTGGTAGACGGCCGGCCTCCCACTCCCCAGGGCAGAGTGGAAGTAGCAATCGGAAGGGATTCAAAACATCGTCAACGTATGGCTCCAGTACTGGAACATGATGGAAAAGAAGCCATCAGTGAGTACTTTACCCAGGAAGTGTTTCCTGAACACACTTTAATAAAAGTTTCTATCCTCACCGGAAGGACCCACCAAATCAGGGTTCATATGGCATTTCTCGGCTGTCCGGTTGTTGGGGATACCGTTTATGGAAGGATAAAGACCAGTATAAAAATCCAACGGCAATTCTTACACGCTTTCCGGCTCTCGATTCTAATTCCGGGAGAAAAGACAAAAAAAGCCTTTGAAGCACCTTTAGCAAGTGAGTTATTTGAGATCTTGGATTTATTAAGAATCACCAAGAAAGGAGCCCATTAGATGATTGACCTTCGTTCAGATACAGTAACCAAACCATCTCCTGAAATGCGCGAAGTAATTGCCAAAGCTGAGGTTGGAGATGATGTTTATGGAGAAGACCCCTCAGTAAATTTACTGGAGGAAGAATCTGCCCGGCTGCTGGGTAAAGAAGCAGGATTATTTATTCCTTCTGGAACCATGGGAAACCTGGCTGCCATCTTGACTCATTGTGAGCGTGGAAGTGAAATCATTCTGGGCGATAAAGCCCATACATTCTTATATGAGGTAGGGGGTGTCGCCGCCCTGGGAGGCATTCAGTCACACATCCTGCCCAATCAGCAAGACGGCACTTTAAGGTTGTCAGATATTCGGAAAGCCATACGAATGGATGATATTCATGACCCACCAACTAGGTTAATAACCCTCGAAAATACCCATAACCGCTGTGGTGGTGTTGCGCTGACCGGGGAATATACCCGGCAGGTGGGAGAGATTGCTAAAGAGCATCAATTAAAGTTTCATCTAGATGGAGCGAGAATTTTTAACGCCGCCGTTGCTCTAAAAGTGAATCCTGCTGAACTTGTTAAACCTGTAGATTCCGTTATGTTCTGTCTTAGTAAGGGTTTGGGAGCTCCGGTTGGATCAGTATTGTGCGGTAAGGCAGATTTCATCAGACGGACTCGAAAAACACGTAAGATGCTGGGTGGAGGTATGCGGCAGGCAGGCATGATCGCTGCGGCAGGATTGTATGCCCTGGAAAAAAATTTACCCCTCCTGATCCAAGACCATCAACGAGCAGCAGCCCTTGCCCAGGGTTTAGGGGGTATTGAAGGACTGATCCTCGAGCACGAGAAACCGTCAACTAATATGGTGTATGTCAACCTCGCGAGGGAGTTGCTCCTGAATGCAGAGGAAACAGCATTAAAATTGAAGGATAGAGGAGTCCTGGTTGGCGTTACAGGAGAGCGGCAGTTTAGGATGGTGGTGCATATCTGGATCGATGATCAGGATGTTGAAAAGGTCATTCGGGCTTTTAAAGATGTATTGTCCTGAGCCGTTAACCGAATTGTTGTTTTCAAAATCATCCTTGTAATAGGATATGTCAGGATGGAAACTGGGCTGATGTTATAATTAAATGGATCGCTTTGAGAGGCAGAACAAAGGGAAATATTGCCATGAAGACCAAATATACGATAGAAGATATGGACCGGATTGCAGGTGAAATTCGGGGCAGAATATCAGTTCAACCTGTAATTGGATTAATTCTGGGTTCAGGGCTCGGCCCATTATCAGAATCCATTCAATATCCCACGGTTATCCCCTACAATGAGCTTCCAGGCTGGCCTTTATCAACAGTAGAAGGGCATACCGGAGAGCTGATTATCGGGAAATTGGAAGAAAAAGATGTCTTGGTCATGAATGGCAGAATTCATTATTATGAAGGTTATGAAATGAGCCAGGTCACGCTGCCCATCAGGGTTATGCAGCGCTTAGGGATCGAAATAGTGGTAGTTACCAATGCTGCAGGCGGGATAAATCAGGATTTTAATCCCGGAAATCCGATGTTAATTACTGATCACTTAAACTTACTGGGCATGGCAGGCCCAAATCCCCTGCGGGGTCCAAACCTGGATGAATTCGGTACCCGCTTTCCTGATATGAGCCAAGCTTACGATCATAAATTGATCGAGATAGCCCGGAAAGTAGCTAAAGAATTGGAAATAACCCTTTATGAGGGCGTCTATGTTTGTTTGGCAGGCCCGACCTTTGAAACCCCTGCGGATTTAAGGTTCCTGCTTAACGCCGGTGTTGATGCAGTAGGCATGTCAACAGTTCCGGAAGTGATTGTAGCTAATCATGGCGGTCAGCGAGTGCTGGGAATCTCAGGAATCACAAACCAATCCAATTTGTACGGAGAAGCAAAGACTACCCATGAGGAAGTAATTGAGACTGGGAAATTGTTGGCGCCGAAAATGATGAAACTAATCCAGGGAATCCTGAAGGTGTTATAAATCCAGGCCCCGGCTGATAGTTAGGGTGCTTTATTCCCTTAGTTTATATTTATCTATACAGCTTAAGCAGACCTAGAACTAATGTCATAATAGTTAATGAATGAAATTTTACGCTATCTGAAAGAACTTGAGTTTCTGATCTATGTCATATTAGGAATAATAACAATATGGCAGCTTCGCAAATTTTATAATGCTTGGGAAGAATTGCGGGCTGCGGCTTTCGGATTAGAAAAAGAAAGTGCCCAGGTGAGATTAAACCGCTCGGCAGCGCTGCTGGTAGTTTTACTTTTCTTGGCAACTGCAGAATTTGGGCTGGTCTCTTTTATCATACCAGCCATGCCTGGGGTGGAACCATTATCGACTGCTACCCTTGATTTGTTAGCTTCACCGACCATAACCATGGCCGCAGGGACGGGTACATTCTCTGCCGATGTTCAGGAAACCCCACTACCAGAGACTGAGATTATCCAGGCTGGATGTATTCCAGACGAGGTCATGATTACTTTCCCGGAAAACAATTCCACCGTTCAGGATATCGTTGAAGTGGAAGGTACGGTGAACATCGCCGATTTTGGTTTTTATAAATTCGAGATTTCCAGAGCAGGTACGGATAACTGGTTAACAATTCAAGCAGGAGATTCTCCCAAATACGATGAGGTGTTGGGATTTTGGGATACAACTCAATTGGAGCCCGGCAATTATTATTTACGCCTGGTTGTGATTGATAATCAAGGTATTCAAAGAGAACCCTGCGCTGTGTATTTATACGTCGAACCTCCCAGTGAATAAACACGGAAAGATTTATGGCTAAAATCGATATCCGCCCCGCAATATCTACTGATATACCGAAGATGATCTCATTAGATCATAATTATGCAACTGGACATGTCTGGCAGATGACGCTGGATCTTACAGATACACAGACTCAGGTATCTTTCCGGGAAGTCCGTCTGCCCCGTGAGGTGCATGTTAATTACCCACGAATTTCCCGCAGACTGGCAGATGATTGGACCAAGCGGGACCTTTTGCTATTGGCAGAAGAAGGCGGGATAATTCGAGGATATATCGGTGTCAGATTGGGACTTGCCCCGGCCAGCGCCTGGGTAGAGGATTTGATAGTGGATCGGATTTACAGGCGAAATGGGATCGCCAGCGCGTTGGTTTTGGCTGCCCAGGATTGGTGTGGGAAAAAAGGCATTCATCGCCTAACTCTGGAAATGCAGCCTAAAAATCATCCTGCCATTCAATTTGCATACAAACTGGGTTTTGAATTTTCTGGTTACAATGATCAATATTACCGCGATCAGGAGATAGCCATTTTCTTTTCCTCTTATATATGAACCTTTTGAGTGTTTTTCAGACGCTTAATCAACTCCTGGCAGCTGGTATCTCAATTACCGCTTTTTCTCTGCTTCTCTATGCATTAACTTTTAATCTAAAGGATAAAGTTGCCCGCTCATCTGCTTTTATCATGGCATGTGTAGCAGTTGTTTTTGTGGGGGAGTCAGTTGCGGGGGTAGTCAGTACCCTTGCTTGGGTTGAGCGCTGGAATCAAATCCAATGGATTGGCATCATCTTTCTGCCACCAGCCTTCATTCTGCTGTCGGATGCTGTACTGGCCACAACAGGCCGTCCATCCCGCGGACGGCGGACAAAGCTGGTTAAAGCGACTTTTATCATTTCTGGAATATTTCTGCTTACAATTCCAAATTATTTACTAGTAGGACATCTGGTCACTGAAAATGTGGTTGCTCCGCACCTGGAAAGGACAAACCTGACCTGGGTATTTTCTGCTTTTTACATACTGAGTATGATCTGGTCCTGGATCAATTTTCAACGAGCGTATCACCGGACTAGAACCCGGTCCGGTCGCAGAAGAATGGGATACCTGATTGTAGGTGCCCTGGCGCCTGCCTTGGGTTCTTTCCCCTATCTGCTGTTTGGATCAGCATTTGCCTCCGTTCATCCCTATGTGTTCTGGTTAGTAGCTGTTGTTAGCAATATATTGGTGTCCGGTTTAATCATTATCATGGCTTATGCTGTCGCTTTTTTTGGTGTTCCCTGGCCTGATCGAGTAGTAAAAAGGCGACTGATTAAATGGGTGATGAGGGGACCCATCACAGTCAGCACAGTCCTGGCATTAACTACTTTGACCAGGAGAATAGGCGAACCGATCGCAGTTTTTGCTCCAGTTGTCATGGCAGGCACTTTTTTACTCATGCAATATATGATCACTATGTTTTCGCCAATATGGGAGCGCTGGTTTCTTTTTGGTGAAGAGAAAAACAATCTAGCCTTGGTCCAGAATTTGGAAGCAAGATTGTTTACGACAGATGATCTAAAACAATTACTCGAATCGGTGCTGGCGGCGATTTGTGACCGCCTCCAGGTCCAGAAAGCATTTACAGCTTCCTTTAATAAAAATGGGGCGGATTTTCTGGTTTCTGTAGGAGGCCAGGTAGGATTTATCGAAGAGGACTTATCCCAAAATATCCTGGAAGTTGCTACCACTGAAGACGGAATTGGACAGTTTGAGTTGTTCTCCTGGGGAGAGTATTGGATCATTCCTGTATTCAGTGAAACTGAACCGGATGATTTGTTGGGATTGGTGGGAGTGGAGATCCCCGGGGAGGAGCTCCATGGAGACCAGAAAGAAGCCTTCCAAATATTAATTCAACGTGCTTATCAAGCGCTGGAAGATAGAAATTTCCAACAGCAGATTTTTACTTCTATCGAAGATTTAACTCCTCAGATGAACCGGATCCAGAGTTTAAGAGCAGCTGCTCGGTATGATGGAACCAGTGTGCTCTCTACTGCGGCGAATGATTTTCCCCTGGATAAGGGCACCTTGACTGGATGGGTCAGGGATGCGCTTTCGGATTACTGGGGGGGACCGCATCTATCGGAAAGCCCGCTGCTGCAGCTTGAAGTTGTACAGAACGCGCTGGAAGAACATGACGGGATATCCGTAAAGGCTGTCCGGTTTATATTAAGAGAGGCAATTGACAAGATTCGCCCAGAAGGAACCAGGAGGTTTACCCTGGATTGGGTTTTGTATAATATTTTGGAGATGAAATTTCTGAAAGGACAAAAAGTCAGGGATGTAGCCAAACGCCTGGCAATGTCTGAAGCGAATCTTTACCGCAAACAGAAGATTGCTATTGAGGTTGTCGCAAAAACGATTTTGGAAATGGAAAAACAGGCCCGTGAAGAAAATATTGAATCTTCTTCAGAAAACACTTAAAAAATGTTACAATAAGTTTTGCTCGTCACAAATTTGATGAGGATCATTAATGGTTCAAAAGGATCATTCACAAAAGATACCAGGCGAAACTCCCCAACTGGGAGATGCGTGGTGGAAAGCTGCTTTATCTGAAGGAGATAACGGGTTTATAGGCGCAGAGTTTCAAGAAGACTCCCAACCTCCCTCTGAACCTCATGTCCCGACCCAGTTCAATTTAACCCAACCGGAAAATGACTGGACCTATATCGATGGGTTGTATCAGCAGGATGAAATTCTTCACCTGAAGGTAGTCGGCTGTAACCAGGGAGGTTTGTTAGTTCAGGGGGAAAAAATTAATGGGTTTGTTCCTTCCTCTCACCTGCTGACAGAATATAAAAAGAAGGAATACCTGCAGCAAATGATTTCTCTGAAAATTATTGAATATGATAGAGATCGCTGCCGGGTAGTGATGTCTGAACGCTCAGCGCAGGCAGAGCCTGGTACAAGGTTAAAACTTCTGGATGCTCTTGAAGAAGGCAACTGCATTCTCGGAATTGTGACTACATTGACTGACTTTGGCGCTTTTGTGGATTTGGGAGGTATGGAAGGATTGATCCATATCTCAGAGCTTTCCTGGGGTAGAGTGGACCATCCTTCAGATGTGGTCGCCGTAGGAAATGAGCTTGAAGTCTTTATTTTAAATATTGACCGGGATCAAAACAAGGTGGCCCTCAGTCTAAAAATGATGTGCCCCAATCCTTGGGACACTATTGCCGAACGATATCATCAGGGACAAATCGTTGAGGCAATAGTGAAGAATATTGTTTCTTATGGAGCTTTTGTCCAGTTAGAGGAAGGCGTGGATGGTTTGATCCATGTTTCCGAATTGGGGGAAAATGGAGACCAGGTATCACCTTGGGACGTGCTGGAGGAGAACCAAAAAGTTGCGGTAGAGATTATTTACCTGGATTCGGAAGAACAGCGGCTCGGGTTAAGTTTGGAAGTGGGGAAATAACAAGGTTTATCAATCGCGAACATGTTTAATAAATGGTGGGATCTCTTAATCGGAGCTATGTTCGGTTTGTTATGTGCCGGGCTGATATTGCTGGTCTCTAAACCCAAGTCCGG
>Ga0307421_1001704_pt1 | contig 12963 bp, 16 predicted proteins | sample SalMarWE160270MG_FD_202163 | JGI IMG/M metagenome (GOLD analysis project Ga0307421, IMG submission 202163) | Salt marsh sediment microbial communities from the Plum Island Ecosystem LTER, Massachusetts, United States - WE1602-70 | ecosystem: Environmental > Aquatic > Marine > Intertidal zone >...
GTAACATAGACCTTTGCATTGTAAATCAGAACATTTCCTGTATTAATTATCTGTAGTGTATTTCCACTTTTTACTAAATCAAAATTAACCTCTAGACACATAGTCTCTATAGGTGTTCCTTGCTTTGTTATAGCTTCTTTTTGAAAACCTCTAATCCACATAAATATGAGCAAGAAAAGGACTATTGCTACAACAATTAATAAGACTGTCGCAATAACAGGTGAAATTCCTCTTTTATCTTCCATAGTTATTTATTGTTTTTCTGATTTATATATTTTATTAAATAGGAGGACACTCAACATTTAAGCTAATAACGGCATTATCACATAGAGAAGTGTAAGATCCTTCTGCCTTGTATGGTATTATTACTATTTTCTTTATAATATTATAAGGAATATCTGTTTCACTACATTCTCCTCCAGGATATAATTCACAAGGAGTGCAATTATTAGATTTGATACAAGTAGGATCATAACGAGAAGTAATTTCCCAGAAATCATACAAAAGCTCTGATTCTGACTCATTAGCAATTTTAATATATACTCCTGTAATACTATGTAGTCCTCTGTTTTTTAGAGTTATGTCTAACATATTATCTTCACAAGAATAATTTTCAATTACTACATTGGTTCCTTCAGGACATCCTTCTTCTGGAAGAGGTTTTTCTGCATAAGTTCTTAAGAAATAATATGTTCCAGCTGCCAGAGCTAGAGCTAAAGTAATAAGTAAGACATAAGAAACAAGAATACTTACTCCTCTTTTATCTTTATTTTTATTCACAAACATATTCTTCACCATCTTTTTCTGTTATAGCAACAAACCAAAATCTTTCATCATTAGAAAGTTCATATTCTTTATTAATTTTTTCGCTTATTTGAACAGGATAAGGATTTGGAGGATTTAGAATTGTTTCGGCTTGTGTAGTTGTTGAATTGAAAATAATTACTTTACTAACATTACCATAAATATAGACAAGACCGAAGGCAGGATCAGTTTTTTTAGCATAATTTAGGTATTTTATTGTAAAGTCTTTGATTAAGCCAGACTCATTACTTTTATTAGTTGTATTTATTGCATACTGACTTACTCTATATGTTTCTTCTTTGTAATTCTGACACATTGTATTGAATTTTTTTTCTGTTATCCCTTCTCTTCCTGTTCTTATTGCTGTATTGAACACTGTAGCTAATCCTAGAATGATAATGCCGAGAATTACCGCAAATATAATGAAAAATTGCCCTCTTTTTTCTTGTTTCATTTTGATTTTTTATAAAAAGGGCAGGTTCGAGGATTTGCTTTTATACCAACAAGAAAGCTACCCTAACTCTTCCTCAGCCTTGCAACCCTACAAGCATCTTAACTCTAACTTAGGGCTGCCTCCTTCCGGAACTGACCCGGTTTATTAGGGCAAGATCAAGCAGGACAAGACCTCAACGTCCAAGCCAGGACTTTCGAGCAAGCATATAACGCCTCCTCTTAAGCTTGTCATAAAGCCCATTTACAAACGGCACAGGGCTAGCGTGCCAGCCTAACCTACCCAACATAAAGAATGATAAAGAACTTTTAAACATTACTAATGCGGGAGACAGGATTCGGACCTGCGCAGGCACTAAGCCACAGGATCTTAAGTCCTGCTCGTTTGACCACTCCGACACTCCCGCATAATAGACAAAAATATCAGAGACTTATAAATTTTATCAAGCAAAAATTTTTAAATTACCTCAACTTTCAAATATCATGGTAAAAAAAAGAGGTATGAGTAAGGATACTATGGATTTACTTTTGGAAAATAACATAGCATTACAAAAGACAGTAACAAACTTGGCTTTTGAACTTAAGACACTTAACAAAAAAGTCTCTTCTCTATTAAATTTATTTGAAGATGCAAGTAAGTCATTTAAAGAGATTAGGACTGAAGAGATGGCCTTAGCTCCAACAGTTGAGTCAGAAGAATTGTCAACAAAAATAGATGAACTTGTGAAACAAAACAGAACTATTGCAAGAGGCCTACTTTTGTTGGAGAAAACAGTTAGGGAGAGTAAAACTGTGATTAGAGCAGAAAAAACTAAAGAAGGATATAAATCAAAACCCTTACCAGAATTTACTTTTTAGTATTGAACTTCTAAAATGGTACAGAAGGCAAAAATAAAGAGTGAAATAGAAGTTGCAAAATCTGCAGTCAAAAAAGCAAAGATCTCAAGTAAGTCAAGTAAAGAAAAAGAATTTTTGATTTCTTTTATGAAACAATTGATGTTAGCTAAAGAAAAACAACAAGCTGAGGAAAAAAAAGAAACTAGGAAAGTTAAGAAAGGAGAAAAAACGATAGAAAAAAGAATAGTTATGGTTGAAAAAAAACTAAGGCCAAGCGTGATGAGGAGAAAAAAAATGAGACAGAAACTTAAACCTTTGACGATTGAAGAAGAAAAAATTGAAAAACCAAGAGAAAAAATAGAGAGAGTTGAAATAGCTCCAAAACCAACCCCTGAAGCAATGGAAGAAGCTCCTATTTACAAAAGACCTCTACCAACCCTACTAAAACCAGAGATTAGAAAAGACTGGCCCTTACCTCCACCAAGACCTCCAGCAAGACCGCCTGAAGAAGAGGCTATGGCCCCCCCTACAGAAGAAATGCCCTATCCTGAAGCTCCTGTTTATCCAGCTCCTGCTCCTCCAGAAAAACCTAAAGAAAAATCTATTGCATTAGTCACATTAGATTTAGGAAAATTAAATATTTTTATTAAAGATAAAACAATCTCTGTTATACAGTGTGATGGAGCAAATATTCCAATTAAAATAACTAAAGAAATTGTTAAAGAAACTAAAATTAAGTTAACTGAAGATGAGATAAGAGAAATTGTTCAGAAATTTGCTGATAGAGCTGAACAGCCATTAACTGAACCTATATTTAAGACAAAAATTAATAATTTATCAATAACAGCAATAATCTCAGCATTTGCCGGATCAAAGTTTGTTATTTCTAGAATTTCCTAGGATCAAAACCAAATGTTTTTTATTAATTTTGCGATATATTCTTGTTCTTTAATATCTTTTGCTGTAGTTTCAACTTTAAAGAAATGACCAAGACCATCAACAGGATAAATACCTAAAATTTCATCTTTAGTGATTTTCTTAATTTGTGGTAATTTTACTTTCTTAAACTCCCCACAAGTTACTCCTAAAACATAATCTATAGAATTTACTTTTTTAAAAAAGCGTATAAGTGCTTTATATTTTTCATGAGGATGACTCATTTTAATATATGGTTTATAATTTCTAGATTTCTTTTGTGGAATAAAGCTTATCAATACTTCAATCTCTTTTTTTGGCAAGAGAAGAATTTTCTCTTTATATTTAGAATCCCCACATATTCCTCTTAATTTTTCTTCAGTTTCTTTAAGTTCTTTCTTAAATTTCAATTTTTCTTTTTCTGTCTCACCACACATTGAGTCAAGAGTTTCTATTTCTTCTTTTAAATCTAATATTTTATTTTCTAAATTGTTTTTCTTAGTTTTTAATTCATTAATGTTTCTTTGCTGTTTTTCAATCTTATCATAATTTCTTAATTTTGCTGTCCAATAATTAAAATTAAAATATTTTTTGAATTGTAACATTAAAATTAAAAACTGAAGGTTATATTTAAATCTTTTTCTTGTTCTTACTTTTAAGGGATTATAAATGTTGAGACATAAGATTTATAAAAACTTCTCCTCTTTTCTTAAAATGGCAAAGGTTAAGGGACAAAAAGAAGAGAGTATGATCTGGACTGAGAAATACCGTCCTAGAGAATTTTCTGAAGTACTTGGTCATCCTGAAATTGTGAAAAGAGCCAAGGCTTTTGTGCAGAATCAAAACATGCCTCATTTGTTATTTTCTGGACCTGCAGGAAGTGGAAAAACAACCCTAGCATTAATTGTAGCAAAAAAATTCTTTGGGCCTAGTTGGAATGAGAATTTTTTAGAGCTTAATGCTTCTGATGAAAGAGGAATAGATGTTGTAAGACGCAAGGTTAAGAGTTTTGCAAGAACAAAAGCTTTCAGTGGACCATTCAAAATAATTTTTCTTGATGAATCTGATGCTCTCACTAAGGAAGCCCAGCAAGCCTTGAGGAGAACAATGGAAATCTTCACAGGAACATGTCGTTTTATCTTAAGTTGTAATATTAGCAGTAAGATTATTGATCCAATTCAAAGCAGATGTAGTGTATTTAGATTTAAATTGTTAGATAAAAAAGATACGGCTAAGATTATAGAAAGAATAGCAAAACAAGAGAAATTTAAAATTAATAATAAAGCTATAGAAAGTCTTTGTGATGTTAGCCATGGTGACTTGAGAAGAGTCATTAATATATTGCAAGCCAGTGCAAGCATTACTAAAAATATAGATGAAAATACAATTTATGAAATTATAGCAGAAGCAAAACCAGCAGACATAAAGAGCATTCTTGAACTTGCTTTGAGAGGTTCTTTCCTTGATGCGCGAAATAAACTTCTTGATGTAATGTTAAAACAAGGTCTTAGCGGCTTGGACATAATCAAAGCAGTACAAAGAGAAATATGGAATCTCAATATAAAAGAAGAAGAAAAATTAAAATTAGTAGAGAAATGTGGGGAAACTGAGTTTAGACTAGTCGAAGGTAGTGATGATTTTATTCAATTAGAATCTCTTCTTGCATCATTCATTCTTGCTAAAAAATAAATAAAAAAAGAAAAATAAATAGGAAAATGATTCCTTGGGCAGAAAAATACAGACCTAAAAAACTTAATGAAGTAGTTGGAAATTTTGAAGCCAAAAAGAAAATTCTTGATTTTATAAAGGACTTTTCTAGACAGAGAAAGAAAGCTGTGATGCTTCATGGTCCGGCTGGAAGCGGAAAGACTTCTATAGCCTATACTCTTGCTCTAGGTTTTAATTATGAGATTATTGAGATGAATGCTAGTGATTTCAGAACTAAGCAACAAATTCATGAGGTTATAGGACAGGCTTTAAAACAACAGAGCTTATTTTCAAAAGGCAAGCTGATTCTTGTAGATGAAGTTGATGGTATAACTGGAACAAGGGACAGAGGGGGCTTGAGAGAACTTATAAGATTAATATCAGAAACAACATTTCCAATAATTTTAGTAGCAAATGATGCATGGCAATCCAAATTAAGGCCATTAAGATCAAAAACACAATTCATTGAACTTAAAACAATAGATAAAGAGATTCTTTTTTCTTTACTGAAAAAGATTGCAAAAAAAGAGAAGATAAAAATTTCTGATGATGCTCTTGAATGCATTTCATCAACAGTAAAAGGTGATGCAAGAGCAGCAATAACCGATTTACAAGTTCTTTCTTCTGCACATAAGGAAATAACCAAAAAAAATGCTTTAGATTTATGTTATAGAGAAAAAGATGAGAATATTTTTAATTCTCTGAGACGAATATTCAAATCTAAAGGAGGAGTACTAAAAGCGTTTGATAATGTACAGAATATTAATAATAATGATTTATTCTTGTGGATAGATGAAAACCTTCCTTTAGAATATCAAGGTAAAGAGTTAGTTAAAGCATATGATGCTTTAAGCAAGGCAGATGTTTTTAGAGGTCGCATTAGAAGATGGCAACACTGGCGTTTTCTTGTATATATAAATGCCTTTCTCACAGAAGGCATTTCAAATTCAAAGGAAAAATCTAAGCAAGATTACACATCTTATAAGCCGCCTTCTCGTATACTTAAAATATGGATAGCAAATCAAAAACAAGCAAAAAGAAAAGAGATAGCTGAGAAACTGGCTAAAATAATACATACATCAAAAAAAAGAGCATACAAAGAGCTTCCTTTCTTAGAAATCACTTTCCAGAATAATATTCCTATCACAAACCTTTAAAAATATAAATTTGTATTTAATACTAAATAAAAATATATAAGAGAAAAATGAAAATTGCGGATTTAAAAGTCGGTCAAAAAGCAGACTTAGAAGAAGCCAAAGTTATCGATGTAGAAGAAGCCAGGACCTTTGTTCGTTTTGGTAGGCCTATTCGTGTAGCAACAGCAACTATCGAGGATGACACAGGAAAAGTGAAATTGTCTCTATGGAATGAACAAGTAGATCAAATCAGTGTTGGAGACAAGATTAAGTTGACAGATGGATTTTGTAAGGACTTTCAGGGAGAAAAACAAGTCACAACCGGAAGACAAGGAAAAATAGAAGTTATCGGAGCAGGTGAAGCTCCTAAAGAAGCTGAGACCGCTGAAGAGAAAACTGAAGAAAAAGTTGAATAAGAGAATTTTAAAGAGTTTAATTCTAGAATAAAAGAATTTCTTTCTTATCCAGATTTTTCTCTCTTTAATACTCAATGGATTTTTTTGTTTGAATAATAGAAATCTACTATAAATCTTACTTTTTATTTAAACTAAGAATATTTTAACTAAAGCTATGATTATAATTATCAAAACTATAGCCCCAAGAATGAATGGCCATGTTGGTGTTTGTTTTGTTACGGGAATTTCAGCCTGTTTAACTTCAACAACTTCTGGTTTAGGTTCTTCTTTAGGTGGTTGTGGTTTATCAAATTCTTTTATCTTAAAACCACATCTTCCACATACGTATTTTATGGTTGAACCTAGATCTAAAGCTTTTATTTCAAGAACTCTACCACACCATGGACAAATTTTTGAAGTCATATTTTTTACAAAGCCACATTATATTTAAATCTTTTGCCAATCTATTCATTGTTTTTTATAATATATTTTTAATCATAACACCTTAGAACAAGTTTTTTAAATTTAGATTTCTTTGTTAAAATGGAAAAAAGAGAAAAAGGAAAAGGGAGAGAATGATTTGTAAAATAGATATACAGTGTAAGATAAATAAATGTAAGAATAAAGGATTAAAATCTAGATTAAACACAGAATTTTCATTAAAACAAAAAAGAGTGATAGATCCAAAACTAGAATATGGAGCACACTGCGCTTGTGAGGTATATTTATATTATGATAATGATAAAGAGATAGAAAAATTTATTACTGGGATACTTAAAGAAATTCATAATATACACATCAAAAAAAATAATCAAGGAAGAAAATATGGAAAAATATCAAATTATGCTAGCTAAGTTAGGGAATAGTGATATTCTTAACAGAAAGAGTTTAGCTGGATATATTTTTGAACCAAAGTTTGATGGCACCAGAGTTTTAATATATAAGGAAGGAAATGATATTGAACTTATAAACAGAAGAGGAAAAGACATAACTTTCAAGTATCCAGAACTTTTAGAGATTCCTAGGAATATTAATTGTGAAACTTGTGTATTAGATGCTGAACTTGTTGTTCTTAATAAAAAAGGAAAGCCAGATTATAATTTATTGCAGCAGAGAGAGCAACTTGATAATAAGATGGGGATAGAATCAAGAAGCAGGACAATTCCATCCATTTTATTTGTCTTTGATGTTCTGGAAAAAAATAATAAACAGTTAATAAATAAACCTCTTGGAGATAGGAAAAGAATTCTAAGAGAGATGATAAAGAATAGCCCTTTTATCTCTCTGGCACCATACACAACAAAAGGAAGAGAATTCTGGAAACAAGTTCAAGAGCAAGAGATTGAAGGAATGATAGCAAAAGAATTAGGCAGTAGATATGAGCAAGACAAGAGAAGCTGGTCATGGCTCAAGATAAAGAGTATAGATACTTTAGATACTATTATTGTTGGTTTCACTAAAGGAAAAGATGAGAGAGAAAAATATTTTGATTCTTTAGTTCTGGCTGTTCATGTTCCAGATAAAGGTGAACTTGTTTTTATTGGAAAGGTAGAAACAGGATTCAACAGAAGCTTGTTAAAAAGACTCACAAAAAGAATTAAAAAATTAACAATAGAAAAATCAGAATTGAATGAAGAAGAGCAAAGTAAAATACAAAGTAAGATAAAAGAAAAAGTAATATGGACTAAGCCAGAGTTGATAGCTGAAATAAAATATCAAGAACTAACAAAAGATAAACTCATCGAAGAAGCTAGCTTTATGAGACTAAGATTTGACAAGAATTTAAAGGATTGTTTGTTTTTATCTTAAAAATTTAGCATACTGTATGATGTGTGTTCCTTTTCTATAATGGTTTTTGAATAAACCCTCTTTTCTGAATTTTAATCCCTTGTATACTTTATTGTTAAGTTTGTCTGTAGATATAGTTCTTGCAATAACTTTTCTCATTCTCTTCTTTTTTAAAGTTGAGAGCATCTTTTCAACTAGTCCTTTGCCAATCTTTTCATCAGAAAAAACTTCATGGCGTAGTTCAACTAAATCAAGATCTACAACAGTTGCTCTCATTGTTCCTACTATTTTTTTATTCTCAATAGCAACTACATAGAAGACACCTTTTCTTCTCAATCTCTCCCTAACAAAGTTTGATGTGAATTTTATTGGTTTGTAGTCTTTACCATATTTTTTCTGAAGTAACTTTGCAATTCCAGAAGCTTCTTTTGCTGTTGCCAGCTTGTATTTCATCATATTCTTTTAAATTCTTAAAACTTTAAAAACTCTTCTCTCCCCTATCCTCTAATGGAAAGAAAAAGGAAAAGAAGAAAAACAAAATATGAATTAAGCTGTGGAGCTGTTATTTTTCATATTTCTAAAGGACAACCAAACTATCTTCTTGTGAAATATCCTACTTACTGGGGTCTTGTCAAGGGTTTGGTTGAGCCAGGGGAGACAGAGGAACAAACAGCTTTTCGAGAATCTTTAGAAGAGGTAGGGATAACTGATTTGGTTTTTATACCTCATTTTAGAGAGACGCAGCAGTGGTTTTATCGTCTTAAAGGCCAGCTTGTTAGAAAAGAAGCTGTTTTCTTGCTTGCTAAGACAGAGACATGGAATGTAAGGATAAGTCATGAGCATGAGAATTTTAAATGGTGCACTTATGAAGAAGCAATGAAAATAATTAGAGTGAAAGGAGTTAAAGAATTACTTACAAGAGCTAATGATTTTCTAATGAAAATTCTTAAACAAAGAAATTTAAAAGATTTTTTCTAAAATATAATTTACAAAGCTTATTTTTCTTTTGCTTATATTCTGTCTATTATATTTTTCCTTAACTATATTTATATACAAACAGAACATAAAGAAGTAGACTAGCCGAGAAAAAGGCAGTTTTTGTCCTGGGAAAGGAGGGGGCAAAAAGGGGTGCTTTTCTTTTTATGCATCTTTAACATAACGATAATTACTTCTAATTATATTATAAATAGGTATGCCATAAATACTTTTTTTATGACTATATTTAGTAGTTGAATCTCTATCCATAATTTGTTCTTTAGTCATTGATTCAAGAAATATCCTTCGAATGAGTCCTCTTGCTGTTTCTAAACTACAACCAATCTCTTCTTTTATATAATCATAAAATTTTTTATCACTATCCAAACCAAAATTTTTTCCTTGTTTAATTAGATTTACTGTTTTGGATAATCTATCTAATCTATTTTTCTGGTTACAAAAACATCTCTCCCCAAATCTTTTTTTTATATTCTCTTTTGCTTTTTCAAGATTATTATTTGAAAATAAATATTTTAATCCTTCATTATTAATTTTATTATTATTAGTATTATTCATTTTTAACTAAATAAATGATAAAAGAAGATATTTAAATTTTTATGCTATTTAGTCATTATTCTTATAATATCATTATCCTTCAATTGATAATCCTTAGCCAGCCTCTTGTGTGTACGAGCATCTATTGCAGAAATAAAAGCATCTCCTATATCACTATGGACAGCATATGCTAAATCAATAGCTGTAGAGCCATCTTTTAGAAGCAAGGCATCTGGAAGAACATTATTTTTAGAATCTGTAAAATGATTTTCATTTTCTACCGGATAAATAACAATTTGTTTAAGAAGAGCAAATATAGCATGATTAAGACATGTTTGAACTCCTGTTCCCTCTCTAAATTTTTTAAGAATTTTTTCTTTAATAAATTCAAGAGCTTTTTTTTGTTTATCTGTCAGTTTATCTTCTTTTTCTGAAAATTCAATGCTTCCTGGAATATAATCTATTTTTTTATCTCGAGCAGCCTCTCTTAATGCTAATTCACTTTCAGCAGAACATGGAATAATTATATAGTTTGGAAAATCTGCCCTTAATTTATTATAATTATTTAATCCATCTGACTTATCTATTTTATTTGCTGCTATGATTATTGGTTTGCTTGATTTTCTAAGTTGTCTTACAAAAATTAAAAGTTGTTCATCGCTCCAAGATGGAAAATCATCACTCAGAGCGCAATTTTTAATTGCAATTTTAATCATATTTTCTGTGATTTTTAAACCAGAAAATTTTTCTGCAAGAAGTTCTATCGGTTTGACGTCAGTTATTTTAATTTTTCTTATTATATTTGCCCAATTTCCACCAATTATATTATAAAACCAATGATCTAATTCATCTTCCAGGAATTTTATATCATAAGAAGGGTCATAACCCTGCGTTTTTTTACCTTCTTCATTTGTTGTTCCACTAATATCTATAACATGAATAAGAGCATCAGCCTGTCTTAAATCATCTAAAAACTTATTTCCTAGACCCTTGCCTTTATGAGCTCCTGGAACTAATCCTGCTACGTCGAGAAGCTTTACAGGAATAAACCTCCATCCTTCTAAACAGAAACCATGATTTGGCTTGCATTTTATCTTGAGCTCTTGTTCTGGACATTTTACTTTAACAAACCCAACCCCTTCATTAGCTTTAATAGTCGTGAATGGATAAGATGCTATAGCTACTTCAGCAAGAGTAGAAGCTTTGAAAAATGTACTCTTACCAACATTGGGCTTTCCGACTATACCTATTAACATAAAGAAAAGAGTAAGAAAAGATTATTAAATCTTATTATTCTTGTTCTCAAAAAGAGGAAAAATGCCACATATACATCATCACCATAATTTTTTTAATTATTTTCTGAATAGGGAACTTAGCGAAGTCTATCTCACAGTAGCTGGAAGAGCTTTTGCTATAGCTTTAATAGGTGTTTTTGTTCCAATCTATCTTTTCCAGCAGGGTTTTGATATTAGGTACATATTTCTTTTTTATTCTATTGTTTCTGCTGCATTTGCACTGACAGTATTTCTTTCAGCTAAAATATCGACAAAAATTGGAATTAAACACGGAATGCTTTTATCAATGCCTTTTCTGATAGCATATTATTTACTTTTACAATTTGTTATACCTAATACACTAAATTGGATTTTCTTTTTAGCACCGATAGCAGCTGGATTGCATAGCTCTTTTTTCTGGGTAAATTTCCATACAGATTTTGCAAGATTTAGTTCAAGAAAATTTAGAGCAGAACAAGTAGCAGGTTATCAAATTTTCTGCTCTGTATTAGCTGCTCTTGGTCCTATCATTGGTGGTTTTATACTTCTTAAGTTAGGATTTAATTTTTTATTTGTTTTAGTTTCTGTTCTTTTATTTTTTTCCACTATTCCTTTATTCATGTCTAAAGAAATGTATATTCCTAAAGATTTTTCATTTAGAAGAGTGAATAGTGTAATAAAGAGAGTAGGTCTTAAAGGTTTATCTGGCTTTGTTGGCTATGCTTTGTGTGGATGTGCAGGATTAGCTTGGGTTTTGATCATGTTCTTTATTCTAAAAAATTATCTAGGTGTAGGGGCCCTTACATCTGTAGGTCTTTTTGTTGCAATAACCTCAACTTATTTTGTCGGAAAATTATCAGATAAATATAATGAAGGAATTATATTAAGAATAGGTTCTTCTCTTACTGCTCTTGGATGGTTTATCAGATCTCTTATATCAACAGTTTTGCAAGTTTTAGGTATAGGTATCTTCTTTGGAATAGTAGCTCCAGCCTCAGCAGGAGGAACAGCCTTTGATGCTTTGAATTATGATATGGCAAAAAGGAAAGATATAGCAGAAGTAATAGCAATTCGTGAAATTACTCTTCATATTTCAACAGCTTTGTTCATGTTCTTATTGTTTTTCCTAGCTAATCTTTCCCTTGCTCTCATATTTGGTGTTGTTGGTTCTTTCCTCCTCATTATTTTCTCTTTCCAGAAGAAGAAAGTTTAAAAAAAGGTTTAAAAATAAAGAATTGTTCTCTTTAATATCGGGCCCGTAGCTCAGCCTGGTTTAGAGCACTGGTCTTATATGGCCACAATCCATTCTAGGGTTGTATGACTCTAAGAGAGCCAGGGGTCCTGGGTTCAAATCCCAGCGGGCCCACTTGCCCCTATGGTGTAGAGGCCAAGCATCAAGCCCTTTCGAGGCTTAGACCCGGGTTCGAATCCCGGTAGGGGCATTTACGCATAAATTGTTCAAATCTCCGTATGGGGTGAACAAAAAATAATTCGAATCTTGGACGGGGCATTGAATCCATAAAAATTCAATGCTCCAATACGGATTTGAATTAAAAAAAAGAACTATCCTTCTTTATCTTCTTCTATTTTTTTTGCATCCAAAAATGCCGTAAATGTTTTTGATCCCAACATTCTAGAATTGTTCTTCTCTAGTAAGGATCTAATTTTCTTAATTTGTTTTTCAGAGATTTTTTTAGAAAATGCTTCCCTCACTCTACTTAATAAAAAGTCTTCAAATGATGGATAAAAAGCTAAATTTCTCACCTTAATAGACCTTCCTTTCTTTATTAAATTGCTCCCACCCCCCACAATAAAAACTCCTTTTTCTGCTTCCATTAGTGCTTCTCCTCCACCTAAAAAATCTAAAGGTTTTATTGTAGATACAAAGAAAACATTTGGAAATTTGAAATAGACAAAAAGCACATCATTTCCAGTTGCTATAGTCCCATCAATTGCTCTCTGCATATACCAAAGAAAATTCTTATCAACCTTTTTATAGTTCAATCTATTTTCCTTAAAGAAAAACATATGGTTTTGGAATTTCAGCTGAGAATTTCCTAAAAGATATTCTCTCCAATTTTTTTCTGCTTGTTCTATACTCTTTTTGAATTTTGGAAAGGACTTACA
>Ga0307421_1001706_pt1 | contig 12949 bp, 12 predicted proteins | sample SalMarWE160270MG_FD_202163 | JGI IMG/M metagenome (GOLD analysis project Ga0307421, IMG submission 202163) | Salt marsh sediment microbial communities from the Plum Island Ecosystem LTER, Massachusetts, United States - WE1602-70 | ecosystem: Environmental > Aquatic > Marine > Intertidal zone >...
TAAGATATTTCGGGGGTTTCCTTTGATTTCTATAGTGCTCGGTGTCTTTTTGATTTGGCTTTGCTGGCACTGGTTGTTTGTGATGCTAGATGAAAGGCCCAGGTCGTCCTTTGAAACAATTTGGCGTTTGTGTAGACTTACCTTAATCTTGATTGCCGGTGTTGGTGCGTTGGTTTACGGGCTTTTTAAGCTCCTTTGTCCTTTACTGAAAATTACCTCTTGCTAAGTTTTTTCAAGGATTTTAGAATAGTTCGGTTTCCCTTTCACCGGTAGAATCCACCTATCATCTATTTAGGGAAAGAGCCCCTCTCCATTTCCGCAGATAAGAGGAGCCTGTGTTGGTCACCGAGGATTAGAACGGCAGCAGCTCGTCCGCCCTGGATTCTCCCAGGCGGGTGCAGATGATGGCGGGCTGGTCGTGCAGCGGGCACTTGTATTCGCAGATCCCGCAGCCGATGCAGAGCTTGAGGTCGACAACCGGACGTCTGATCAGTTTCCTCCCCCCGGGGGTCCTCGTCTCTACTTGCTCGAACTTGATGGCCTTGTCCGGCGTGGGGCAGTGCTCCTCGCACACCAGACACTCGACCCCCTGGGCGTAGGGGATACAGCGGTTCTTGTCGATATAGGCGAGACCGATTTTGGTGCGGGCTTTCTCCTCCTGGGAGAGCTCCCTGAGGGCACCGGTGGGGCATACCTGCCCGCAGAGGGTGCAGTAGTACTGACAGTAGCCGCTGTGAAAATCGAACCGGGGGGTCCATATCCCCTCCAGTCCTGCCTCAAAGAGGGCGGGTTGGAGTCCGTTGGTGAGGCAGACCTTCATGCACTCCCCGCACCGCACGCATCGGCGCAGGAACTCTGCCTCCGGCAGGGCACCGGGGGGGCGGATCAAGCTCCCCTTTCGCCTTTTGGTAAGGGGGTTGGTCCGCATAAGAGGGACAACAAAGATCCCGGAGATAAAGGACGCGATCACCCCGCGCCGCCCCCAATCGACCCCTGTAACCTTTCCCGCCTTGGCGGGGAGAAAACCGAACCTCACTGCATCCTCGGGGCAGTCCTCCTGGCACTCGCCGCACATCACGCACTCCGACTTTTTCCACTTCCCTTTCACGTCCGCTGCCGCCCCGGTGCGGCACTCCCGCACACAGAGGTTGCAGGAGGTGCAGCCCTTCCCTACGACCCTCTTGAAGGGGCTGATCTGGGTAATGAGCCCCAGCAGGGCCCCGAGGGGACAGAGGGCGGTACACCAGAAACGGCGCCGATAGAGGTTGGCGAGGAGGATAGCTGCGAAGATGAGGCCGATAAAGATCCCCTGATAGAAGAAGGGTTGATGAAAGGCCAAGATATGTTTTTTGAGAAGGGCATAGATGGCCTCGGAGATTGCGGTGACCACGGGGATATCGGCGCGGTAGAGGAGGTCGAAGACGGTATGGGTCATCAGGTTCACGGCGGGCTCTACGGCCACGGCCAGGGAGCGGATCAGCAGAGAGATAGGATCCGCAAGACCCGTAATTTGCAGGGTGAAGAGGGAGCTGACCAGGACAAAGATCAGGATATAGTACTTGACCCTGCGCGCTTGATCCCCCAGGTGTTTTTTTCTCCGTTTCTTGGGGGTGAGGCGTCCCATGAAATCATTCAACGTCCCCAGGGGGCAGACCCACCCGCAGAAGACCCTGCCGAAGACGAGGGTGAAGGAGACCGTGATAAGGGATAACAAGAGGGCCAGGGGAATACCATGGGATGAGAGGAAGGTCGTGATGAGGATTAAGGGATCGAAGTGCAGGAAGATACGGATTGGATAGGCAATCTCATCCGTCCCCTTGTAGGCCGTCAAGATGAAGAGGCAGAGAAAAAGGGCCAGGAAGGACCACTGGCTGATGCGTCTCAGTCGCCACCATGGAAACGAGGAGGATCGCTCCTTACCTTTAGCCTTAGGAATTGGTCGTGACCTCCTTGATCCTCAGCTTTCCCAGGTCCATGCGCCCCAGGCCCCGCGTGGAGGCGATATGGAGGTGATCCATATCTCCGGGCTGTAGGCCGAAGAGCTTGGCCCCCATGGCGTCGACGGCCACCTGATCGACCCCTGCCGCCACCGTATTGAGCTCTTTAACATACTTGAGGCTCCCCCCCTGGGGACCGTTGGCCGTCAATATCCTCACTGCATCCAGGACGATCAAGGTCGGCTTGAAGAAGGCGGCAAGGTCCACGATGGCCTCATCGAGATGCCAGTGGAGCCGCGAACGGTCACCGCCGATCAGACCCATAAGGTTCTTCATCCCCATGGTGAGGCGGGCCGCAGTGTGGTGCTTGAGGATGGGGCAATTGATTATCTTATCTACTTCTACCGCCTCCTTATAGACCTCCCAGTCCTGGAGGGCCTCCCCCTTGAGGTTCATCTTACGGAACCGTCTCGCGTCGACATAACTGACCTTTGCTCCCGCCTCTTTGGCAGCCTCCATGATCCCGCTGCGCACATAGCTGCGACGGGGGTCCTCGCAGGGGTGGTCGAAGACCTTCACCTCCTTGGCACCGGCCGTGAGGCACAAACGCACCAGCGTTGCCACCACCTCCGGATTGGTGGTGGCGGCCTGCGCAGGGGTGCGATCCCACGCGATGTTGGGCTTCACCAGGACCACGTCCCCGCGGGAGACGAACCGCGACATGCCGCCCAGGGCCTGGAGGGCCGCCTCCGTGATCAGGGCGGGTGATTTCCCGTGAGAGATGACCAGGTCAGGAGGGGACGCGGTTGCGGCAGAGGCAAGCGTCCTCCACGGCCAGGGGGTCAGGGCCGCCCCGGCGCCGGCCAGGGTCAGCTTCAGCCACTCTCTGCGTGTCAGCTTTGACATCTTTCTCCCTCTTTATCTTAACTAACTTTAAATATATATGTTTGCTGGAGGTGAGTCAACCTTTCGACTCTCCGGCCGAAACGCTCAAGGAGGGGAAATTGACAACCCCCTCCCCTTTCTCGTATTATGTTCAGTGAGAAGGAGGGGTTATGCTAGGGATCATCGCAGGGGGGAATTTCTCCCCCCAGGGGATGGAGATAACGGAACAAAAAGTGATGGAGACACCCTTTGGGACGCCATCGGATTGTTTTACCATCGGTCGTCTCAGGAAGAGAGAGGTAGCATTCCTTTACCGCCACGGGGCCCGGGGGATTCCCCCTCACCGCATCAACCATCGCGCCAACATCTACGCCCTCAAGAAACTGGAGGTGACGGAGGTGATCGGGATCAACTCGGTGGGGAGCCTCAGGGAGGAGACCCCCCCCGGATGGATCGTGATCCCCCACGACTATCTCAGCCCCTGGGCGATGCCGACCTTTTACGAAGACCGCGTCGTGCACATCACCCCTGCTTTGGATGTATGGCTCAGGGGACAACTGATCAAGGCCGCCCAGGGGTCGGGGGTGGCCTTTGCCCCGGAGGGGATCTATGTTCAGACCATCGGCCCCCGCCTGGAGACCAAGGCGGAGATCGCCATGCTGCGGGGCATCGGCCACGTGGTGGGGATGACCATGGCCAACGAGGCCACCCTCTGCCAAGAGATGGAGTTGGCCTACGCCAGCATCTGTTCGGTGGACAACTACTGCCACGGCATTATCGACACACCCCTGACCGAGGAGGAGATCGTCCGGCAGGGGCAGGAGAACGATGTCACGATCAATAAGGTCGTGATGAATGTGATGGAGGAGATGGCATGAGTATCTTGATTACCGGCGTACGATTGAACGGCCAGACCACGGACATCTTCATCGAGGGGAACAGGATCCGGGAGATCGGCGACCACCTGGATGTACAGGCCGCAGAGGTGATCCCCGGCGAGGGGAAGGCGGCCGTGCCTTCGTTCGTCAACGGGCACACCCACGCCGCCATGACGCTGCTGCGGGGATATGCCGACGACATGCCCCTGCAGGAGTGGCTGGAGACAAAGATCTGGCCTGTCGAGGCCCACATGACGGAGGAGGACGTCTACTGGGGGACCAAGCTGGCCTGCCTGGAGATGATCAAGTCAGGGACGACCTTTTTCAACGACATGTACTGGCACTGGCGGGGTACGGCCAGGGCCGTTGAGGAGATGGGGATCAGGGCCGCGATAAGCGCCGTCTTTATCGACCATTTCGATCAGTCAAAGGCCGCGGAGCAGATAGCGCTCAACGAAGAACTCTATGCAGCCCGGGATGAATTCGGGCCCCGCGTGACCTTTACCCTGGGGCCACATGCCATCTACACGGTCTCGGAGGAGGCGTTACGGTGGTGCGCCGAGTTCGCCCGCGCAAAGGGGGTATTGGTTCACTTTCACCTCTCCGAGACCGAAGAGGAAGTCCAGGGGTGCCTACGAGATCATGGGTTGCGGCCCGTGAAATACTTGGAGCAGATCGGATTTTTGGGTCCGCATCTCGCTGCCAGCCACTGCGTCTGGCTCGATGAGGAGGAGATGGATATCTTGGAGGCCCACGAGGTACGGGTAGTGCATACCCCTATCTCCAACTTAAAGCTCTCCGTGGGAGGGGTTTTTCCCTACCCCCAGTTACGAAACAACGGGGTGATTATGTGCCTGGGGACCGATGGGTGTTCCTCGAACAACAACCTCGACATGCTGGAGACCGCCAAGTTCGCCTCCCTCTTGCAGAAGTTTTACAATAATAGCCCGGTCGTTATGCCCGCCTCCGAAGCCCTGGAGATGATCACCTCCCAGGGTGCCCGGGCCTTCGGACTGGAAAGTGGTGTCCTCACAGCAGGGCGGTGGGCCGATATCGCCCTGGTGGATCTGGACAACCCCCAGCTCACCCCCCATTTTCACCTCGATTCCGACCTCATATATTCTGCCAACGGCTCCTGCATCGATACCCTGATATGCGATGGGCGGGTCCTCATGCGGGACGGCCGGGTGGAGGGGGAGGAGGAGATCATGGCGAAGGCCCGCGAGCAGGCCTTTGATCTGATGAAGCGTTCCGCTGGATGATTTTTATCGCCGATAGAACCGTGGGGAAACTGGCCAAGTGGCTCCGCATCCTGGGCTACGATGCCGTCTATTGGCGCTCCGATGACCTGCGGGGTCTGCTGCGTCGGGCACGGCATGAAGGCAGGACCCTCATCACCAAAGACACCAAGCTCTACAAGGGCACGGGGCCTGTGCGGGCACTGCTGATCGCGGAAGACAACCCCTTCCTGCAGCTCCAGGAGGTGATGCGTTATTTTCGGCTCCCCGTCAATAAGGCAAAGCTCTTTTCCCGCTGTCTAATCTGCAACACGCCGTTGGAGGCAGTAGATCCTGCAGGGGCCCGGGAGGAGGTCCCGGACTATATCTATCACACCCACCAGACATTTTCCCGCTGTCCCTCGTGCCGGAAGATCTATTGGGCCGGGACCCACTACGAACACATGGCTGCGGTGGTGAAGCGGTTACAACACGTAGATAGATCATGAGGGTCATCGGAGGGGAATTCAAAGGGAGGAGACTGTTGGTCCCCCAGGGGAGGCGGATTCGCCCCACCTCCGACCGCGTCCGCGAGGCGATCTTCGATATCCTTGGTCCGGTCTGGACCTTTCAGCGGGTCCTCGATCTGTTCGCCGGCACCGGTTCCCTGGGGATAGAGGCCCTCAGTCGTGGGGCCCAGGAGGTGGTCTTCGTGGAACAGGGGAAGGGCGCCCTCACCATACTCCGAGGGAATTTGAAGGCCCTGGAATTGAAATCGAGGTCATGGATCCTCCCCCTGACGGCCAAACGGGGGATAGCGGTCTTGGGGGAGAGGGGGGAGGCCTTTGATCTCATTTTCATGGACCCCCCCTACGGCAAGGGCTTGGAGGGAAAGACCATCGAAGAGATCGCCCGGCGGGGGATCATCACCCCCGCAGGGGTCATCGTGGCAGAGCACTCGTCGAGGGAGGAGATCATCCCGCCCCTCGGGCTTGTCCTTTCCCAACAGCGCAGATACGGGGACACCACGGTCTCCTTTTTCCAAGAGGTCTCTGAGTCGCCTTAAAGGGGTATCCCTATCCTCTGTCCCCCTCGATTATCATGTGCCGTGGAGGTGGAGATTATGGAGGACTACGAAAAGCTCGTACAAGCCCTCAAGGACAGATTTGGCGGGGAGGTGATCCTAGAGATCGTTCTCAACAAGGGGAGAAATGTGTTGACTCCGTGGGTACATCAGTTGTATTACGATTACTACCTCAAGGGGCACTGAACGTGGTTATTGACTACCGGCATGTGCCCGAGACACCAGGGCTTGGTTGAAGAGGTACTATGACCCCCCAGAAAAATTTCATTCCTGCAGAGCCCAATTCTGATAAGACGCGCGCGCTGGCGATCGGTGCGCTCGGCGTTGTCTTTGGGGACATCGGGACAAGTCCCCTTTACGCCCTGCGCCAGTGCTTCTCCGATGAATATGGCGTTTCCATCAGTCAGGGGAATGTCCTCGGTGTCCTCTCGCTCATTTTCTGGGCGCTGATGATCATCATCTCTTTCAAGTACGTGACGTTTATCATGCGCGCGGACAACCGCGGAGAAGGAGGCATCCTCGCCTTGCTCGCACTCACCGTTGCCAAGAAAAGCAACGGGGTGCGATACCGTCGCATTCTTCTCGGCATCGGCATCTTCGGAGCCGCCCTCCTCTACGGCGATGGGATGATCACGCCCGCCATCTCGGTCCTCAGTGCGGTCGAGGGACTCACGGTGGCCACCCCCCTCTTCGACCGTTATGTAATCCCCGTAACTATCACAATCCTCTGTGCCCTCTTTCTCTTTCAGCGGCGGGGTACCGGGGCCGTGGGTGCGGTATTCGGGCCCCTCATGCTCCTCTGGTTCTGTACCATCGCGATTCTCGGGGTACGGTGGATCGTTGTCGTTCCCGAAGTCCTCACCTCCATCAACCCGCTGTATGCGATAGAGTTTTTTATGAGGAACCGTTTGACGGGCCTTTTCGTGCTCGGTGCGGTGTTCCTTGTGGTAACGGGGGGGGAGGCACTCTATGCTGACATGGGGCATTTTGGCAAGCGGCCCATCAGGATAGGTTGGTTCGCGGTGGTGCTGCCCGCGTTGCTGCTCAATTACTTCGGGCAGGGGGCGTTGTTGCTCCAAAGGCCCGAGGCCCTGAAAAACCCTTTCTATTATCTCGCACCTCCCTGGGGATTTTATCCCCTCGTATGTCTTGCGACGGCGGCAACGGTTATCGCCTCGCAGGCAATCATTTCCGGCGCATACTCGCTGACCCGCCAAGCCATGCAGCTCGGGTATGTGCCTCGGCTTGAAATACGCCACTCTTCCCCTGAGGAGATCGGACAGGTCTATGTACCCTGGGTGAACTGGGTCCTCTTGGCCGGGACGGTGGGGTTGGTAGTGGGTTTCCGTTCTTCCGCCAACCTGGCGGGCGCGTACGGCGTTGCCGTGGTGACGACGATGGTCTTGACCACCATCTTGGCATTCGCCTGTATGCGGATATGCTGGGGCTGGAGTATGCCGAAAGCTGTGTCCCTCGCAGGGGGTCTTCTCGTTGTCGATCTCTCTTTTTTTGCGGCGAACATACCGAAGATCGGGCAAGGGGCCTGGGTCCCCCTTGCCATCGCTGCTCTTGTCTATGTCTTGTTCACCACCTGGAAACGAGGGAGGACACTCCTCAGGGAGCAGTTTCGCAGGGAACAGATATCGGTTGACGTGTTGCTGAGAGATTTAACGGAACATCCACCGATGCGGACGCAGGGGACCGCGGTTTTCATGGATAGCAATTCTTCTGGTATCCCCCGCACCTTGCTTCACAACCTGAAGCACAATCATGTCCTGCACGAGCGAGTCATATTGTTGACGCTCATCGCCGAGGAAGTTCCAAGGATTCCATGGTCCGAGATGCTCGAAATCCACGAGCTTGCACCGAACTTCTTTAGGATTATTGCCCACTACGGCTTCATGGAGACGCCGAATGTTCCAACGATCCTCCGGTACGCAGAACGAGAGGGGTTGGAGTACAAGCCAATGGAGACGACCTTCATTTTAGGTCGCGAGACGCTGGTGTTGAGCCGCTCGCGGGGGATGAACTACTGGCGGAAGCTACTGTTTGCTATTCTGTCACGGAACGCACAGCAAGCGACCTTGCACTTCGGCATACCCCCGAACCGGGCGATAGAAATCGGCGCACAGGTTGAGATGTGAATGTAAGTAAGCCTTGAAACAAAGAGTAAGCGACTACTCGCGTCTGGGGAGAACTGCGAAGAAGCGGTTAGTGGTCTCGTCCTCGCGGCGTTTTCAGCTTCGAGGAGATATACTTCCAGATGTATTCAGGTATCTCTTCCCTGCTAATCCGCTGAAGTTCCATAGACACGGAGAAGGCTTTGGATATATCTGCCGCTGACTCACCTCGCTGTCGAAGTTCCCTGATCTCATCCATGAACTCTTTCTGAATTTTTTTGAGAATCTCAGCGGAGTTCTTTTCCCAGATGGCAAGGTACTCCATGAGGAATTGTGCTGCCAATCCCGCCGCAACCCCCTGGAGGACCGTCAAGTGCCACAGATAGGTATCTTTCGTCGGGTATGAATAGACCCACACGGGGACATTGCCCAGAATCAACTCGGCCAATTGGGGGGCAGGCATCTTTAAAAGGTCGTCCCGGGCCTGCTTTTTTCTTTCTTTCCTGATTTGTTCCGTGCGCTCCGGTTCTGCATGATCAACCATGGAAGAGGGGATGGGGAAGGGAGTATGCGATCGGGCACTATAGCCCTCCACCTGCCGCCAGGCCTGCTCTCCGGCCTTCCCCCGCAAAAAACTCAGGAGATTGCATTCGATATGTTCATGAAACGATGTCTCCTTGGAGCACGTTGCCTCGTGGTCGGCCTCCTTGTGCATCACGTCATGGAGCGACCACAGATCGTCCGCCGTGAGGCCGGTCCCGAATTCACGGTGAGAGTGGATAATATCGTCGAAGAGTTCCTCCTGCGCCCTGTTTCGTTCATCGATAAAACGCCGGTGCTTTATTTCTTCCTCTGATATCCTCTCTCCTTGCAGGGTAGGGGAAGCTTGTATCCTCTGGAATTTGTTGCGAATAACATTGAGGCTCGAGTCAAGCTCCTTTTCGATGGGGGAAAATTTATCCTTTTCGGCTTTGCCCGGGGTGAGGAGGGTGGCTATGTGATGGCCGAAGAATGACACAGAGGGCTCTTGATCTTTTCCCCGTACCTTTGCTGGCCGCCCCGTTTCAGGAGGGGCTGGTTCCTCTGAAGCCCCTCTCCTCTCAGAGGGGGGGACGATATAGATATGCGGGTGTTCATCAACGGAGGTGATTACCCGATTGAATGAATATCCTTTTTTACCTTGTTCCATCCGGTTCTCCGCCTTTCTCGGTCACGAGGGGAAGAAATCAACGGTTTTTTGAAACTATATATGGATTCCACCTATTCATGACGACATATCTCGCTCAGACTGGTTGCTACCTGAAAGCCGACCAGGAGGATAATCAAGAAACTCTCTATGGAGGATCCGGATCGCCTGGCAATTGCGACACCACAGGGTCCGCCACACCCCTTATTCTAAGAGCCTACTCCTGATAGTGTCAATTTATTTTTCTCCGGTACGTGGCGGAATGGCAATTTTTTCTAGATAGACAATCCTTGATAAAAGTCCTTTGCTATTGATGCCTGAAATGGTACAATTCGCACTCTTTGAGAGGCGCGACGCGTGACACAATACATGAGGAGCATGTCGGCACTGAGGTGGAAGTAACCTTCCTAATGGCCCCTGTAATTTCCCCCCCGCAGATGCCCACCAATCCATGATTCCATTCGAATCCCTCCTGGGAACCTATGGTTATGTGGCTGTTTTGATAGGCGCCTTTGCCGAAGGTGAGACCGTATTGGTGTTGGGAGGATTCGCCGCGCAGCGCGGCTATCTGGTCCTGCCCGGGGTGATCCTCGCCGCGTTTATCGGCAGCCTCTGCGCGGACCAGCTCTTTTTCTACCTCGGTCGCAGGCACACCCAGTGGGTGCTGGATAGATTCCCCCTGTGGAAGGCCCATATCGAGCGGGCCCATCGACTCCTGGAACGCTTCCGAACCCCAGTGCTCCTTGGATTCCGGTTTATGTATGGGCTGCGTACGATTATGCCCTTTTTAATCGGTATGAGTTCGGTGTCGAGAAGAACGTTTATCATCTTGGATGTCATCGCGGCCTTTGTGTGGGCTGTCGCCGTCGGTACCGGCGGATACCTCTTCGGCCATACGCTGGAAGTCATGCTCGGTGACATCAGACACTATGAACTCATTATTCTCGGGGCAATGGCCATCATCGGCCTGTTGCTGTGGGCGTTACACCGTTATCATGTTAAGAAAAAGAAAACCGGTGGGGTAGAATTATCGCCTGATTCGTAGATCATGCCAAACTGTTTTTTGACGCCTTTTTTGCCATCGTATCCTCCTTGTTTATGGTATATGCTTCAACTCATGTTTGGTAGCTTAGCAGAAACCGCTTTGGTGTCAAATTAATAGCATGGGGTATGGCTCAGGAGAATCAAAGGTTTTTTCGTTGTTTTCTTGCAATCTCTAACCCCCACATTATAATTTCTTAGCGTTGTGCGCTTTTCAAACCGTTTTAATATAGGTACAATATTCAAACCGTGGTCAAGGAGCGTGATATGATGCAAACGACATGCTTGGTTTTCGGGTTAATCATTTTCTTCTGTGTCGGCCCCGGCCCCACGGCGCGGGCACAAGACGCCCAGGCCATCGTACAGGCCAGTTTCGATTATTGGCGGGGCACGGCCTCCGTCGCCGTGGTGGAAATGATCATTCATCGTCCGGACTGGAATCGGCCCATGACCATCAAGGCCTGGACTGAAGGACGATCCGACAGCCTCATCGTGATCATCGCCCCCTCCAAGGACAAGGGCAACGGCACCCTCAAGCGGGGCAAGGAGATGTGGATGTACAACCCCAAGGTCAATCGAGTGATCAAGATCCCCCCCTCCATGATGTCCCAGGCCTGGATGGGTTCGGACTTCTCCAATGACGACCTGGCCAAGTCCGACAGTATCCTCGATGACTACACCCATACGCTGGTGGACACCGAGACCCATGAGGATAAGAAGGTGTACGTGATCAAATCGATGCCGAAGCCGACTGCGCCGGTGGTGTGGGGGATGCAGCGTCTCAAGATCAGGGAGGATCACATTTTGTTGCAGGAGGAGTTCTACGATGAAGACCTCACCCCGGTCAAGGTCATGACCGGGTCGCAGATCCAGATGATGGGGGGGAGGCTGTTTCCCACGGTATGGAGGATGCAGAAGGCCGATGTCGAGGACGAGTATACCGAGTTGACCTACCGGGAACTCGAATTCAGGGATGACCTGCCCGATAACCTCTTTACCCTTTCCAACTTGCGGAACCCCAGGCGGTAGGTGCGCATGTCCATGGATCTCACAATGGCGTGGCGGAATATCTGGCGGCACCCGAGGCGGGCCATCTTGACCATGGCCGCCATCGCCTTCGCCACCGTGCTGTTGGTTTTTATGTTGTCGTGGCAATTCGGCTCCTATGACACCATGATCAATGCTGCGGTAAAGGTCCACACCGGACACCTGCAGGTGCAGGCCGCGGGATACCACGAGCAACAGGACATGCACCTCGTGGTGGCCGATCCAACTGCGGTCAGTCGCATTCTGGAAGGAATTCCAGAAGTGGTTGCCCATACTGCTCGCGCCACCGCCTTTTCCCTGGTCTCTTCCAAAGAGCGGACCTCTGGCGTTGCCGTCAGGGGAATCGATACGGCACGGGAGGCGCAGGTAACTACCCTGAAGCAGTTGATCCGCCAGGGGAGTTATCTCGCCGACGGTGACGCTGCTCAGGCCCTGGTGGGGGGGCTCCTGGCCAAGAATTTACGCGTGGGGGTGGGCGAGGAATTGGTCCTCTTGGGCCAGGGACGCGACGGCTCCATCGCAGCCACTGCGGTCCAGGTCAAGGGGATCTTCCGGTATGGCCAGGACGAATTCGATCGCAACTTCATTTATTTGCCTCTCCCCTATTTTCAAGAGGTCTATACCATGAGGGGGGGCGTCCATGAGGTGGTCGTCCTCTGTGCATCTCTGGAGGCAGTGCCGAGGGTTAAGCGGGCCGTGGCGAGTGCCATCGACACGATCGACACACAGGAGAATTTAGTGGTCTTGGATTGGATGGAGCTCATGCCCGGCCTGATCCAGAGCATCAAGATGGACCTGATCAGCGGGTTCATCTTTTATATTATCTTAATCGTCGTGGTGGCCTTCAGTATATTAAATACCTTCCTCATGGTCATCTTCGAGCGGACCAGGGAGTTCGGCGTCTTTATGGCCCTGGGCACGACGCCGGGGCGGTTGACGAGGTTGCTGCTGTTTGAATCGACGACCCTGACCCTGTTGGGCACCGCTCTCGGTATCCTTGCCGGCAGCCTGGTGACCTGGTATTTCCAGGTGCATGGGATCGTCATCTCCGGCACCTCAGAGATGTTGCGTCAGTACGGGTTGCCTGAACGGATGTATCCCCAACTCTCACTCCTTTCCATCGCCGTCGGCGCGGGTTTGGTGTTGATCATCACCTTGATGACCGCACTCTATCCGGCCCTGAAGGTCCGGCGCCTGCGCCCGGTGGAGGCGATGAGGGCGGTATAAATGTATCAGTGATCAGTGATCGGTAATCAGGTCATCATTCAATGCGTAATAGTATAGAGAGGGATTTTTCATGTTTTTGCAATTAGGATGGCGGAACATCTGGCGCAACCGCCGCAGGACCCTGGTCATCTTGACGGCGGTCGTCATCGGGGTCTGGAGCATGATCTTCTTGGGCGCCCTCATGCGGGGGATCGCCGACCAGTTCGTCCGCAACGGCATCGCCACCCTCACCGGGCATGTCCAGGTGCACGAGAAGGGGTACCGAAGCGATCCGGCCGTCCAGAACAGCATAGAAAATCCTGCCCGGGTGGAGGCCGCCCTCACCGC
>Ga0307421_1001709_pt1 | contig 12943 bp, 14 predicted proteins | sample SalMarWE160270MG_FD_202163 | JGI IMG/M metagenome (GOLD analysis project Ga0307421, IMG submission 202163) | Salt marsh sediment microbial communities from the Plum Island Ecosystem LTER, Massachusetts, United States - WE1602-70 | ecosystem: Environmental > Aquatic > Marine > Intertidal zone >...
ATAAACGTTTTTGCGAAACCTGTTTTAGAATTAAAAAAGAAATCTTATGGTCCCCAAGGAATGATGGGTACATTGAAGATGAACCGTTAAAATTTTGGTTACAGCGGTTTATCTTATTTCATAAGATGTCAGGTTTCACAGATTTTTACCGCAAAAAATATGAACCCAGAAACTCAACAAGAGGAAGGAGAGCAGTTTGGTTCTTACAGACTTCCTTTACCCCGGAGAAACAATAGTGTTTCAGAGCGGCAAGATTGAAAGCCTTAATGACAATTTTTTCTTTTACATAACTGATCAGCGAATACTGCTTCATAGACGACGGGGAGTTTTGTTCAAAAAGGACAGAATCATCGCAGAGAGAATCGAGAACATTCGGACAATGCAATACGGTGAAAGGGGCATATTTCGAAGGAGAGGCGTTTTGCGCATCGAAACGTTAAGCAAGAAAATGGATCCCATAGTAGGAAAAGTGGCGGATGTAAAAGCCATATGGCAAGAAATGCAGAAATATATCAGAAAAGACCCGCCTATTTAGACTGAACGAAAATGACCTCTAGGTTAGACACATCAAATAGCGGATAGAAATTATTCCCTTCTGAATCCAAGAAATAGGCCGAAGACAAGATTGACTATGAATGGAATGTGCGCAAATAGGGGAGTGAGCAGGTTTAGCGCTGGATTAACGGCGTTAACGAGGCTTGACGCTGTTTCGGATAGCCCGCTGTAATCTACGTTGATTACATCTGTGTAAGCCAAAAATATTAGAGAAAAAACAACCACCCCGACAATCAAGGCAACTTTAATGACTTTTCTCATGGCATAGCCTATCAAAAATCCGCCGATTCCACCTATGCAGAGCTGAAAAAGGATGTGAGTAAACGACTCGCTAAGTGTCAGAGTCAGCATTCCATTTTTCTCTACGCTCTACGCATCTAATAACATTAACCATTAACTGAGAAGTGTGAAGCTTTTTGGCTGACAAGCGTATGAATTTGGAATTAGATTATTTCTTATTAACGTATAGATGAAAAACAAAAAATCTGTTTGTGGTTGGATCGTTCAATATTCAAATTTAAATGAAAGCTGGTTTAGGAGGTATGTGCCATTGAAACTCAAGGACGTGATGATTGAAGACACAATAACTGCGGATGAGAAAGCAACCGTAAAGTAGACTGTGCACTATTTCAACTGCATTAAATCGATATTTATACGAGTAACAGTTTCCCAATGGTGAGAGAAATCACAGTCATTAACCATTAAAAGAATATTTGGAGGTCAAGCTATTTTGTCATGTATGGACTCTGTAACTGTTGTATTTTCTGCACGTGGACATGAGAACATAGAGGCAACCCACAAGACGACTTTCGAGGTCACAAAAGAGGCGACTCTTATGAAGCAGGGCGACTGCATAATAGCTGTGGAATCAACGAAAGCTGCAGCGGATTTGCCATTCGAATTCAAAGAAGCCGCAAGAAAAGAGGGAGCGCAAATAACAGTAACGATCGAGGCAGGCGAACTAAGGGAGATAGTGAAGGCGAAAGGAAGCCCGCAGTTACAGTTTATGCACCCCACGGATTTAGTGGTGAGAAAGAGCGGTTATGTGTGTGGTCGAACGTTAGCGATTGGGGCAGACAAGGCTGCCAGCGACTTTTCAAGAAAGCTTGTTGAAAAACTGAAAGACCCCAGTCAAGAGATTGCAGTCACGTTAGCTGTGGAAAATTATTGAATTTCAGCGTCCACAACCACCTGCCAAGTGTAAGGAGCAACCTCTCGGACTGTCTTCGCTAAGAGGATTTTCTTTACTTTTCTGTTGTTTCGGTTCACGGCTTCGGTTAACCGAACTTTAGCTGTTTCCAGCGGGTCTGAAACCTTCGCGAAATCATAATAATGCATAATACCGCCATCTGCTTTGAGGGCTTCGCAGGCTACATCCACAAATTCTAATGCAGTTTCCGGCAGGTTCATGATTACTCGATCAGCTTTCCCAGATAACTGTTCTCTGACCACTTGCCTGGCGTCGCCAAGAACTGGAACAACCTGTTTTTCTGCACGGTTCATGGCAACGTTTCTTTTCAGGAGAGATACAGCATCTGGGTTCACGTCAACTGCGTAGACCCGCACATTTTCGTGTTTTTTTGCGATTGGAATGGCGAAGGGTCCAACTCCAGCGAACAGGTCAACAATTGTTTCTCCGTCTTTTGCCTGTGAAGCAACTCGGTTGTGTTCGCTAGAGAGTCTTGGAGAGAAGTAGGCTTTGGCAACGTCGACATGATACATGCAACCATACTCTCTGTAGACAGTGGCAGTTTTCTCGGCTCCAGCTATGACTTCAAAGTCTCTTAGGCGGTAAACTCCTTCAACAGCACCAGACTTGGCTAGAACCGTGCTCGTCTGCTTGTGTGCCTTCAGTAATGCTTCGCCAACAGTCTTTTTGTGGTCCCCAAGCTCTGGGGGAATTTCGATGATTGCTATGTCACCTACAAAATCTATGGCTCGGGGAACGCTCGCTAAAAGATGGGGAGGCAGTTTTTCCGCGAGCAAATCAAGGGGTGTGAAATGGCGTTTCTTCCGCTCAGGAAAGTTATGAACGGAGATTTCGAATTCGGGTATGTTCTTCTCGAATTTCTTGAGAATGATGGGAAGTGGTTCATGAATTAATGGTATGTAAAGGCAGTTGTCGATTTGCTGAACCTTTAGTTTGCGGTTAAAGAGATTAAGTTCCCTGACTAGACGAATGGCTTGTTCACCCAAGTTTTTTGGAACCTTTAAGCAGGTTACTTCCGGCACTGTTTCTCACAAACTAATAGGTAAAACAGCACTTAAATTCGTAGAGTAATAACAGCCATAATCTAGCGTATTCATTTCAGGTTTATTTAGATAAAGAAGCGGGCCCGAGGGGAATTGAACCCCTGACCTACGGGTTAAGAGCCTCAACCTAGTCCCGCAGGACCAGTCCGCCGCTCTGCCTTGCTGAGCTACGGGCCCACCCAAAAGGCACCATCCTATTGTGAAAACAGTTACCCTAATATTTATTGTTCTCAAAGAATGTAAGATAAATGGGAACGAAAAGGCTTATGTCCCATTTGAGGCTTGAGACCTACGCCCACAGAAACAGAAAAGGCAATCACCACACTGGAACAAGAAAATAGAGAACTAAAAAACCAAATTGAAAGATTAGAAACCATAATGCAAAAAATGTACCAAAAGGTGTTCCATGAAGAAATTGTAAAAGAAGACGAAAAATGGGAAAAAGAACACCCAGAACACTTTGAACAAATCGAACAAATGTATGAACAACATAAAGAAATGTGTAGAAACGAAGAAGAGTATTTAGCAAAACACCCCGAAGAGCGCAAAAGACGAGAGGAAGAAGCGAAAAAACAAGCGGAAGAATATGAGAAATATTTGGAAGGACATGAAGCAGAGTTTGAAGAGGAATTTAAACAGGCAGAAGAACAAAGTATACGATGGGATGAACGAAGAAAAACACTAAAAGAACTTCAAGATAGAGAACTAAGAGACATTATAAAAAAAGTCCAAAAAGCCAAAAAAATAACGCATACATCTCCAACTGTGCCAACTCTTGACGGCAGCCTCGAAGCTCGCTCAGGATTATTTTTCGGCGGATACGTGCGGTTTTTTTACTAGAGTTGCCTCGGTGTCACGGCTTCGCTCACACATTGTTCCTAGCTGACAGGTAATCTAGAGAACACAGGTATCAAGCCACGCTGGAACATGGTTCGCTCAGCCTAAACAGCCTCGCCAATTCGCTCGGCAACCTCGGCACTCGTAAAAAAACCTACAACTTTAATGCGTTTTCAAGGAATGGTTTAATCATGAAGTTGAGATTCCAAGAATAAATGTATGTTTTACAGGTTTTTGGTTATCGATTTTTAATGGGAACAAATTTGGTTCCGTATGCACCAATATAGCGTGATATTGGACGGAGGAGAATCAAATCTGAGTATTGTTCCCGTATGTGGCCGGTCCACCCCGTTATTCGGCTTGACGCAAAAAACAGAGTGAAGAATTCTTTGGGAATGTCCAGTGCGTTCAGAACGATAGCAGCATAAAAATCTACGTTTGGAAAAATTTTTTTCTTTTTGTGAACAACTGCTTGAATCTTTCTGCATCTATAGTATAGGTCCATTCGATTGGTGCGTTGACATAAGGATTTACTCACTTTTCTAAGGTGTCTTGATCTAGGGTCATTTACTACATAGATTCTGTGACCGAATCCCATTATCTTTTTACGGTCAAATAACATTCCTTGTATGTAAGCTTCTACTTCTGCAAGGTTGTTAACGTCAAGTACCATGTTCATCACTCTCTCGCTAGCTCCACCATGCAGTTTGCCTTTGAGTGTTCCAATTGCGGAGGTTAATGCTGAGTACATATCTGACAAGGTGCTAGCTGTCACACGAGCAGCGAAGGTAGAAGCGTTGAGTCCGTGATCTGCATGCAGAATCATGTAACGTTCAATTGATTCTTTTTCTGCTTCATCTGCGGTTTTTCCTCGGAACATATATAGAAAGTTTTCAGAAAATCCGTATTCTTTCTTTGGATGCACAAGCTCTTGTTTGTTCCTCACTCGATGAATAGTTGCCACTAACGTAGGGACTTTTGCTATTAAGCTTAGGGCTCTTCGCTTGTTAGCTGATTCAGAATCGTCATTGAGGTTAAGGTCATATTCTGCAAGATGTGAGATTTCGGTTCGTAATATTTCCATTGGATGACTACTTTTTGGGGCATTCGTAATACTTTGGATTATTTGTTTGGGTATTTTCATCTCGGAAATGAGTGATGATCGGATAACATCTAGCTCGCTTTGGTTAGGAAGTCTCTTGTACAAGAAAAGATGAACCACTTCCTCATAGCATACTCGTCCGAGGAGACGATCAATGTCATATCCAACATAATAAAGTGCACCAAGAGGATCAACAAAACTAAGTTGAGTTTCGCAAGCGGCAACATCTCTCAAGCCGCGAACATACTCTTTTTCATAGGACATTCTCAAATTCAACTCGAGTATTTTTGTTCCAAGTCAAGTTCAATATAGGAGATGCAGTATTTCAGCCAGAATAACTATTGAAAAAAGCTAAAACGGTTATTACTGTTCTGCCCTTTCTATGAAAACCTGACTGCTGGCTCTCGTTACACAAGTCAGCCTTATTAGTTTTTGTACGTGCGCGTGTGCGGATTTTCTGTGTGAGGTAGAGAGAGAAGGCTAAAATTTAACCCTAGTATATTTATTTGATTCGAGAAATTTTTCTACTGATGTTATCTGTTCATTATTGATTTTACTAAACCAAACGTCTTTTTTGAGCCTTATGACATCGGCAGGAACAAAACCACAACAATAGTTAGATGTATTCTTGGATGATTTCTCCCTTTAGAGTGGTTTGTTGTGTTTTGTGGTTTGAGTTATGCTTAGTCTTTATCAAGTCACCTCGTTTTGGTTATATTGTAGTGACAATTTAGACATTCGTAGAACGACCGTCTATGACCTTTTTCCTTCTTTTCCATCATTTCTGAATCACATTTAGGGCACTTCATTTTTGCATTTCCGCTCACAAAATTTCGTTATACTCTTCATGTATTTTCTCCTCTATAAACATATTAAAAAAATCGAACGTTGAAGAAGATTTTGATTAAAAGATTTGAAGAAAAATGACAAAAATTAACCTAAAAAAAGGTTTCCAACATCTAACGACATATTATGTTTCTTTGGAATAGTAATCACCCTCATCATAGCTGATATTCAGGTCAACTTTCAACCAAGGATATGGAGCTACCGATCCCAATTCTGGAAATAAACCTGACTGCTTCCAAAACAGAACTCTACTAAGAAAAGATGCCCAATTTCTGATACAAAATGGATACACCATAATTTACAATACATTTTTTTGTGATTGAAGAATGTAGAGGTAATGGGAGCGGAATGCTTTGAACGAGTTAGTCTTCGTGGGATTAGGATTGTACGACGAAAAAGACATTTCCATCAGAGGACTTGAGGAGCTGAAAGAGGCGGACGCAGTTTTTGCCGAATTCTACACAAGCCTGATGCCCGGACTCTCAATCCGGAAACTTGAGGAGATGATAGGGAAGGCGGTTAAGGTTGTTTCGCGAAGAGTCTTAGAGGAGGAGGAGGGACAACAACTTTTTGAAGCGGCTAAGAAGGGAAAAGCCGTTTTCTTGGTTCCAGGAGACCCCTTGATTGCCACAACTCATGTGGATTTGCGGATAAGCGCAGAAAAGCATGGAATCAAAACCCGTGTGATACATGGCGCCTCTGTTGTTTCGGCGGTCAGGGGGATTTCTGGGTTGCAGAACTACAAGTTTGGAAAGGCGGTTACGATACCGTTTTCTGAGCAGGGTTTTGTCTCCGAAACCCCATACAATGTTATTCGAGAAAATAAGAAAATGGGGCTGCACACCATGTGCTACTTAGACATAAAAGCTGAGGAGCAGAGATACTTGACCATCAAGGAGGCGCTACAGACGCTTCTAGAACTGGAAAAACTGAAGAAAGAGCAGGTTATCACGTCAAGAACCCTAGTCGTCGGAGTAGCGAGAGCAGGTTCAATCGAGCCAGCAGTTAAGGCAGGCTACTTGGAAGAAGTGATGAACCATGATTTCGGTGCTCCTCCGCACACGCTCATTTTTCCGGGTAAACTACATTTCATGGAAGCCGAAGCCCTCATAACCCTTGCAGATGCACCTGAAGAAGTTAGGGAGATGGCTGAATGAAGATAGATGAGCTGGTTACAAAGTATATTCGGGGCGCTGAACGCGTGGTCCAAGAAATCGGGAGGCTACCAGAAGATGTGCACCTCAACGAAGAGGAGGCGAAGACAGTTTTTGACTGGGCTAAACGTTATTTGGAGGACGCAAAGTATTATCAGAAGGAAGGAAAACTGGAAACAAGCCTCACTTCAGTTGCCTATTGTGAGGGACTGCTGGATGCTCTGCGACTATTAGGAGCTGTGGAGTTCTCATGGTGAAAAAAAAGAAAAAAAGAGTCGTGCTGGCTTCGGGAACCTTTGACCTGCTTCACCTAGGACATGTGAGATTTCTGGAAGAAGCAAAAAAAGCTGGAGGCAAAGACGCAGAGTTGATTGTTATAGTTGCTAGAGACAGCACTGTTAAAGCAAGGAAAGGAAAAAACCCTGTCATGCCGGAGGATCAGCGGAGAGCGCTTGTTGAGTCACTGAAGGTGGTTGACGAGGCGATTTTGGGTTTGGAGGATTTCAGCATAGACAAGGTGATTGAAAAGATAAAACCGGACGTAATAGCCGTGGGTCACGATCAAGATGGGATAGAAAGGGAAGTGCTGAAAGCAATAGAAAAAAGAAAAGTTGCCATTGAAGTTGCTAAGATCGGAAGATTCGGAAAGAGAGAACTGGACAGTTCCTCAAAAATCGTGAGAAAGATTATAGAATCATTCAACAAATAAAAAATAGATTAGGGTAAAATCAGGATCTCCACTTTCACCTTGTTCCCGTCTTTCAGTTTCAGGCGGCTTCGAAGAAAAAATGGAGAAACAATCTCCAGCACGGATGATCCGTAATGGCTTCTTAGAGCATAGATGATGGCACCCTTCTCTTTGTTGTTTATTATTGCCGGGTAGCATTTCACGGGACCAAAAGTTCTAGACTCGTCCTCAAAGCCTTCAAGTTCTACGGCTGGATAGGCTTCGAGTTCTGACAGGGATTTTATGTCATATTCTGTTGTCAGCTTGAGATTAAGGGTGCCTGGATAAGGATCAAAACCGAGCTTTTCCATAAACTGCTTCCGATACCCTTCTTTGGTTACGTAATAGGCTCCCTCCCCCAACCCAGTGAACAGAGTGCCCTCCAAAGTTACTGATGGGGGATACGCTGACTCAAATATCAAGCGCAACTCAGAGTACAGTTTCTTTAACTCAGAGACTCCTTGGCTAGTGATTTTCATCAAGCAGCCTTCCGGAGTTATGGTTCGTTTGATCCACCCCATCTTCTCCAAGTTGATGAGGTGTCTGGATGCTGTCTGCTGGGACGCTCCGATCTTTTCGGCTAGATATTCCGTGGAGACCTTAACAGTTCGGCTGGAAGCACCCAACTCCGCTAACTTGTAGAGAGTAAAGAAGAGCTTCCAAGACGTTAAATCAAATTTCAGCGGGTCCACGTTAATCGCCTATTTCTGAGGAGGGAAAAACGGTCTATTATCATATTTCACATAATTAGTTAAATGATGGGTCTGTATCACCATGTTTTCCCTCTTAGATTCCTGTTATCATGGTACTCATCCGAGAGTAGATACAGGAAAGAGATATTAAATCTTTCATCTTTGACTGGTACCTTCTGGGTCATATTATCTGACCAAGAGAAACTACATTAAAACCGTCTAGTTTGGTACTTCTAAGATAAATGGTCGGACTCGCTGACCAATTAGCAAACTTTGAATGTACAAGAGATAATCTAATGTTACTGTTTTCTGTTTAGAGGAGAAAAAGTAAAGAATTCATACCGCATAATCTAGTTGTCCGCAACACTTATATATTTTTGTGCATTATCTAATAAATATAAATTGTGCATAGACACAAAAATAGAGGTGAAATAATTATGCCAAGAGGAGATAGAACAGGACCAGGTGGCACAGGACCCATGACAGGAAGAGGAGCAGGATACTGTGCAGGTTACCCGGTTCCCGGATATGCGAATCCCGTAGGCGGATATGGACGGGGATTTGGTAGAGGACGCGGTAGAGGCTTCGGCAGAGGAGGGGGTAGAGGTTTTGGCAGAGGACAACTTGTTTACCCACAACCCGTAGTAGTTCAACCTGCTTACCAGCCAGCATATCAGCCAGCAGCACAACCACAGACGCCAGAACAAGAAATTGCTGCCTTAGAGAACTATCAGAAAAGTTTGGAAGCAGAAAAAGCAGACCTTGAACAAGAAACGGGCGGCGTCAAAGCTAGAATCGAAGAGTTAAAAGCAAAACGCGAAAAGTAAACACACAGCAAGCAGGAACGTGAACTCAACGACCAGCAGAAGACATAATCAGGGAGAGGCGAATTTTTTTGGTAAATCTTAGGATAGCCATTGCAACAAACGGAAAAGATTGCTTAGAGGATGTTGTATCAAACGTTTTCTTGGCCACTATCAGGTTCTTCGACCGATGAGAAATTTCACATTTAGAATTCTTCAGCATCTTTTCTATGTTTTTTGGAGGTAACTTAATCTGCATGAAAACATTCTTCTTCATTACTATGCCTAACTTTTAATACGAACGCTTATTTGGCGTTACTTCTTCTCCTTGGGCGCGAAAGATGAAAGTTAACATTCGATCGGATAGTCAAAATATTTATTGTATGGATTCTCCAACTCCATCATTTGTTTTATAGTTAGATTTTCAAAATATCTTCTGAATGACCTCATCGAATTGTTATGAGCAGAAATCGCAACATTGACTTTCTCCCTTTTCATTAAGCTTAGCAAATCTTTCACGAAAGATAGAACCCTTTTTTCAACCATTTTTATTGATTCACCTCCGGAAGGAGAAACATCATATGATCTGTGCCAAAGGTCAAATTGTCTTTTACCGTATTTTTTAATTACAGTTTTGTGATATTTTCTCTCAAGGTCTCCGTAAGACCTTTCGATCATTCTATCATCAACTATAACTTTCTTGCATTCGGGGTGATGTTTCAAAACTATTTTCAGACTATTCGACGAACGAGAAAGACTCGTCTTAAATGCTATTTGAAAGGTTTTCTCTTTCAGTATTTCAGATATCAAATTGGCTTGTTCTATTCCTTTAGGGGTTAATCTCGAATTTACCCATCCAGTGAATCTTTTACTCCTGTTAAAATTGGTTTCACCGTGCCTGAAGATGTAAATATGGATTTTCATAGCGCATTCACGTTAATTATCTCACTCTCATTCCTTTGTGCTTTCCATATAACTTCTGCGCGCGCAACTCAGCCAAGCTGCTACATTATTTTATTATTGATTGTACTCTGCCGACTTTGCCGTCTGCAAGTCGTACCTTGATTCCGTGGGGATGAGTTGAGCTGCTGGTGAGGACATCCTTGACGATACCCTCGGTTAATTTACCGCTCCGCTGATGCTGCTTCAAGACGATTTTTACGCGGATACCCAGCTTGATTTGGCGCCTCTGCTGATTAGGTTGCATTTCCAGTTATACGTGCTTCACTGCTTATAGCTCGTTCGCACGAACACATGTGATTCAAACTATGGTTGCCCTGTGGGTAACCATTTCTCCCTGAAACTATGGTTATCCCTAGTAACCATTTATTCTACTAATCTTTCTTCAAACGAAGCGAGAAATGTGGGGACAAAATTTTAATCCCAAAAAAAGGGAATGTTACGGGTGACATCGCCAGCGGGGTCTCAATCCATGCTAGACCACGGACCTTTTTGAAGAACTACTCCAATACGAGGTTTTTCACATACGTTTCCACAAAGACTTAGGTCACACTTACTCAAACACCCACTCATTATTTTCTGATCATTAATAAAAAATGTAGAATATTGCTCAAAAAATAATAACGGACAAATTGAGATGCGCGCCAATCCCAGTTTTCGGAAAATTCATCCTTGATCAATAGTCTTTTTTATATAAGGGCATTCAGTGTTAATGCAGAAATAGGATGCGCTTAAACCAGATGACTTCTATGCGAATTGCACTCATGAGCATACTGCTGCTGTTGCTGGTACTATCAGCTTCTGCTGAGACAGTAAGCGCGCAAACAACAACCTCTCAATATTGGGTCTCTGCGAATCCTGCAACATCAAGCTCAATTATTTATGGAACTGTCGGAAAAAATTGGAGTCTCCCCTTTCAAGCCGTTTGGAATTACGGCGGCAGTTCAGGAAAAGTCGTCGAGAACGCAAATGTCACAGTGGAAGTCAAAACAAATGATGGCGTGGCTATAGAAAATATTTCTCAGATAACAAATGCTACGGGATTTGCCACATTCTATTACTCCTCTTCAACCCCCACTGTCCTAGTTTTTACACCAATCACGTTGGTTACGCAGGATAAAATGGAATATAACGCAAGTCTTTTTGAAAATGGACAAAGCACTCTTTACGGCCTGCAGTCAAAATCGGTCACTGTCTATTGGGACACTTTCGACGTGTCATTGGTCAGAACTGATACGAATACTCAAGGAGTCACGAAAGTATCGGTCAATGTAACTTATTTGCTGGTGCCTGCAGAAGGTTTAACCTTGTCTAACTCCTCTTCTTCAGAGCAAGACGTTTTTCCCAAGATTGCTCATGGAGTAAACGTGACCATTAACGGTGTCAAAGCTGAAGAAACTTCGGTGTTTGGCGTCTACACAGCAAGCTTTTCCACGTGGTTGCCCACTGCATACGTATTCGTAGGGATTTCACGGGAGGAGTGGCTTCCAGCCCACAGAGGATTCAGTTTTTTCCACAATTCTAATGCAACTATCTGGGCACCAGCTGTAATAATTTCTTTAGCCTGTGCTGTTGTGTTGTTGGCGTTTTATCTTGCTGTTTTCAGGAAAACAAAGGGCACTGTCCTGTTTGACGGTGCAAGGTTTCCGATTATCGGAGGAGTGTTGTTGGCACTTGCTTCTTTCATAAGCCTTTACTGGGGAGTCGTTGGGTTTGACAGCACTCTACATGGGTTTGATTGGACATTGTTAGTAGCTTGTGAGTTGCTTTCCTTTGGGTTTGGAATTGCGGGCAGCATCATGTCTTTGAAGAAGAGGAAACAAGCTTTAGCCATATTTGCCGTATGTGCTCCCATGTTAACAAACGTAATCGCCATCAAAGCTGCACTTGATGTTTACCAGTTAGCGACGCCTTGGCTGATTATGGTGCCGTCATTTGTCATTTCTGTGCTTACTGGTATCTTTATCGCAAATTCAGATGAACATTTCCTAAATTAGTGATTCCCGACTGCAAGGGCACGCTGATAATACTTTTTAATTAGAGAAAACATAGCTGCATTTTTTCTGAGGAAAGGCAAACTGCCTATTATAAGTAACCCGAAACCGCAAGTTCACTCACATGCCCTTTTGCAGGCGCTCAACTTCTTTCACAGCTTTTATGGCTACTTCGATCATGTCGTCGTCAGGCTGTCTTGTCGTTAAATGTTGAAGAGCCAAACCCGGCGCCACCAAGACTCTCATGATTCTCGAGTTTCTGTACTTGTCGCTGAGTTTCAAAAGCTCGTAGGAAACAGCGCTAATGACGGGAATGAGAACAATTCTGTAGGCTAGCCTCACAAAATAGGTAGAACTTGGCATAAGCGAGAAAAACAGAATGCTGATTAACGTGACTATAAGAAGAAACGATGTTCCGCACCTAGCATTGAAACGAGAGTATTTTCTGGCGTTTTCAACGTTCAACTCAACTCCAGCCTCATAGGCGTTAATGGCTGTGTGTTCTGCGCCGTGATACTGGAATATCCGTTTGAAATCTCCGACCAAAGATACGGCAGCAAGGTACACTAAAAGGAAGCTGAGGCGAACTATTCCCTCAACAACATTGAAGAGCACTCCTCCCCCGAAATTCAGGAGAGACGTCAAGAAAAAAGGTGTTACACTAAACAGGAGAATCGATAACCCTATGGAAAAAGCAACGACCACAGCGATTTCTATAGAGCTAAGAACCTCTTCCTCATTTTCATCTTCGCCAAAAGCGGCGTTTGCGGAAAAATAGATGCCCTTGATTCCCGAGTACAGAGTTTCAAACAGAGCTAGGATGCCCCTCAAGAATGGAAGTTTCAGGAAACTGTATTTTTCAGACAGGGAATGCAGTTCTTCGGTTTTTGTCACTATTTCGTTGTTTGGCTGCCGCACACATACTACCATATGGTCTTTGGAGCGCATCATCACTCCTTCCATTACTGCTTGTCCGCCAAAAGCCAATGACGGTTCTTTCTTTTCCTTATTGGTTAGTCT
>Ga0307421_1001710_pt1 | contig 12935 bp, 15 predicted proteins | sample SalMarWE160270MG_FD_202163 | JGI IMG/M metagenome (GOLD analysis project Ga0307421, IMG submission 202163) | Salt marsh sediment microbial communities from the Plum Island Ecosystem LTER, Massachusetts, United States - WE1602-70 | ecosystem: Environmental > Aquatic > Marine > Intertidal zone >...
TTATCCCACGGGGGATCGCGGCCCTGGGCTACACCCTCCAACGCCCTACCGAAGATCGATATCTCATGACCAAATCCGAGCTCATCGACAAGCTCACCACCCTGCTCGGGGGGAGGGTGGCGGAGGAATTGACCTTTGATGAGGTATCGACCGGGGCGCAGAACGACCTCGTCAAGGCCACCGACATCGCCCGCAGCATGGTGAAGGAATACGGCATGAGCGAGTCGATGGGGCTGGTGGCCTTTGAACGAGATCGACTGTCTCCCTACCTCCAGACCACGCCGTTTTCTTCCTCCCCGGAGTACAGCGAAGAGACCTCTCGTGAGATAGACGCGGAGATCAAGAGGATCGTGGATGAGGCCCACCAGCGCGCCAGAAAGATCCTCACCAAAAAGAAAAAAGTCCTTGATAAGGTGGCGCAGATCCTCTTGGAGAAGGAGGTCATCCGGGGGGACGAGCTCACGCGGCTCGTCTCCGAGGCAACCTGATATGCCCCGCAGCCCCGTCCCCGCCCTCCTCTCCCGGGTTGTGGGGACTATCCGTTGCCACCACATGTTGGAACCCCGCGACCGTATCGGGGTAGCGGTGTCCGGAGGGGTCGATTCGGTGGTCCTCTTGGACGTGCTGGCGAGCTTGAGGAATGAATTCCACCTTGCGTTGACCGTGCTCCACCTCAATCACGGGATGAGGGGGGAGGAGGCCCGCAGAGACCAGCGATTTGTCCAGGCGTTGAGCACGCAATACGCCCTCCCTTACGTTGACCACGAGGTCGATTGCCCCCGCTATAGAAAGGAGCACTCCCTCTCCCCCCAGGCGGCGGCCCGGGAGCTGCGGTATCGTTTTTTCGAGGAGGCCATAGCGACCCACGATCTGGATAAGGTGGCCATAGGCCAGACCGCGGATGACCAGGCCGAGACCGTCCTGATGAGGCTCATCAGGGGCGGGGGGACACGGGGGCTCAAGGGGATACCCCCTGTCAGGGGAAGATACGTCCGCCCCCTGATCGAGGTATGGCATGAAGAGCTCCTGGCATACGCCCGGCACCAGGGGCTCTCGTTTGTCCAGGACAGCTCCAACCTCAAGAAGGACTATCTCCGGAACCGGGTCCGTCATGAGCTCCTGCCGGCCTTGCAGGATTATAATCCCGCTATCAAAGAACGGCTCCTGCACCTGGCCCAGGTGCTGGGCGAGGATGAGGGTTATCTCCAAGGGTTGACCGATGAGGCGGCCACGGGGATCGTATTCGGGGACCAAGGGTGCTCCATCCCCGTCCCCCATCTCCTCTCCCTCCCGCCGGCCCTGCAGCTCAGGGTCCTGCAGCGCGCCTTTGCCGGCCTTTCCTCAGGGGGTGTGCTCGAATACCCCCATGTCAAGGGCATCAGAGACCTGATCCAGGGGGGCGGGGGGAGCAAACGGCTCGCCCTCCCCGGGGGCTATTGGGCACAAAGGATCTACGACACCCTCCTCCTGGAAAAAGGAGAGGAGATATCAAAAGGGGTAGAGAGGGCAATTGACCTCGCCGTTCCGGGCAGAACAGGGCTCAATGGATTCGATTGGGAAATAGAGGCGGTTGTGTCCGACAGACGGGCCTCGCCCCGGCCGGACCCTGAAGCGGCGTACCTCGACTACCATCAACTGACCTTCCCCCTCCGGGTACGGTCCTTCCGGCCCGGCGACAGGTTCATACCGCTGGGTATGGAAGGCCACAAGAAACTCAAGGCGTTTTTTATCGATCTGAAGATCCCCCGTGAGGAACGGGTGAAGATACCGGTGGTGGTCTCGGGCGATGCGATCTGCTGGGTGGGTGGGTGGAGGATCGACGAGCGATTTAAGGTCGGGAAGGATACCAAAAAGGTCCTGAAGCTGACCATGAAGAGGCTATAGGGAATCCTCCTGAGCGTCTGTACCTACGCCGCCCCCTTCTTCCTCCATGGCCTCCTCCACCATCTGGTCGAAATCCTCCCCCACATCCTCCCCCAATTCTTTGCCCATCCGCTTCATCCAGCGGGCCATGGAGCGGGGATCGTTTTCATCGACGTCGCCGAGGTGGGAGGGATCGGCCAGGCGCTCCATCCGGTCTTCATCCGAGCGCACATAAGCGACCCTGGAGATGAGTTTGGTGAGCCGGGTCCCGCCGCACCCTTTGCACGCGGGGCGGAATTCATCCGTCTTGAGGACTAAGAAGGTCGAACGCCGTCCGCAATCGTTACACTGATACTCATAAATGGGCATGTCGCGTTCCTTCGGCCCTGGTTTGCTCCGGAATGTTGCGCGCTATGAGCTGCGTTCAGCCTTGTGCCGCTTACAGGCTCCGCTTCTTGCCTCGGATGTTCCTCCGGCTCCCCTTTGGCTTTGATTTTTTGTATCCGCCGTGCCTGGATGGCGGCGGTCCCCCCGGAGTAGACCGCAGGCGATCTTCGGCCTCTGTGACACGAAGTTTCCGGCCATTGAACTCGTAGTCATTGAACTTCTCGACAGCGTCTGCAACAGCCGCCTCCTCCGTGAACGTTACAAAAGCGAATCCCCTCAGGCGACCGGTGATCCGGTCGGCTGGCAGAAACACCTCGGTAACGTGTCCCACCTCCGAAAACAGGGATGCGAGTTCGTTCTGGGTTGTATCAAAACTGAGGTTTCCGACAAAGACCTTTGAGCTGATGGTGTCCTCCTTTCCATACCGTGTGTGCAGCACACTCGCTGCGGCCTACCATAGTATTCTAAGATGTCCTTTATAGCATTACTATCGCCGTGAGTCAATTTTAAAAAGGCTGACCATTATTCCATTAAGACCAGCCAAAACGGACGTGCACAACCCTTCCCGCATCCAATACCGTATAGCTAGTACCCTCGTATACCCTGCATGCCGATCATGAGGGGGATCATAATGGCTGCGATGATGCCAAGAATAGTCAATACGAACATAATGATAACGACAATGCCTACGAATTTCCAAAATGACTTTTGAGAGGAGAGGGCGGATTCCATTTCAGCTTCGGTCATGCTATCTAAGAAACGACCGATGGCAGAAGCATACCTAAAAAGGTATATTGATGGCACCAGGTAGAAAAACGACATGGCGATATACATGATGCCCATCAAGACCGCAGGAAAACCGTCAAACTTCTGTGTCACGACACTGCCCACTACCATCATGATCATCCCAGCGAGCACCATGAGCCCCACTGTAATGAAGCCTACTATGGATAAAAACATCACCCACGGCCGCGTAGAACGCATCGAATCGATCATGTGATTGGTTATTGTTAACTCCGAAAGCTGAATTGGCTCTGCATCCATAATTTCCCTCCTTGTTTTGATAACTGAGATGTGTCCGGTAGATGCAACTACTGTGTTCAGCGTACAGGGTTATACGGGTGAAAAAACGGCGCCGCTCACCCTGCTGAGGAGGGATACGTCATTATCCTCCGCACTCCCCCGGATCTCCCTGGAGCTTGGCGATGGTGTGGGGGATAGCCGGCAGGATCACCTCCAGGCCCTCCCGCACCGCCTTGGGGCTGCCGGGGAGGTTGACGATGAGGGTGTGTCCCCGCACACCGCACAGGGCGCGGGAGATCATGGCATGGGGGGTCTTTTTCAGCCCTGCCATCCGCATGGCCTCGGCAAACCCGGGTATCTCCCACTCAATCACCTCCCTTGTGGCGTCAGGAGTGACGTCGCGCGGGCTGACCCCGGTCCCCCCGGTGGTCACCATAAGGTCCAATCCCATCTCGTCCACTCCCTGTATCAGCGCCCGCTTGATCTCTTCTCGCTCATCCGGCACTATGGTGCTGAACGCCACCTCGGCGCCCACCCCCCGCACCATCTTTCGGATGACCTCACCGCTGGCATCCTCCCGCTCGCCCCGGTATCCCCGGTCGCTGACGGTGATCACCCCTACCTTCATCATACCGTCATTTCCTTCCCCATCCGGGAGGCGTCATAGCCGCCGAGCCCCTCGATCTCGTCCTGAAACTCCTCTGAGCGCAGGACCTCGATGACCTTCTGGACTCGAGGATCGTCAAAGTGCTCGTGGGGTATGATGAGGTCATATCGCTCCTGTGCTATGGGCACGAAGTCCAGACCCAGGGCCTTGGCGGCCCCATAGATCCCCAACCCGACGTCGGCCCTGCCGCTGTCGATCGCCACCGCCACCCCGAGGTGGGTAAACTCCTCCCCTTGATAGCCGGTGATCCGGGTCGGATCGATCCCTTCTTTTTCCATGAGGTAATCGAACAGGACCCGGGTGCCCGAACCCCGCTGCCGATTGATGAAACGCACCCCATCCCGCACCAGGTCGGACAGCCCCCTGATCCCCCGGGGGTTGCCCTGGAGGAGGATGAACCCCTGCTGGCGATAGGCGAGGTGGATGATCCTCACCGGTATTTCGCCGAGATACTTCTGGATATAGGGGAGGTTGTACTCCCCGCTCGCCGGCTCCAAGAGGTGGGAGCCGGCCATGTGGGCGTATCCCTTTTTGAGGGCGATGATCCCTTCGAGGCTGCCCACGTGGTTGGATGAGAGGCGCAGGGAAGGATCGCCCCGTTTTACCCTACTGGCCAAGAGGTCGAGGGCCAAGTCGTGGCTGCCGATGATCACTACGGTGTGCTCGATGGCATCTTTTTCCACCCGAAGCTCCGCCTCGGTCTCCTCCCCTTCCTCGATTCCCTCTAGCAGGCGGGGGATGCGGATGACGGCGTCGGCCCGGGTGAGTGAGGTGATGGTCCCCGCGCCACGGGGCAACGGCGTGGCCACGATCCGCTCGCCGACCCTCCCCACCCTTGCGCGCACAAACTCCTCCACACCCAGCTTGGAGGGGAGTCTCCTGGTGGGTACCACGGTAATACTCTCCCGCTGCGGCGCCGCGGTCCCCAGCATGGCGGCAATCAGGGGCTTGAGGAAGAGGTCGCAGGAGATGACGGCGGAGACCGTGTAGCCGGGGACGCCGACGATGGGTCTTTCACCCACCACCCCCAGGAGGGTGGGCTTGCCCGGCATGATAGCGACTCCGTGGACCAGCACCTCCCCCAGCTCCTCGACGATGGAGGGGGTGTAGTCCTCGGAACCGGCGGATGATCCCGCATTGATCACAATGACATCACACCCGTCCCCAGATGCGGCACGGACGGCTTCCTTGAGCGCCTGGGGGTCGTCCCGGACGATGGGGTAGGGGACGCATTCCCCTCCCGCCTCCTCGATGAGCCCCCCCAGGATGGTAGAGTTCACATCCACGATCTCCCCTGTCCGAGGTCCTCTGGCGAGGGCCTCCTCAGGGGGGATCACCTCGTCGCCGGTGGGGATGACGGCGATCCGGGGCCTCTGTTTGACCGGGACCTCCAAGACCCCTCCGGCCAACAAGGCCCCCAGATCCGTGGAGGTGATACGATGTCCCTGGGGGAGGATGAGCTCGCTGGCGACCAGGTCTTCACCCACCATGCGCACGTGCTGCCAAGGGGAGGCGGCCCGCATGATCTCCACGGTCTGCGCATCGACCTGATGGACCTCCTCGATCATGACCACGGCATCGGTCCCTGCGGGGAGGGAATCGCCGGTATCCACGAAGAAGGCCTCTTCCCCCACCCGCAGCTGCCTGGGCCGATCCTCCGCCGCCCCAAAGGTGACCTGCGCCGCCAGGGCGATCCCATCCATGGCCGCGCTGTGATAGTGGGGTGACGAGAGGCGGGCGAAGATGGGCTCGGCCGTCACCCTGCCTAGGACCTCTTTGACGGGTATAATCTCCGTGCGGTCATATCGTGAGGGTTGAACTCGCTCGAAAAAGGCCTGGCGGGCATCCTCCCACGTCCGCATCTGCAGGTAGATGCGTCGCTTCATCCCTTGATCACCCCCATGGGTTTGAGCTGCGCCACTTTTTTGCCGATGCCGGCCCCCTGGACCACATCAACCACATCACTGACGTCCTTGTAGGCCTCGGGGATCTCTTCCGCGATGGTCCCCATACTGTCCGCCCGCACATAGATTCCTTTGGCCTCCAGCTCCTGGGTTACGTTCCGGCCGCGGGCTCTCTTTTTTGCCTGGTGGCGGCTCATGACCCTCCCTGCCCCATGACAGGTGCTCCCGAATGTCTCCTGATAGGCGCCCTCGGTGCCGACCAGCACGTACGAGCATCTCCCCATGTCACCGGGGATCAGGACGGGCTGACCGATCTCCCGATAGTCAGGGGGAATGTCGGGGTGATGGGGCGGAAAGGCCCTGGTGGCGCCCTTGCGATGTACGCAGAGGCGCTGCTCTTTGCCTGCAACCTCATGGGTCTCCAGCTTGGCGATGTTATGGCAGACATCGTAGACGAGGTCCAGTTTGAGGGTGCTGGGGCTCATGTGTAGGACCTGCTCAAAGGTCTCCCGCACCCAGTGGGTGATGATCTGCCGGTTGGCAAAGGCGAAGTTGGCGGCGCAGGCCATGGCCGCGAGGTACTCTTTCCCTTCCTTCGATCCGAGCGGGGCGCAACAGAGCTGTTTGTCCGGGAGTTCTATCCCATAGTGCTGGGCCGCCTGGAGCATCACCCGGATGGAGTCGTCGCAGACCTGATGCCCCAGCCCCCGGGAACCGGTGTGGACGATGATCGTCACTTGGTCCTTGGCCAGCCCCAGGGCCCTGGCCGCCCCCTCGTCGTATACCTCAGCGACATACCCCACCTCGACAAAGTGGTTTCCCGAACCGAGGGTCCCCAGCTGGGCCCTGCCGCGCTCGACGGCCTTTGGCGAGACGAGGTCGGGGTCGGCGTTCGGAATACGTCCCTTTTCCTCGATGTGCTCGAGGTCCTCCCATCTGCCATAGCCCTGGTCCACCGCCCACTGGGCACCCTTCTGGAGGACCTTGCGCTGCTGATGTTTGTCCAGCTTCAAATCCTTGCGGTGGGATCCCAACCCCGAGGGGATGTTGACCAGGAGGGCATCCACGATGCCTTTGATCTTCCCTTGGATATCGTTACGCTTCAGCCCTGAGCGCATCAGACGCACTCCGCAGTTGATATCGTAGCCCACCCCGCCGGGGGAGACTATTCCCTCCTTCTCATCAAAGGCAGCCACTCCCCCGATGGGGAACCCGTACCCCCAGTGGATGTCGGGCATGGCCAGGGAGGGGCCGACGATACCGGGGAGGAAGGCCACATTTTTTACCTGCTGGAGGCTCTGGTCTTTCTTAATATCACCCATCATGCGCTCGTTGGCATAGACCATGCCGTCGGTGCGCATCCCCCCTTCGCGCGGTATGAGCCAGCGGTAGTCGTCGAGCTTTTTGAGTTGTACGGCCCCGTGCTCTGTCATGACGATACCTCCTCCCCTAGATGTCGAAGATTACCTGGGCCTGCCAGCGCCCCTCTTGTTCCTTGATCTCCAGTTGATGATAGGTCACGGCCTTTACCCCGGTCTTGATGGAATGACGGCCTTCGTCAAACTCCTCTCCTCCGGCCACCCCTGTTACCGTGCCTTCATCGATCTCGGCAACCGAAAAATCGCAAAAAAGCAGACCCTCTACCTCATGCAGATAGAGGAGCTCATTGAGCCAGGCCACCATCAATTCTTCCAGACTCGACCCTCGGACGGCAATCTGCCGTTGCAGGTGTGCCTCAACCTTTGAGAGGTCCGTGATGATGTCGAAGAGGACCCGGGCCGCCTCTTCAAAGAGCCCTTTGATATCATTGGCCCAGACCCTGATCCCCAGATCTGCGGTATGATCTACAAGCTCATACCCCATATCGGGCATGATAGCACACTTCATGCTCGGTACAAAGGGGGGTGGGGCTGAGAGTCTCTCTGGAGGAAGGGAAGGGTGCGAAGCGTCAACGGTGGGGATGAGTGAGTGCGTTTTTAGTCTTTATTATACTTTGGATTCTTTCCGTTGTGGCTTCGCCGATAGGCCTCTAACTGTTCTATCCTTTTCTTCTTGGCGCCGTCTTCGGTCATACTCCGTGACGTCACCACGAGTTTGGTAAATCTCTTTCCCTCGGCACGGTGTTTATGCTCTCGTCCCACGGGATCAGTGGTCGTGCCGATATACACCACCTTGCGATCGTGTTTCAGTTGATAGGTAACGGTATCACGTCTCGGTTTTCTCGGCATGGTCTTTGCTCCTATCTTTGTAACAGGTTTCTATTAACTACTCATTACAACTGCACCGTGTTATTGCCTTACCATATTCACCTTTTGGGGTCAACAAAAAACACCTGGTGAGGAATTCGGATTAACCGTAATGCAAAAGAATAGGATATCATGCTTGTTCTTCATCAGCTTGACGCGCCGAGTCATTGAAGCTCATCTATGCGGATCTCCATACCCACGCCTACGGGCACACAGGCCGTACCGTATGCCTCTTGAAAGAGCTTCCTCGCCATCTCACCTGAGCAGTGGCACGGCCCTACGTTTTTAACGCCCAATGCCCGGAGTCTGGCGACAATCCCCTGTATTTCCTTTCGGTCCTCCCCCGACAGATGAAAACCCCCCATAACCAGGAGAATGTCTTCCTTAAAGTGTGCTTTGGTCGCCTCTACGATCTTCACCACCCCAGGATGGGCGCATCCGGTGATGACGATCAGCCCTTGGGAGGTGCGAAGCACCAATGATTGTTCCTTGATCCAGGTCCCCATCTCACCGGTTGAGTAACCGTCGCGGCAGAGTTCGGTGAACCCCTCTGCTTCTTGTACCAGGGCCCCGGCGTGTCTGATTCCCTCTTTGAAATCAGCAGGAAAGGAAGGGGGGGCAAAGACAGTCACCGCATGATGCTGCTGCAGGAGGGATGCGAGTCCTCCAACGTGATCGCCGTGGATGTGAGATAGAACAATATAATCTACCTCTCGAGGATCGATGCCCATCCGCTCCATATTGGCCAAAAGCAGGCGACCGTCTCCACCGGTATCGAAGAGTATCGTCTTATCCCATCCTCGCACCAGGCACGAGAAACCCCATGCCGTTGTCAACCCCTTTTTGTAGGGATAGTTATCGTAGACAACGGTGATGGTCTTGGACTGTAGTGCCTCCGTGGCGGAGGCAACTGTGCTGCACAAGAGGGCCATTACAACCACCAATAGCGCCGTGTATCTTTCCACCGTTTATCTCTTTTAGATTACTTGGCCCGTTCGATATACTCCCCTGTCCTGGTGTCCACCTTGATCCTCTCACCCTCATTGAGGAAGAGGGGTACCTGGATCACCGCTCCCGTCTCCACGGTGGCGGGCTTGGTCCCCCCGCTGGCCGTATCCCCCCGCACCCCTGGTTCCGTCCGCAGGATGGTGAGCTCCACAAAGAGAGGGAGCTCCACCCCGATGGGTTTGCCGTTGTGAAAGAGGATCTTTACCTCGACGTTTTCCTGCAAGAAATTGCTGTCCGCACCCAACTGGTCCCCCGACAGGGTAAATTGTTCGTAGGTATCGTTGTCCATGAAGTGGTACGCCTCACCCTCCTGGTAGAGGTACTGCATATTTTTCTCCTCCAAGGCGGGGGTTTCTACCTTTTCCCCTGAGCGGAAGGTCCGATCGAGCACATTACCGGTGACCAAGCTCTTGAGCTTTGTCCTCACGAAGGCACCCCCTTTGCCGGGCTTTACGTGAAGGAAATCAGTGATGATATAGGGCTCTCCCTCCAGCTCGATCTTCAGTCCCTTGCGAAAGGCCGCTGTTGAAACCGTCATCTCTCCTCCTCGGCGTCGTTATTACACAATCATGAGGTCTTTGGAGATCGTCGTCAAGACCTCACAACCATCGGCGGTGACCAGGACCATGTCCTCAATCCGCACCCCTCCCCAGCCGGGGATATAGATACCCGGTTCGATGGTAAAGACCATCCCCTGTTCAGCCACATCCTGGGAGTTCTTTCCCACGACGGGCCATTCATGCACAGCGAGGCCAACCCCGTGTCCGGTGCCGTGTCCGAAGTGTTTCCCATGCCCTGCCTGATCAATGAATTCTCTGGCCGCCGCGTCTATCGCAGCAAGCCTCGCCCCCGGTTTGACCTGTGCGATGGCCCGATCATGGGCGTCCTTCACTATTCCATAAATACGTCTCTGTTCCTCAGTGGCTCGGCCTACGGCCACGGTGCAGGTCTCATCAGAGCAGTAACCCCGGTACCGGGAGCCGAAGTCGAAGAGGAGAAAATCGCCCTCCTCGATGGGCCGTGAGGTCGGCTGGGCATGGGGGAGGGCTGCCCGTGGACCCGAGGCCACGATGCAATCGAAGGAGGCCCCTTCGGCCCCCCCTTTTTTCATGCGGTACTCGAGTTCGAGGGCCACCTCCGCCTCCTGCGCCCCCGGCGTGACCATCTCCAGAACCGTTTTCCAGGCCTCTTCCGCAATCTTGATGGCTTGGCGTATCACGGCGATCTCTTCGTCGGTCTTCGATCCCCGGAGCGGCTCCAACTCGTCCTTGAGCGGGACCAACTCCACCTGTCTCAGGCCCTCCTGTAACTGCTCAAAGAGGGCTACGGATATCCCCTGGGACTCAAAACCCAGCCGTCTCAACCCCATGGCAGAGATCTGTGCCGCCACCCCCTTGATCCCCCCGTTATCCAATAAAGAGACGCGGCACCCCCTCGTCTCCTCGTGGGCTTGGGTGACATAGCGGGAGTCCACCAGCAGGAGGTTTTCATCCTTTCCCACGAGGAGATACCCCTCGCTCCCTGAAAACCCGGTGAGATATCGGATATTCTCGGGGCTGAAGAAGAGGATCCCCTCTGCATTTTTTTTATGAGCGATCTCTCGTATCTTTTCAATCCCCACGCGTTTCCTCCCACGGGCCTTCCCAAGGCTAAGGGAAATGGGGGAAGATGTCAAGATTGCGAAAGGCGTTGACAAAGGGGGTGTTACACGATATAAGGGTGCAGACGCAAGGTAGAAGGTATGGCCGCCAAAAGGAGAATTCCCAAAAAGAAACTGAGGGAACCCGACGAATTTATCACCTGGGGTTCCCAAGCGATGACCTATGTCCTATCTCACATCAGATACATAGTGCTGGGCGTCTTGCTCATAGCGGCAATCACTGCAGCCCTTTTTTTATGGTGGCAGCACCGGGCGGCCACCGAGGAAATGGCCTTCACCCTCTTGGGGAAGGGAATAACCCTCTATCAGCAGGAGGAAAAACGCGAAGAGGCCCTCTTGATCTTTTCGGAATTGATCACGGACTATCCCCGAACCAGGGCCGGGAAGATAGCACTCCTCTATCGGGGCAGGGGCTCTATGCTCCAACAAGACTATGATTCAGCTATTGCGGATTTTGAGCTTTTTTTAAAGGAGTCTTCGCAACCGTTCTTGCGCGTCATCGCCCTCAACGCCCTGGGGAATTCATACAGTGCGATGGGGGAATACCAGCGGGCTATCGATCGCTTCCAGCAGGTCCTCGCCTCGGGGGATGTGTGGCTGAAGCCTTATGTCCTCCTGCAGATGGGGATGTGTTGGGAGAAATTGGGTGAAAAGGAGAAGGCCATTGAGGCCTATCAGGAATCCCTCACCTTGGAACTGCCACCTCCATGGGGGACGTTGGCACGGGTGAGGCTCAAGAAGCTGGAGGGAAAAGCAGAGTAAACCCCGAAACCTTGTACCTTATATTTTGTCAAGCTAGTCAACAATATCCCATACCTCTGACCTAGTTTACTGATTACTGATCACTGCCCACTGATAACTGATCGCTCACTGCCTTTCAGCGATGGACCATCGCCTGTCTTAGCCTCAGGTAAACTTGCTTGGTCCGCATGAACTCGCAGTTGAACCGGATGATGCGCCTTTTACCGTGCAGCAGGCGGACATGAGTTTCTCCGCCTTTTTCTCGCCGCATTTGGGGCACGCTACATCCGCATCCTTATCATTGATCCCCCGAATGGTTTCAAAGGTATCTCCGCACGCCTGACAGCGGTATTCATAAAGAGGCATCTTATTTCTCCTTCACTTTCTTTTTCATTTCTCTATCGCGTTCGGTCATCAGGAAGTATATCCCACATCTTTCCCTGAATTCACAATAGTCATCCGGCTTTGGTACATTGCGCATCCTCCTCATCCACCCAGCGGTCAAACTTTTTACAGTGCAGTTTTGCCGCTTGGGAGAATGCAGTGGGCTTCCTCATAACCTCCGGTCTAGCTTCCTTTTTCAATTTCGCCGATTTTTTCGGATCGATCCTCGATCCGGCAACTCCTGCTCAGTCAGGTATCCATCCCCAATTTGGGGAGGATGAATTTGTTTAAGATAAACCATAGTGCCACAATCACGATAATCCAGATAAAGGCCCTCATCAATTGCACCTTTCATTACAATATACAAACATGTCTAAAATATATATATCCATTCTTCGTTATTCAAGGTAGGGAGAAGTATATACTTTAGGTCTTCTCTTTGAGACCTTCTATGACGGCGGCGGCCAACAGGGGGACCATGATCTCGTGGTGGCCGGTCAAGGCAATGCCTTTTCCGCTCTTGGCCGTAGGTCTGCGGACTACATTTTGGGTAGGGCGGTAGTGCTGGATAAAATCCATGTTGAGGGTGCAGAAGTCCTCCACCTGATGCCCCAGATTCCGTACCGCGCTCAAGGCCTTGAGAAAGACCTCGGGCAAGATCACCGCTGAGCCCACGTTGATATAGACCCCGGACTCCAACGAGGCCACCAAGGAGGCGAAGAGCCGAAAATCGCGGTAGGTCATTTCCCCGATAAGGGAGCCGTCCGTGGAAGGATGGATATGGACTACGTCGGTGCCGATGGCGACATGGACGGTCAGGGGGATATCCAATCGGTCGGCCGCAGCACAGATGCTCATGTCCCGATAGGGGAATTCTTCTTTGTTAAGGGCCTTCCCTATGGCCTCACCGAGGCCCCAGCCCGCCTTGTGACCCTCTTTTATCGCGCCGTTGATGAACTCGGCCGTCTCTTTGGTCACACCGAAGGCCCCCGTATCCAACCCCTCTTCCACCTCTTCAGAGGTCTTCCCCGCCATGGCGATTTCCACGTCGT
>Ga0307421_1001711_pt1 | contig 12931 bp, 20 predicted proteins | sample SalMarWE160270MG_FD_202163 | JGI IMG/M metagenome (GOLD analysis project Ga0307421, IMG submission 202163) | Salt marsh sediment microbial communities from the Plum Island Ecosystem LTER, Massachusetts, United States - WE1602-70 | ecosystem: Environmental > Aquatic > Marine > Intertidal zone >...
GAAGCTCGCCGTGCGGTAGAAGAGGACGAAATTCTATCCGATGAAGCATCAAAAGTAAGTGATGATGTCAAGAGTAGTATTGATTCTCTCTTTACTGAGTATTAAAACGAAGGGGGCATTATGCCCCCTTCTATATGGATGGTTGGTCTGGTGACCTTTAGGGGCTATAGTACGTAGCTAGTCCAAAACAAGTTGAGGTTCGATTCCTCACCATCCACCTTATACTAGTGGTATTAAAACTAAATTTCTTGGAGAGAACGAATGAACTTTATCGAAGAAACCAGCCTATACAGTTCAGAAGACGCTGTATTAGGTACACTTTTAGTAAATAGTTATGAAGCATTCAATTATATAAAAGACTTGAAATATTACATGTTTGACAAGGACGCTAACCGTGCTATTTTTAATGCAATGGTGGAAGGTGTTACTGCAGGCATTGAACCTAATCTAAGCTTTGTTTATCATAAGCTTAGAGATAATGAACAACTAAATAGAGCCGGAGGTCAGGGTTATCTAACGGCTTTACAGGATGTTCACCAGCCTGTCAGGAATCTTTCTGACATGGTTATGCGTGTACAGAATTTATATAAGGTTAGGCGATTAAAAGAGATCAATGCCGGTATACCAGAGTTATTAGCAAATGAATCAAAAGTAAATGAAGTTATATCGAAGCTTCACATAGCTCTGGATAATATGATTCAGGAAATTGGAACTCCAGATGTATCAAAGTTAGCTGATAGTATGGATGAAACTTTTGCAAAACTTTTGGAACGAAGGAAGAACCCTGGTATTCGTGGTTACTCAACTGGTATACAAGAAATAGACCACATGACTACAGGGTTAAATCCTGGAGAGCTTTGGTTTATTGGAGCAAGACCATCACATGGAAAATCAGCATGGTTAATCAAGACTGCTATGCAGGTTGCAAACGGTGGAAATGCTGTAATGATTTTCAACCGAGAAATGAATAGAGATGATATTAATGAACGAATTATTTCTATTATCAGTGGCATTGATCTTTTGAGAATTCGTCTTGGTGAGGTAAAGGATGAAGAGATTCCATTCATTGAACGAGCTACAAAAATAGCCAAAGACCTGCCTATATATGTTGATAATAATTTTACCAGTGGCATAGATTATATTGTAGCAACGATCAGAAAATACCGCCAATTATATGATATCAAGGTTGTAGGTATTGATTATATTCAATTAATCGTTGAACGTTCAGCTGAATCTACTCATCTATTGGGAGCAGCATCACGTCAATTAAAGCTACTCGCGAATGAATTGGGTATGACAGTGATTATACTTTCACAGCTCAATCGAAATGTTGAACAGCGAGAAGAAAAACGCCCACTTATGTCTGACCTTAGACAAAGCGGTAATCTTGAGGAAGACGCAGATATTATGGTGGGACTTTATCGAGATGAGCTATATGTTAATGGCTCACCAGATGAGGGTAAATTAGAATTTATTATTCGTAAATCTAGAAATGGACCTACTGGAACAATTAGATTGAATTTTCATAAGGAAACTGTGAACATTACACATAATAAATTGGACAGTTGGGGTGACAGGAGTTTTGTATAATGACAAATCCACAGAAACGTAAGGGTACACGGTGGGAGAATGATGCCGCCAAGCTCTTGAATGAGCAATTTCCTGATGTGTGGCATAGAGTAGCTCTATCCGGTGCTCTTGGAACTATATTGGATATGCCAATTCTCATGCCAGATATTTATGGAGAATACAAACATTTGTCAAAGAAAGTGGTAGGTGAATGTAAGGTTGGATATGGTGGAAAATCTATGACAATACAAAAGGATTGGTTTGACCATATTCAAGATGTAGCTGGTAAGAATTATGCACTTCCTGCCGTTATGTTGAAGTTTGAAAAGTCACGCTCAGGTGCTCGTCATATCATATGCATGGAGTTTGAAGTGTGGGACGAAATAATGACTGAAATGGCAGAAATGCACCATGAGTTAATAAAAGCATACGAGGAATTAAATGGAGACGGAAAAGAAGCAAGCATTCATAGAACAGATACTGACTGAGTGGGAGCATTTGAGGTCCCAACGTCATGATGTTTCATTGTGGGATGCTTTCGTGTCACTGGTAAAAGACAAAGTACCCGTCTATCTAATCACTTTGAGAGCTGACATAGATATCATAAAACACATTGCACAGGGTTATAACATTCCAGCGATACACCGCATGACTGGCATTCCAAGTAAAGAGATACGTGAAGTTGCCTTTACATGGGGATTGGAGCCTCTTGAAACGACCCTTGACTTTAATGCTCTTTTGATGTATAATAGTGGCATGACAGCAGACATACTATATGCACGGATGAACGATTTCATGGCAAGTCCACTGTCTTTTGATGTCTATGAAGAGGTAATTCATAATATTGAACGTTACTATGATTTGGAAAAATTTCTTTTAGAAGAAGAGGAGTCAAGACATGTCATTGGTTAAGCTGCCAGATTTTGATGATATGATTATGATCGCAGAAAAAATTGGGCAACTAAAAACAACTATTGCTTTGGATAAAGCACAGTTGGATAGAGTTACAGCGGCCATTACAGATGAGGCATCAACAAATCCAATCTGTTTTGTCGGAGATAAACCGCCCAGCATGGCATATATCAAGAGTAATTACCATGTCTTGGGATTAGATCAAATAACAAGAGAGGAGTTAGATGCTTTGCGTACACGCCTTGCAGATAGTGAAGGTAAGCTTAGAGAGCTTGAGCTTGTCTTTGATGTCTATCGTGCTATGATTGATGTGTGGCGTACAGAGAGTGCCAATCAACGCAACAGTTTCTTTGAGGGATAATGATTTTACGACTTAGTGCTACATCAATTCAAGATTACATGGAATGCCCTAAGCGGTTTTGGTATCGTACAAATGCGAAAGATAAAGCAGTGGTATCAGATCATGTTGTCTTTGGGTCTATTGTACATGAGGCTATTGAAAAGTTTGAGGATAGTGAAACTGCTGTAAAATGGGCCGTAAAAGAGTGGCCTGAAAGAATGAAACAGGAGTTTGAATTTGCCGAGCTTCCTGTATCTAAACCACCCAAGAGCTTTTCAAAGATGCTTGGTAATTATTATACCAAGATACTTCCTGATATAGAACATGCCGATCCTTTTTGTAGAGAGTGTATGTTTGATGTACCTTGGGTAGAGAATCAAGAGCTTGATGTTCGTATCATAGGTAAAATGGACCTGATTAGTGGTCTTCATGTTTATGACTGGAAGACTGGTGCACGTAAGCCAACCAAGTATCAATTGCAATCATTTCAATTCTATTTATATGAGTGGGCTTATGAGAAAATGTATGGACGTAGACCTAATATTTATTATGGTTATCTAAATGGTGGAGATATCATTCCTATTGATATGAACGATGCTCTTAGAGATGATGTACATAATACAATCAACAGTACTATTAATAATCTAAAGAATGAAATTTTCTATAGAGTTACAGGCTATCAATGTGCAAATTGTTTTTATCGTGCTCACTGTTATAATGAAATGGAAGTGGGAGTAGGGTTGGAGTATTAGTATGAGCTGGATTGTTGGTGAGTATATACGTCAATTACCCTACATAAAGGAACGAGGCAATATTGACAGTGATACCTATAATAATGCTATAATGATAGAGAAGACTCTTGAAGATTTGCTCAAAAATGGAAATATCACTGAAAGAGAGAGTGACGTTGTTTGGGCAGTATCAGCAGGATATAGCTATTCAGAGATAGCTAGAATGCTAGGTTTACACCGACTAACCGTCTCTGAGATTTTCAAGAGCATTACAGATCGTATATCTTTTATACTTGGAGGAGAGTTGACTGATGGAGCTTTTCTAGAACGAATAGAAACGATTGAACCCATAGCCGAAGAGGACATGGGAAGCCTATTCAGAAAAGGAATTGCTAGGATAAATAAAGATGAATAAAAAGCAACACTGCTACAACTGTGGAAGACCACTACTAGTTGGAGTGGAATATGACATCTGTAATAAATGTGCTTTAGAACAAGCGGCAGAAGAAGTATCACCATTGAGATCACAAGCTAATGCTGCCAAGATAGAGAAGAGGAGAAAACCGGCTGATGAATGAAAAAGAGCTAAAATGTATTCATCGCCACACAATTAAAACACATCCCAATTGTTTTCGTAATGGTCTTATAAAACGAGACGATTGGTGGCATGATAAGAAAATTGCTTATCTAGATATTGAAGCATCTGACCTGAATGCTAACTGGGGACTGATGTTATCATGGTGTTTGAAGTATCGTGGTGATGATAGAATACGGAGCGGAGTAGTTACTAAAGATGAAATATATAATTTCAAGTTCGATAAGCGAATCATAAAAGAACTTTTAGACGAGCTGAAAAATGTAGATATTGTTGTTACATACTATGGTATCGGATTTGATATTCCGTTTATTCGTACAAGAGCTATCTATTATGGATTGAATTTTCCTGCATATGGTTCAATGTACCATTGGGACTTATTTTTCAAGGTTAGAAGTAAATTAAAAACACATAGAAAGTCTTTGGAAGTTGTTACAAAGTTTTATGGTATTGAAGGTAAAACGCATCTTGAACCAGATATGATGTTCAAAGCACAATATGGACATCCACAAGCCCTTGCTCAACTTTTACATCACAATGAAGAGGACGTAAAAATTCTGGAGAGTTTACATGACCTACTATGGAGCCATTCAAAATGGATAAAAACGAGTATCTAAGCAAAGAAGATCGAGAAGAACTTGAGGAGCTAATAAAGACGGATTTCGATTTTAATGATATCTCAGGACATAAAATTGAATTTTCTATTACTGGTTTTAAGTCCGAGATGGGCTGGAGCATTGTCGCAGAAGCAGATTTTTCTATGTCATTAAATGGAGCAGAGTGGGTAACTGTAAACATTCCTGTTCAAGTAGACGATAGTGATTATGATTCTGCCCTTGCTACAGCTATGCTTGGTATCGCATCTGGCTTGAATGACCCTGAAATTCTTGCAACCATGCGACTTCAATTGAACAAACAAAAAGGTTTAATTAGTAAGGGAGATATCGTTCAGTAATGGACGAAAAACTAACTGTTCTATCTCTTGGCGGAGCTGATACACTGGTGATTCGTAAGAATCAAAACTCTAGATTCTTTATTACTACATCAGATTCTATTATCATAGGGCGGGATAGCTTTATAACGCTATTGAATTTTTTGGTGAGTAATGGATTTATACATCCAAAAGTTCTGCATGGAATCTTAGAACAGGCCTATACCGAATAGGAGGATTTTATGAGAATGCCTAGTTTCAGTAAGTCTTTTAAGGACTGGGCCGAGTACCTTCGTGAATCTGATATGACGATTGACGAGGCTATCGAGAAAACTACCAGCGATGCTGTAGCTAGTTGGCTGGAAGAAAATCGAGATAGAATTGAAGACATCATGGATGCAGAAGGTACAGCAATAGCTACTTTTGTAACTCAAGGTACTATTGTTGACAGTCCAGAAGACGAATTAGAAGATGAACCCGAGACACACTATGACACTGATGATAGTGTGCCTGTAAAGGGAATCAAAATATGATAACATTGATTTCAGGGAGAGCTGGAGAGGGCAAGAGTGCCTTTGCACATGCTTGTCAAGATGTCCTTGTCAAAGAGCATAATATAAGCTCTGCCACCATACCCTTTGCTCGCATGGTCAAAGATACAGCACTTTTTATGGGGTGGGATGGTGAGAAAGATGACAAAGGACGAAAGCTCTTACAAGAAATAGGAAATGTTGGTCGTGCTTATGATATTGATATATGGGCACGTCATGCTGCTGAGTTTATAAATAGTCATCCGGCAGAATTTGAATTTGTATTCATAGATGACTGGAGATTTCCGAATGAGGGTAAGTATATTCAGGAGCATTTTTGGCCAAGCCAAACCGTGCGGATTTTTAGACCCAAACAATTTCATGCATTACTTAATACACCATTGTATAATGATGTTAGTGAAATTTCCTTACCAGAAACACTGGAATATTATGACCACATTGTCGATAATTCTGGTACATTAAACGACCTAAAAGAGTCAGCTAAAAAATTTGTAGCTGATACCTTAATACCTTCGAGAGGAAAATAATATGTTAACAATTACATTAGATCAGCTTTTTGGATTTGCAATCGCAGGTACAGTTGTATCTTTGTTACTTGAATTCTTTCCAAAACTAAGTGTTTGGTATAATGCCTTGCCAGATAATAAACAGAAGTGGTTTGTTCTTGGAATTGGTTTGTTTGTTGTGCTAGGTGCTTTTGGACTCAACTGTATTGCATTCCTTGTTGATCTGCCTTGGGCTTGTACAATCCTAGGGCTAAAAGAAGCACTCGTTGCATACTTTGCGTTCATTCTTACATCACAGGGTACATACCTAATTACACCTAAGAGCGGAAATCCAAATGCTTAGTATTGATTACCGCACACTTGATGATAAGCGATTGATTGGCTTCTGTGAGACTAATCTTACAGAGAATGCCAAGATGGTTCTCGGAGTATTTCAGGACGTTGATGGAACATGGAAAATTGAGAATTCTAACTATGCTTATCTTGTGCGCTGTTTCTTTGAAGCTCAGATTCTAACAAAAGGTGCATTGGATGGCCAGTTGGACTTTGAACTTCGAATCAAAACTAGCAATAACGATAAAAATATGCTATAATGAGAGCAAAATTGTCAAGAGGGAGCAAAAATCTCCCTCTTGACAGGTGTTTCAATTTATGGTATAATGTAATTCATTCCAAAGTAGCACAATGGCAGTGCAGTCGGCTGTTAACCGAAAGGTTGTAGGTTCGAGTCCTACCTTTGGAGCCTTGGTAGTCACCCTTACCAAAAATCGCTAGGGTAAAAGCTCATCCGTTTGATCTGCGGGAATATAGCGTGGTTGTGCAATTGAGTATTAACGTGCTACCAACATGCGGGATACAGCTTAGGAGCGAGCGCGTCTCCAAAACGTTGCTGTAGGAGGTTCGAATCCTTCATCCCGTGCCTAACCTCGCCGTCGAAAGACGAGCCCATCCTAATGAAGAGGCAATGGTGCAAGCGAGGTGCTGTATAATACAGGTTATGAGCCGGTGGGTTGCCCCCTACCACTAAAAAAATTGGGGGCTCACTGTAGAGTCGTCTAGAGGCAGGACAGCAGACTCTGAATCTGCCTACGGAGGTTCGAATCCTTCCTCTACAACCTTTTATTCTCTCCTAGTCTAGTGGTAGGACACCGGACTTTGAATCCGAGGAGCGTGGTTCGAATCCACGGGAGAGAACCTTCGCTTATCAGACGACTCAGGAGTTAGGTTATCCGGTTAAACCGTCGGGTTGTGGCCCCGGAGAGGCAGGTTCGAGGCCTGCACTTCTGACCTCTTGACAAAACTGTACTTTTATAGTATAATATAAGTGACATATCATAAAGCATTCTGTGTGCTTGGGTTATGAATTCATCCCAGCAACCTTACAGAAAAGGTCACAAAGTGTTGGCAACTACCTACTGAGTGTTGAAGACAATGGCTGGGTTTGTACGGGTGCTGTGTGGGGAAAACAGCTATGATATGTCAAAACGGTGGCATAGCTCAACGGACAGAGCAGGTGCCTGTCGAGCACAAGGTTGTGGGTTCGAATCCCATTGTCACCGCCTTGGAGGGTATGTGTATGGTGTACACATCTCGGAGTCGTCCCTAGGCAAAAGCCAAATTAACTCCCCTCCATATGCCGATATGGTGAAACTTGGTAGACACAGTTGCCTCAAGAGCAACCGCCTGAGCGTGTAGGTTCGAGTCCTACTATCGGCACCATCGCATACTAACAGTCCGGCTCGCTACCGCTGTAGGTTGGTATGCACCCCCGCCATGTTGACGAGCAGAGGCGGTGGGTAGCCCTCTCAGCAGTGGGAGGGCAATACGGAAGGTCAATCCGATTGGCTGACGGAAGCTGTCTTGAAAACAGTCGAGCGTAACTGCCTTGGGGGTTCGACTCCCTCACCTTCCGCCTGAACTAGAATCTGCTTTAAAAAGGATACCTATGGATAACAAATCTGAGGACATCGAAAGGCTAGGAAAACCTGAATATAAAGATGGAATGCTTATAAAGCATGGCATTATTATCTTTGAGGGTTCAATTTTTGATGCAGAACCTGATATATTTTCAAAATCATTTTATATGATGCAATTTTTGAAAGTACAGAATGAATTGGAAGCAGATCATATAACTGTTAGAATTGAAGACTCAAGTGGTGGTACGGTTTCATCAGCATTAGCCATGTATGATGTAATTCGAGAGTTTAGTAATCATCTTGAAATACCTGTTGTAACAATTGGAGTAGGTGGCGTGTATAGTGCTGCTGCCGCAATTCTTTTACAGGCTGGTGACGAACGTATTGCAGCAGTAAACTCTACCTTTCTTTTACATGAAATAAGACAATTCAAATTTATTTCGGAAGAAACAAAGAGTGACATTGAAGATCAACAAGTCATTATGGAAATGTTAGAAAATAAACTTTATGGTATTTTGTCTGAAAAGACTGGAAAATCCAGAGAAGAAATTGATCGTCTAATTGATCGAAGAAATCTATGGCTTGATGCTCAAGGTGCTCTTGAGTGGGGACTTGTTGATAGAATTGAATAAGGCCAAGACCCCAATCGGTTAGGGTAACGCCTGCAAAGCGTTGACTGGTGGGTTCGATTCCCACCTTGGCCTCCTAGCAGAACAACTTGACCCTACGCTGGTGTTTACTTGGATTGTAGAAGAACGATTACGGTCGCCACCAGAGGAAGCTCAAGACTACACAACCTAATGAGGGAGTGGGTTCCCAAAGGAGGGTTAAATGGCTAGGATTCAACTAGGCCCAGCCCACGTTTTACCTCAGAAGTAGCAATCCTAAATTGCCTAGAGTGTCGGTTGCTCAATGATGGCATGGTTGGAGCATAGATAGATGTAGGGATTAAACAGAATCTTGGCTACGGAGTTGTTCTGCAAAAAGGTGACATATGACAGAAGAGAGTATTGTAGGTAATGTAAAGCTTACTGATAAGGCTCCAGATAATCTAGATGTGGGAGAAGGAACGCTTCCGCTTCAAGGTGGAAGATTTCGTGGAGTTAGTGTAGGCAGAAGTGATTCAGGGTTCTTTGTTTTTACACATAGAACTCGATCAAATAAATCTTATAACAATCCAAATGATATACCAGATAATGTGGTAACATTTGTGAGAAGTACTGGATAGTTGGCAGAGAGGTTTATCGCGCTGCCCTGCTAAGGCAGTGGCCGAAAGGTCCGAAGGTTCGAATCCTTCACTATCCGCCTAGTGCCACAAGATGAGTACCAAAAAGGTAGCAACCGCCATTAGGGCGGTGATGCGCTGGCTGGTGTGGCGCAAATCTCATCATATGCCTTGGTAGCTCAATTGGACCAGAGCGCCCGCCTTGTAAGCGGGGGGTTGTGGGTTCGAGTCCCACCCTTGGCTCCTGAAATGCTCGGTTGGTGAAATGGACATCACACTTGGCCACGGACCAAGAGTTGGGAGTTCGAGTCTTCTACCGAGTGCCTTGGGGACGACAGGTTTCGACAAACGGAGGAAGCTAAACTTTCTGGCACAAAAAAATAAACGACGAAGATATTAGTCTTGCATCGGCACTCTTTCATAGAGTGAGTCTGGCTGAAACTTTATTCAACCTCCCTGTAGCGGTAGAAGCTACGCCCCAGTACGTCCAGTAAGACTGACCGACAGTAATCGGAACGCCAGTAACAAGTGACCCTAGCACGTTTGGACGGGAGTTCGATTCTCCCCGTCTCCACCTTGACAAATAAGTAAAGATGTGATATAATGTCGTTACCTTAACAATTTATTGGATGTTTGGCAGAGCGGACGATTGCGCCTGACTGTAGATCAGGTAGGGTACTCCCTCACGGTGGTTCGAATCCATCAGCATCCACCTGTGAGTAGGTTACAGGGTGCACAACCTGTCCTTTCGGTGGAGGAGATTTACCTTTTTAGGGAAAAACCGAACTACTCACTATGCCGATGTGGTGAAACCTTGGCAGACACACACGCCTTAGGAGCGTGTTCCTTCGGGAGTGGAGGTTCGATTCCTCTCATCGGCACCAATGCTACTGTAGCTCAGCTTGGTAGAGCACCTGCTTGAAGAGCAGGGGGTCAGTGGTTCAACCCCACTCGGTAGCACCTTTGGGGCTTTCGTATAACGGGATTACACGGCACTTGCAATGCTGTGATCGGAGTTCGATTCTCCGAAGCTCCACCTGAGTTTCTTGTTTCTCATCAAAAAACAAGTGGTGGAGGATGTCAATTAACGTCTTGCACCTGACAACCGGCCCCGTTTTGACGATTGTACGTTAACAATCGTCCTCTGGTGGCCCTGCCTTCGGGCATGGTGTCGAACCCGCGGCAGTTTTTGACGGTTACTGCCTCATCAACAAGCCGTCGATTCGGAGTGTAGCTCAGTCTGGTACAGAGCACTCGGTTTGGGACCGAGGGGCCGCTGGTTCAAATCCAGCCATTCCGACCTGCGGGGTGGAGTAGTGGTTAACTCGCTAGCCTCATAAGCTGGAGATCGGGGGTTCGAGTCCCCTCCCCGCTACCTGACTCAAGGTCAGTACCTATATATTGGTTGTTATGACTGTTATGCCTTACTCGGCAGAGTGATGGAACAGACACACAGAGTGTGGTTCGTAAAACCATGTAGGGTTGTGAGCAAAGCTGACCAAATGCTGACATGGCGGAACTTGGCAGACGCGCCTGACTTAAGATCAGGTTCCTTCGGGAGTGCAGGTTCAATTCCTGTTGTCAGCACCTTGTGCGGGTATGGTGAAATGGACAGCATAAAGGTGTTCTAAGCCTATGGTCGTGGTTCGAATCCACGTATCCGCGCCTGACAGTCGATTGCTTTGCCTAAGGAGGAAGAAATGGATTGGATTTTGAGTGGGCTGGTTGTACTTGGAAACTTTATGGTAGGTCGAAAATGGAAATGGGGGTGGATTGTAATGCTGGTAAATTCCCTTGCTTGGATTTACTATGCAATTTATATTCTTAATCCTCAACAATGGGGCCTCGTTCCAAGTGCAGCTCTAAACTTTATTGTAGCCGGAGCATCTGCTTACAAATGGTTTAGAGAAGATGTATAAAATAGCTATTGTAGGAAGTCGTACCTTTACAGATTATGAATTTATGAAGCAAATCCTTGATGCTCACAAGGATAAAATTGCTTTGATTATTTCTGGTGGAGCAGATGGAGCAGATACTTTAGCTCAAAGGTATGCTAAAGAGAATGCCATTCCTATTCATATCTATTATCCAGACTGGAAAAACTATGGAAAACGTGCTGGTTTTCGTAGAAATGTAATCATAGCAAATCTTGCTGAAAAGATGATTGCTTTTTGGGATGGTAAGTCGAAAGGCACCAAGCACTCCATTGATAAGATGAAGCAACTTGGTAAACCAATAGTAGTCATTCAAATATAATTGGGCTTGTAGCACAGCGGTTAGTGGCGTTCCTCTGATAAGGGAAAGGCCGGTGGTTCGAATCCACCCAAGCCCACCTAGAAGGGTAATAGTATTCCATCACTGCATAGTGTATAGACCTTGATGGTGAGACGAGTGGCACAAGCTATGCTAATTACCCTTCATAAAATGGGCCGTAAGCTGATCGGGGACGCGCCCGTCTTATAAGCGGGAAGAGTGTGGTTCAATTCCACAACGGCCTACCTGTCGGAAATCCCACGTTGATACCGACATGGAGCGCAGGCAATAACGTGGATTGTCCTGCGGATATGATTCTATCGTCTAGAGGTCTAGGACAGTGCCCTCTCAAGGCACAGGCTAGGGTTCGAATCCCTATAGAATCACCTAGGAGGAATAAATGGATAATGCTAAAGAAACACTGGATGATATTATAAATTTATTGAATGGACCTACATCACCAACTACTAGAATAGCATATGATGGAAATGTTTATGAACAAATTGTTTTAATTATTGATATGTATAATGAAATGAAGGATACTCTTAGTGAAATTGGAGAACGTGTATCTGGTTATTAAACGGAAGCATAGTCTAGAGGTCTAGGACGACGGCCTTTCAAGCCGTAAGCCGGAGTTCGAATCTCCGTGTTTCCACCTTGACAGATCGTATAGGCGAACGTACCCCTTTATAGGGCTAGACAAGACCAATGGGTGCAAATCCCTACCTGTCTCAAGCGGTATTGGCGTAGACGGTAACGTGACAGCCTTCCAAGCTGATGTCGCGGGTTCGAGTCCCGCATACCGCTCCTGTGCAAGCGTAGCTGAGTAGGTAAAGCAGTTCGTTGCCAACGAACAGATCAGGGGTTCAAATCCCCTCGCTTGCTCCTGAGGGACCACACGGACAAGGCTTTGGCCGTTGAAGAGAACCCTGACTTTGAAGGCTCTGATGCGGATGGGTAGCGAGTGGTGATGGTCCCTTTTATAAAATTGAATATTGGGTGTGTAGCTCAGTCTAGGTTTCCAGCTTCCTAAAAGTTGGTGGTGGGTCTAGTATTAATAGGAGATGGTGTTCTTTCCAATCAACAGGAGGAAAGAAATGCCTAATAAATACTGGAAAAATCGTTATCAAAGAAATCCAAAAGATCAAAAGAATAGAAGTTATAAACATTTGTATGACATAACATTGGATGATTACAACAGGATGTACGCTAATCAAAATGGATGTTGTATGATATGTGATAGACCTTTTGATGTATTATGTGTAGATCATAACCATGAAACTAATAATATTAGAGGTTTATTATGTTCTAGTTGTAATAGGTCTTTAGGATTTGTTGATAAGCACAAAGATAAAATAATAAAATATTTGCTCGGTTAGCTCAACGGTTAGAGCACCTGCTT